>Ga0102943_1001268_pt1 | contig 15922 bp, 12 predicted proteins | sample SalPonC_black_MG_FD_78174 | JGI IMG/M metagenome (GOLD analysis project Ga0102943, IMG submission 78174) | Salt pond soil microbial communities from South San Francisco under conditions of wetland restoration - Salt Pond MetaG... | ecosystem: Environmental > Aquatic > Marine > Intertidal zone >...
AGCTTCCTGATTCCTGGACTTTTCGTGCCATTTTAGATTCATCGGGAATAGACGGTGCTACTTTCGGGAGCTCTTCACCGCCTTCTTCTTTTTCCTCCCGTTCCATTACTAAAAGATCGCCATCCTCATCATTCTCCTTAGCCGCAGTTTGGGGCTCAGACTTGCCAAAATGAGGGTTCTCTTTCTCATAAATAAGGTCGTCAATGTATTTGTTATAATCCTGAGAAAGGCTTGATGCTTTTGCTTTTTTATCAAATCCAAAAGGATCTTCAGTATCATAATCTAGTTCGGAGTCGGTATTAAAAGGATCGGTTGATTCATTTGAATCGTCCTTCCCGGAGTCAGAATTCTGTGGGGGTTCAGTTCCAAAAATATCATCAAGGCCAAATGGATCGTCAGAACCTTCACTCTCACTTTCTTCATCTTTGGAACTCTCTTCAGTTTCACTCTTTTCAGAAAGAATTTCCGGCTCAAGGTCTGCAAATGGTTTGTTTACGGTCTCTCGAAGTGCTTTGTATGGTTTAAATACAACTTTATTTTGCCCCGGAATGGTGATCTCATCTCCAGTTTGAGGATTTACGCCGGAGCGTTCTTTCATCCATCGGAGTTCAAACTTGCCAAACCCCGAAATACTCACTGAGCCGCTGTTTTTTAAACCACCTTCAATAATCTGTACCAGCTCATGAATAAAACTGTTGGCAGATGATTCACTCTGCTTGGATTGCTTTGCAATGAGCTCAACTAACTGCTTGAATGTAATTTTTTCACTCATTCTTAATCCTCTTCAGTACTCAAAAACTTGACCTCTTCCTTTAACCCTGAGGCGGGGGAGAAATTCACAACTCGTTTGGGAGGAACAATCATATAGGCATCATAATGAGGATTATATACTTTTTTCTCCTCATTCACCTTGGTTTGAAAAGTCCCTAAATCGGGGATCGATACGCCGGATCCATTACTCAACTGGTCGGATAAAACCGAAATTGCATCGCTCAGGAGTTCCTTGGTTTCTTTTTTTGAGTTCCCGGTTTGATCCGATAGCCGTTCAATTAATTCACTGTAATTCATGAGTATACATCATTCTGTTCATATAAATAAAAGGAAAAAAAGCGAAAAATTCCTAATTGATAGCTGTTCATGAAAGGTATAAAAGATCTGTCACATGCGTTACTGAAACATTTCGAACGAAAAAAGGATCAATATTTTTGTAAATGTTGAATAGTCAATTAAAAAGGGACCGTATGTCAAAAGCACTGAATGTGACTCAGAAGCTGATAAAATCTCATCTTGTGGATGGTGAAATGAAAGCAGGTGAGGAAATTGGAATTAAAATCGACCAAACACTTACCCAGGATGCTACAGGAACGCTTGTAATGCTGGAATTAGAGGCGATGAATCTTGATGAGGCCAAAACAGATATCTCCTGCCAGTATGTAGATCATAATTTGCTTCAAACGGATAATAAGAACCCGGATGATCACCTGTTCTTAAAATCTGCTGCTGAACGATTCGGATTGTGGTACAGCAGGCCGGGAAATGGAGTCAGTCATCCGGTGCATTCTGAGCATTTTGCACAACCCGGTAAAACACTGGCAGGTTCTGATAGCCATACACCTGCATCCGGTTGTTTAGGCATGTTTGCATTGGGTGCCGGCGGACTTGACGTTGCATTTGCAATAGCCGGTGAACCGATGTATTTGAAGATGCCAAAAGTACTTGGGGTAAAGCTTACCGGAGAACTACCTGATTGGGTAAGTGCCAAAGATGCAGTACTTGAGATGCTCCGCCGTTACGATGTAAAAGGAGCTCGTGGATTTGTGATTGAATATTTTGGTCCTGGATTGGATCAATTATCCACGATGGACCGGCATGTCATAGCGAATATGGGAACCGAAATGGGTGCTACTACTACTGTTTTTCCCTCAGATGATGAAGTCAGAAGGTTTATGGCCCAAAATAACCGGGAGGATGAATGGACGGAGATTATGGCTGATGAGGGTGCGGAATATGATCAATATGAAGAACTTGACCTGAGCGAAGTTGAACCATTGATTGCATTGCCAAGCAGTCCGGGAAATGTAGTTCCTGTTCGAGAGGTGGAAGGGAAGGAGATTTATCAATCCTACATAGGATCATCTGCTAATCCCGGATATCGTGATTTTTGGATCACTTCTGAAATCGTAAAAGGAAAACGAGTTCACGATGAAGTGAGCTTGGATGTAAATCCGACTTCCCGTCAGATTATCCAGAACATGGTTAAAAATGGTGTGATGTTGAACCTCATTCAGTCAGGAGCGAGGATGCACCAGGCCGGTTGTAACGGCTGTATCGGAATGGGGCAGGCTCCTGCGAGCGGTCGTAACAGCCTGCGAACGGTCCCAAGAAACTTCCCTGATCGATCAGGTACGAAAGAGGATGCAGTATTTCTCTGCAGTCCGGAAACGGCTGCAGCTTCGGCTTTAACCGGAAAAATTACGGACCCAAGAGACCTCGAAGATCTTTATGGCATGAGTTATCCAAAGTTTGAAGATCCTGAGGATTATATCATAAATAAAGAGATGCTGATGGCCCCTCCCGAGAATGGTGAAGACACAGAGCTGATTAAAGGACCAAACATCTCCACCATGCCGGAATTCGATGAACCGAGTGATTTTGAAGTACCTGTACTGTTAAAGATGGGTGATAACATCTCAACCGATGAAATTTTACGCGCAGGAGCAGATGTATTGCCATTTCGAAGTAACATCCCGGAAATCAGTAAGTTTTCCTTCTCTGTAGTTGATGAAAACTTTTATGAACGATCCGTTGAGGCGAAAGAGAATCATGGTGGCCATATTGTGGTAGCCGGAGATAATTATGCCCAGGGTTCGAGTCGTGAACATGCGGCGATTTCTCCACGCTACCTGGGACAAAAGGCAGTTATCGCAAAGAGTTATGCCCGAATAGGATGGCAAAATTTAGCCAACTTTGGCATTATTCCGCTTGAGTTTAAAAATCCTGACGATTTGGATGGAATTGACCAGGGAGATCATATTAAAATAGAGAATATTAAAGAACAGCTTAAAAACGGCAGTGATATTACTGTTACAAATACAACCAAGGGTACAACTATTAAAACCTTGCACACCTTGAGTGGTCGTCAATTACAGTCTCTTCTGGACGGAAGTGTTATTAATGCTTACAAAAAGCAGAAAGCTTAGGTAAGATTACTCTTTAGTTAAAGTTTCAATTAACCCGAACGTTACACTTTAGCATTCCTTCATAATTATGATATTGCTACGGGAACCCGTAACTTTATATTCTTTGAAATTTGACAATGTTTATCTGAAAAAATCGATGAGTAAAGACAAGGACGCGTATAATTCACTTACAATTGACCATGAAGAAGCCGAAGAGATGGGTGATGCTCATACATCTACAAAAGCCAACACGCCCCTGCGTGATGATGCTTTTGAAATGAGCGATGATGAGAAAATTGAGATTATCCAAGATCACTTCAAACAAATTATGGATACTCTTGGTTTGGATACAACTGATGAGAGCCTGAGCGGTACACCTTACCGTGTAGCCAAAATGTATGTTAATGAAATTTTTCATGGATTAAAGCCTTCAGAGAAGCCATCCGTTCGCAAATTTTCTAACAAGTATAATTACGAGCAGATGGTCGTCGAAAAAAATATAAATGTCACTTCGTTTTGTGAGCATCATTTTCTTCCGTTTTTAGGAAAAGCTCATGTAGCATATATAAGCTCAGGCCAGGTAATTGGATTATCGAAGATCAATCGAATTGTTGATTACTACTCAAGGCGACCGCAGGTTCAGGAGAGGCTTACACTGCAGGTGGCCGATGAACTCCAGGCAGCTCTCGAAACGGAAGATGTTGCCGTATTCATAGAAAGCAAGCACTTGTGCGTATCTACCCGTGGAATTGAAGACCGGGAAAGCAGTACGGTTACAACCGAGTACAGAGGGGCTTTTAAGGAAGGCCGAACTCAGCAGCGGTTTATCGACTACATAAAATCAGAAACTGAAATGTAATAGCGACATCAGAAGCTTTTTATGGCAAAAAGTGAATCATCTTCCCTGCATATTTATAACAGCTTATCAAGAAAAAAAGAGCTATTTGAACCGATCAATCCACCATTTGTGGGCCTTTATGTTTGCGGTCCTACAGTTTACGGCGATCCGCATTTAGGACATGCAAGGGCAGCCATTACATTTGATGTGATATATCGCTACCTGCAGTATCTTGGCTACAATGTGCGATATGTTCGTAATATTACGGATGTGGGTCACCTTGAGCATGAAGAGGAAGAGCAGGGTGAGGACAAGATTTTAAAGAAAGCCCGCATTGAACAGGTTGAACCGATGGAGATTGTTCAACGCTATACCATTAGCTATCACAAGGGAATGGATGCACTTAATTGTCTGCGTCCTGATATTGAACCGACGGCTACGGGTCATATCATCGAACAAATTGAGCTGGTTAAAAAAATCCTTGAGAATGGTTTTGCTTATGAAGTAGATGGGAATGTCTATTTCGACCTGGAAAAATACCGGGAGAGCAATTCCTATGGTGAACTCTCTGGCAAGGTATTGGAAGACCTTCAAGCCGGAAGCCGGGATACTGAAGGTATGGATGAGAAAAAAAATCCTTACGATTTTGCCTTATGGAAGAAAGCGTCCACTGGACATATTATGCGGTGGGATTCTCCATGGGGCGAAGGTTTTCCAGGCTGGCATATGGAGTGTACAACGATGAGTACCAAGTATCTCGGTAAAGAATTTGATATTCACGGAGGCGGTCTCGACTTGCAGTTTCCGCACCATGAGGCCGAGATTGCACAATGTAAAAGTGCTTACGGGAATGACCCCGTGAAATATTGGATACACAATAACATGATTACCATCGATGGTGCCAAGATGAGTAAATCAGCCGGAAATTTTATAAACCTTGAAGAACTATTTACCGGTAAGCACGATAAGCTCGAGAAAGCGTTTAACCCGATGACAGTTCGGTTCCTGATGCTTCAATCTCATTACAGAAGCAAAATCGATTTCTCCAACGAGGCGTTGGTTGCTGCCGAGAAGGGGCTTCAGAAATTGATGACGTCTGCAGATCTTTTGAATAAGATTGAGCTTCCTGATGGAAGTCCTGAAAATGAAGCTCCGGAAGATAGGGAGATTTTGGACGCCTGCAAGCAATGCCAAGATTCCATGGACGACGATTTCAATACAGCCCAGGTTTTGGCGGCTTTGTTTGAACTCGCTTCAAAAATAAATGCTATTCACAACAAACAATTGGATGCCGGGAAGGTATCGAAACCGGCTTTTGAGAAGATGAAAAACACGATGAATGATTTTGTGTTTGATATTCTTGGACTAAAGCCTATTTCTGAATCAAAAGATGGCAAAACAGAGGAATTGGTCAATTTATTGATTGAAATCAGATCTGATGCCCGTGAGAATAAAGATTTTGCCACATCAGACAAAATCAGGGATGATCTGCAAGAGATCGGTATACGTCTAAAAGACGATAAAGATGGAAAAACCACTTTTGAAATCAACGGTTGAGCTGACCGGAAAAATCACCTCAAAGATACTGATTTCGCTGGTTAGATTTTATCAGCTTGCAATCTCTCCATATCTTGGCTCAAATTGTCGCCATTCCCCGACATGTTCCAATTATATGATTGAAGCGATTCGCGAATGGGGAACAGCTAAAGGATTCTGGCTGGGTTTCAAACGCCTTTTAAAATGTCACCCTTGGGGAACGTCCGGATTTGATCCAGTCCCAAAAAAGAATAACAAGTGATCTTTTGAACGATTCTTTGAATTGGATTCAGTGTAATTTTCACAATTTTATTTAAACTTATATATGGCAAACCGTCGAAATGATAACCGAAGCAACAGGAAAAAAAAGAGACCCCGGCCCGGCAGCAAATCCGGCAGGGCGAAACGATCTTCATCGTCTCCGAAAGGGTCGAACACGGCTTCTCAAAAAAAATATTTGAGAGATAAAATCCGCCTGAATAAATATATAGCTCATGCTGGATTCTGCTCAAGAAGAGAAGCTGATGATTATATTGCCGCCGGTAAAGTAAAAGTGAATGGAAAGGTAACGACCGAGTTAGGAAGCAAAGTTAAACAGAGCGACAACGTTGAAGTTGAGGGTCAAACTCTGTCACTCGAGCCGTTTACATATATCTTGTTAAACAAGGGCAAAGATACTATCAGCACAACGGATGACGAGAAAAACAGGAATACTGTTTTGGACGCTGTTGAGGATGCAACCGGCCACAGGGTCTATCCCGTGGGACGATTGGACAGAAATACAATGGGGCTATTGATTCTCACAAACGACGGCGACCTTGCCCACCGGTTGATGCATCCAAGTTATCGGGTAAAAAAGACGTACGAAGTGACAACCGATCGTCGGCTTAATGAAGCAGAATTGCGGGAGATGCTGCGAGGTATAGAGCTCGAAGATGGGCCCGCTAAACCGGCTGAGGTGAAAGAAGTTGTAAATCTGCCGAATACCATACAAATTTCTGTATTTGAAGGCAGGAATCATTTGATACGAAGAATGATCTCCTATTTCGGCGCTGAAGTCACAAAATTGAAACGAATACGTTATGCAGGTCTGAATGACAAAGATATTCGTGTAGGCAGGTGGAGGTTTTTACGGCAAAAAGAGATTAATGACCTCAGAAGACTTGTAAAACTGGATACACTTGAATTCAATAAAGATTGACAAATGAATTACAGTACGGTTTCCAAAAATGAAGGCAAAATATCATCAACAGAGAATTTACCCATCTATTACGACCTGTATATTCCCGGAGTTGAGCGCGGAACAGCCCTCCCGGTTGTATTGTTTGTGCACGGGTTTAAAGGATTTAAGGATTGGGGAGCGTTTCCTGATCTGTGTGAAGAACTGGCTCGAGCCGGTTTTGCAGTTGTTGCTTTTAATTTGTCGCTGAACGGTGTCGGTTCTAGTATGACCGAATTCGACGAACCGGAGTTGTTTCGCAGGGAAACGTTTAGCCAGGATTTGGCGGATATAGGGTCAGTCATTGAAGCGATCAAAAGTAAAGAGATAGAAAGCGATAAAGCCGTTTTAGATACAGACCGAATCGGACTCATTGGACACTCGAGAGGCGGGCATACCGCAGTAGTGGCTTCTGCCGAATATTCGGAAATTCAGTGTCTTGTTACATGGTCGGCTGTTGCAGATTATAACAAACGATGGTCTGAGGAGATGGTTAAAGATTGGAAGACCAAAGGGTACACCGAGATTACAAACTCGAGAACAGGACAGGTACTGCCCATCGATAAAGTTGTATTTGATGATGCAATGGAAAATGCCGATCGCGTAATCGCCATCAATCGAGTCAGGGAGTTGTATATTCCATCGATGTTTATTGCCGGGAAAAGTGATGAGGCGGTACCTTTCAGTGAGACGGAAAAACTTTTCAGGGCTTCTCCCGCAACAGATAAAGAAATACGACTCATTGAGGATGCCGGACATACCTTTGAGATATCTCATCCGTTTACTAATAATGAGTTCCCCCCGGAATTCAATGAAGCACTGGACTTAACAGTGGGTTGGTTTCTCGATTATTTAAGGTAAAGATGTATGATACATCCAAAAGCTGTTCAAAAGAACGGAAAATATATAAATTTCAAGAGCCTATTTTTCTTTTTAATGATGATTGGCTTTTCGGCCGTTTCATTCAGTTCGACGTTTGCTCAGACAACTGTTCTGATTAATGACGCTTTTTTTGAGATTGATGCGAAAAAAGCTATCGACTCGCTCTACAATCGTAATACGGATGCAGCTGATGAAATCCTGGGCTCCTGGAGAAAGAAGCATCCGGATCATCCAATTTGGCTACTATGGGACGGTATGGAAGTTTGGTGGAACGTGTTGGAAGACCTGGACAATCAATCCCTTGACAGGGAGTTCATAGCGAGGATGCAGCAAGCGGATTATGAGGCCGGGAAAATTTTACGGTCAGAGCCGGGTCATCCCGATGCACTGATTATTCGAGCAGTCGCAAACGGTTATATTGCACGGCTTCACGCAAATCGGGAGGATTGGCTCACAAGCGTTCAAGTGGGAAGAAAAGCGTACCAGGCGCACCAGGAATTGATAAAGGTAGCCCCAAACCTTCCCGACAATCATTTTGCTGAAGGAATGAAGTTGTACTATGCTGCTTACATCCCTGAAGAGTATCCTGTTGTAAAAGCGGTGTCGTGGTTTTTCCCAGAAGGCGACCGTAAAGAGGGACTTACAGAACTGCGTTTTGCAGCAAAAAATGGTGTTTTCGCTCGGCCGGAGTCGAAATATTTCCTGGCAAATATTTTACATCACTACGAAAATAGTTACGACGAGGCGAGGGAGATCTTTGCTGATTTGATTGCAACTTATCCTGATAACAGCTATTACCGTCGCGAGTACCTGCAGACACTATCTCAGCTCAATCAGTACGATGAAATATTGGCATTTTCGAATGAAACGCTGGAATACTGGCAATCCAAGGATGAAGCAATAGATCCTGTACTTGAAACTGAAATTAAATTTTGGAAAGGGCGGGCATACTACTACAATGGGAACTTTGAAAATGCAAAGCCCCATTTAGTCGAATCAGTTGATATCGGTAAGGAACTTGTGAACAGTAAACAAAGGGAGATTTATATTCTGGCAGCTTATTTTGCAGGAAGAACAAACGACAGGCTTGGGCAGAAAGAGGAAGCGAAAAAATACTATGAAATTGCTGCTGATCAGCGAACGATTCCCGAAGCAAGAAAGAGATCTCGTGAAGAACTGCAAAGTCTGTAATTTATGGCTGAAAAGACTTTCTGACTACCTGATCAGTCTCTTTTGAACCCGGTATATACGTTCGTTCAGCAAATCGAACCCGCATATTATGATCCACAATTATCACAGTTGATGATCGTGTGCCGTATTTATCTGTCTCAATAAAGACCGATGAAACGGCCTTCTCCATATCTTTTGGAAGTCCGGTATCCGGCAGTTTATCACCCGGGTAGCGCTGGTCATTCAAAAGAATTTCGAATAGCTTACCTTCAAACGGTTCACCTTCATCTAAAACATTTTTAAAAGCAGTGGAAGATTCCTCCGTTTTTGGCCAGGGGGTATTCAAAAAAGCATTACTGAGTGCATGATTGCCCGGTTGAACCTTAAAAATTCCCTCTTTTTTGTTCGACATGTAGAAAAGATTGTCGAAAGTTCCCGCAATAAGATTGAATCCATTAAATCTATGCCCGGCCCGTTGCAATTCCGCAAGATATTCACGAGGATTACCCTCGTGGAGTAGAAAATCCTTAACTATGATACCTCTGCTTGTTGTATCTTCTTTGATATCATCCATTTTTCGGTGATTGGTTAGTGCTGCAAAACGTCCGTTTTCGGATATTCCTAACCAGGTACCACCAGCTTTAAGATCTTTTCCGGCAAGAATTTTTGGGGAGGTCTGCCAAACGTGAGCAGCCTGCGTAGGCCGATCATAAAATTCATCCCGGTTGGTTGCAAGTACAAATGGATAATTTTGGTATTCTTTGTAAGAAAATACTATTAAACACATAGTGATATCTTTATTCAGCGAACATAAATATGAAACATTATCATTTCATTTTCGCTGTAAATTTAAATATTGAACGACTGGTAATCTAAAACTGCTAAAACCCCAATTTTGAAAACTGTAAGCGATACTGCAAAACAAGATTTAGTATTGGTTGTAGCCGGATTGGTAGCCTTGCTCCTCTTTTTTTGGCTCTATTCTGATTTCCATCCATTACCAGCCGCTGATAACAGTCTTGGAGAGTCTGCAGCCCGGGAAAAAACGGATGATATTGCCAGAGAATTTGGTTTCGAGTCTGAGGTAGAACCCGTTACCCGATTTCAAACAGATTCACAGCTTCTCGATTCACTGCAAAAACAGACGGATTTTAAGGAATTTTATTCGAATATCCGCAACAAGAAACTATATCCTGTATTCTATTGGGAGACAACGATAAAAATGGGTTCTGCAGAGGAATCAGAGGGTGGAATTTTTAATGAGGAGACGGTAGAAGCCATAGAGGTTCGTCTTTCCGAGTCCGGTGAGGTAATTGAATTGATAAATCAAGATAATATTCTGCCGCAACCAATCTTCAGGCCGGAGGTTTTGAACTATGGTCTGCAGAGCGATTCAATACAGATCTCCTCATTGTCGGATGACAGGCCGATATCGGAATCGCTTGAATTTCGGTTTAGTGAAAATGGCTTAAACCAAACAGGCAATATTCAACTGGAAAGCAATCAGGTAAACTATTTGGGCAACACTGTTGCACAGAGAATGGCAGAATATTATCTCACGGAATCGGGGTGGCCTGCTAAGGATTTTACTGTCATATCTACTAAAAGGGTTCCATTTGGAGACGTGGAAGGAGCTCTTGTACGGTTTGAAAACTCTATTCCCGATCTCCGGGCCAACGTTCAGTTGGATGTGCGAATTTTACCGTCGGGCGGGCTTGTATCAATGGATTACTCTCATCCAACTGCAGATGAGGGAGATGATCTTTTCACTACGATAAAAACGGGCATTCGTGCAATCATTCTCCTGATTGGTGCTTTTTGGATTATTGTATTGCTTTTCATCCGTTTTAGGTTGCGTTTGGTTGATATCAAAGCGGCAACTCTTGTAGCTGTGTTGGCCGGAATGATTTTTCCCCTCGTGTTAACGTTGGAGATGGTCTATTCACACCTTCATTCATTCGGAGTGATACAGACACAATTTGTATTAATGCAACTAATTGTGATTGGTTTTTCTGCTGCTGTTGCCACACTCGGTTTTTTTGCCGTTACCGCAATTTCCGATTCCATAACCCGCCAGTACTGGTCTGAAAAACTACGAACGATAGATGTGCTTCGGGTCGGGTATTTCAATAACATTCCGGTTGGCCTGGCAATCATTCGCGGAATCTCATTTGGATTCCTGCTTGCCTTCGCCTGGTGTATCATCCTAATGTTGATACCCAATTCATACATCACGCTTGAGACCAATTTCGAAGCAGATACTACATTTCTGCCGTACCTCTCTGAAATTTTGGGAAATTTCGCATTCTATTTCCTTATTGCCCAAGTTATCTTTTTGATATTTACAGGATTGCTCAGATCACGATATAAATCAACGGTTGCGTCAATTCTTGTGCCTACATTTCTGTTTATTGTTGTTTACCCGTTTCCATTTGAGGTGGGATCATTTACAACAGAAATGGTAACCTCAGGGTTACTTGGCATCAGCTTGGGTATTATATATTACAGGGAAGATTTTTTGACGACGTTTATTGCCCTGTTTGTATTTATATCAATGCTCTCAACAGCTAATGGTTGGCTGATTGATAACTCACCGGATGCAACAGTTTTCTACTCTTTTCTATCTCTTCTGGTGGTAGGATTTATTGCGGGTGGATATAATATATACAGGGGAAGTTCAGTCCGTGAGCTGCCCAAATTTGTACCTGAGTATATTGAGGAACTTGCACAGGAAGACAGAATTCGCCAAGAACTGAAAATTGCCCGAAATGTTCAACAATCCTTTTTACCGACTCAAACTCCGGCGGTGGAAGGCTACGATATCGCCGCAATCTGTAAACCGGCCTATGAAACCGGGGGCGACTACTACGATTTTATTCCACTTAAAGACAACAAACTGGCTATTACGATTGGTGATGTAAGCGGCAAAGGCATTCAAGCCGCGTTTTATATGACTTTTACAAAAGGCGTTCTTCATGCCCTTTGCAGTGATTACCGGTCCACCATCGATATTCTTACAAAAACGAATAATATGTTTCGGAATAATGCCAACCGAGGAACATTTATATCGTTGATTTTTGGAATACTGGATCTTCAAAAAAACCGATTTCAATTTTCAAGGGCCGGCCATAACCCCTTGTTGTATTATAGAAGAAGTGAAAATAAACTGTATGAATATCAGCCGGAGGGAATTGCAATTGGCATGACAGGGGAAGATGTCTTTCGAAAAAATATATCGGAGGAGATAATCAATCTTGAAAAAGACGATATCTTGATTCTGTTCACTGATGGTGTTGTTGAATCGATCAGCAAAACAAATAATCTATATGGCGACCAGCGACTCCAAAAACTTGTAAAACGAAACTACCTGTTATCATCAGAACAGTTACTGAGGAAGCTTGAAGAAGATCTTGAACAATTTGGAGAGAAATCTACACAACACGATGATTTAACAATGATCGTTATCAAAAAGAAGTAAGAAAGTCATAAATCTTCATTATTTTTACTATATGAAACAGATTTTAAAATATCTTTCCATCTCCCTTTTTGTTTTGCTGCCGGTCGTTCTGTCAGCTCAAACTCAAAAAGTTGAGCCGATACCGTTACAGCAGGCACTTGAATTGGCGCCCCAGGAAGGCAAAAAAATACTGGTGGATGTTTTTGCGAACTGGTGCCCCTATTGCCAGCAAATGCACTCTGAGATCTACCCGTCAGAAGCTGTACAAAACGCGATATCAGACTATTTTCTTTTGGTGAGAATTGATATTGAGTCAGATGCAATGGTAAACTATCACGGGGAAGAAATGACAGAGGCTGAATTTGCATCTGCCTTAGAGAATCAAAATGTTCCGACCGCATACTTTCTAAACTCCGAAGGTGCAATTCTTGGAAAACAACCCGGATTTCTGAAAGAAGATCTCTTTGTTAATCTGCTGAACTTTGTGGGAAGTGATGCTTACCTGGATCAGTCATTCCAAGACTATGCGGGTGAGAAATAGGGTAGGTATGATCAAGCAAAATAAGGCAGACAGATTCTAAACTAATTTTTTTGACATGTCCCGGAGCCAATCCGTTGAAGATTACCTGAAAACTATTTATAAGCTTGAGAGTGAAACCCCGCCCGATAAAGGAGTTTCAACATCCAGGCTTGCAGAAGAGATGGGGGTTGCAAATGCTTCTGTTACGAACATGCTGAAACGCCTTTCAGATATGAAGATGGTGAATTATGAGTCGTACTACGGTTCACGTTTGACAGAAGCCGGTTTAAAAATTGCACTTGAGATCATTCGCCACCACCGCCTTCTTGAGCTCTATCTGAAAGAGATTCTCGGTTATTCCTGGGACGAAGTTCATGATGAAGCTGAGAAACTTGAGCACCATATTTCGGAACAGTTTGAGGACAAAATTGCCGAACTGCTGAATCATCCGACAGAAGATCCGCATGGTGATCCGATTCCTACAAAGGACGGGAAGATGCCAAAAATTAAATTAAAGCCGCTTCATTCGGTTTCGTTCGATACACCATACATCATCCGAAGAGTGAAAAACCAGAATCCTGAGTTGTTGCGGTATCTCGAGAAGCAGGGACTTATACCCGGAGTGAAAGTTGAAGTGCTGGATAAAGAACCATTTGATGGCCCTGTGAAAGTCAAAGTAGAGAATGATACTGTTACCATTGCAAATAATATCGCTGAGGATATTTTTGTTGTGAAGCCCGACGCAATTTAATCATAGGTGGTTCAATTCCCCGACCCTCTGTGTCGGAAAAGATAAAAATTCCCCCTTACATCCTACGCCAAGGCTTCGGTGCACAGGTCGAAGGGGGATGCGAACCTGCCTGCGCTGAAGCTTCGGAAGACAGACGGAGTGAGCTGGGGGATGATCCTCTACGTTTTGAAGTTTATCCAAATTTTGGGTTTGAGACATCATTGGTCATCCCCCATTGCCCCCTTCAAAGGGGGACACTTTATAAAAAGTTCAAATTTGAAGAAACGATATGGATTATAAATTGATACCTCGTGGACTCTGCCCCGACGCAATTTAATGTGTGTGGTCCATCGGGTTTGGATATTTAAATTTATAGTACAGATCCTTTTTAAGCTTCTCGTTTGATACAATTCTGTATCCTGAATTATCGTCCTCTTTGAAAGTGGGAGGGGCTATTCCAAAACTTTTTGCCGCACATTTATAAAACTCTTTTCGCGGTGGATGTCCATCAGATACTACATTATAAATCTCATTTCTTTTCTTCTGGCTGATGATTTCCGTGACAACATTCACGCAATCCAATTGATGAACAAGATTAACGGGGCGTAATCCCTCTTCGAGATCGGTCTTTCCGCTCATATATTTTACAGGGTGTCGGTCGTAGCCATAAAGACCTGCAAATCGGAGAATGGTGTAATTGATTCCCGAATCTTTTAAAATTTCTTCTGCCTTTAAAATCGCTTCACCACTTGTTCTTGCTGCTTTCCCCGGTTGAGCTTCATCCTCGCTGGTTATCCCGCCATATTTCGGATAAACAGAGGTTGAGCTTGCAAAAATAATCCAGGAGATCTTATGCTCCTTTGCTTTATCCACAACTTTTTTCACATTTGCCGGGAACTCTTCCAAAATATTTGGATTTCTGCGTCCGGGTGGAATATTCAAAAACAGGATATCACAATCCCAGAAGTCTTTAATGCTTTCATCTGAAATGGAATCAGGGAGTTGAAGCAGATAAGCGTCAATTCCACTTTGTTTCAATACGGATAATTTCTCCCCTGTTGTTGTTGATCCTTTAATAGTATGCTCATGTGAAACCAGCCGTTCGGCCAGGGGAAGACCGAGCCAGCCGCAACCTAAAACTGAAATGATCATAATTTTTTTCTTTGTTAATGCGGCAGGAAAGTAAGAACAACTCACACCAAAATAAAAGCGGTTTTGTGTACGATAGTTCCAAATTTTGTTCGCGATGCTACAGAGATTTTCAGTAGTTTAGAGGACAGGTAATATGAGTCCTATATAACCATCTGTGTATGGTGATTTTTTGGGGATGGCGCGCCTCCTTGGTGAACGAAGCCGTTGGCGTAGTAAACTCGCTCGTACCCATAAAATGCTTATGACTTATATTGAGGAGCACAAGCTGTATGCTTGCGCACTCCTGTTTTTCTTTGAAGGTGGTAATTGATTGAAATGGAAAAAAATAAAATTGCGATTGTCGGAGCAGGTATTACGGGACTAACCGCAGCATGGTCACTTGAAAGAGCGGGACATAAAGTTGAACTGTTTGAGCAGCATGGGTATGCCGGCGGTTCGATAAAGTCTGTTATAGAAGATGGGTGGCTGCTCGAATTCGGTCCGAATACACTGCTTCTGAAAGACAAAAAAGTGGCCGATTTTTTGAAAGAGCTAGGGATCTGGGAGGAGAGAATCATTGCCAACCCTGAGAGCTCAAAACGATTTATCGTAAAAAATGGACAACTCGTAAAACTTCCATCTTCTCTGTCTGAAGCTATTTCGACACCGCTTTTTTCAACATTGGGTAAATTAGCTGTCTTGAAAGAGCCCTTTATATCAAAGACAGATAATCGAGATGAAACGGTAGCTCAATTTGTTGAACGAAGAATCGGAAAAGAGATGCTGGATTATGCATTGAATCCATTTATCGCTGGAATTTATGCAAACCGGCCCGAGAAACTTTCTCTTCGTCACACATTTCCCAAAATGTATGAACTGGAACAGGAGTATGGTTCACTCATTTGGGGAACTTTTGCAGGACGAAAAAAAAGAAAAAGTGAAGGACGAATCGATCGTGAACTGATTTCATTCAATAACGGCCTTCATCAAATTGTCGAGACAATTACCGACCAACTTGATGAGATCTACTTCAACCATCAAATTAAAAAAATCCAGAAATTGGACGATGGCTGGTATCTTAATAGTAAATTTGGAGATAAAGGACCTTATGAAAAAGTTATTCTGAATGCACCATTGTACAAATGGAATAAAAGACTTTTGCCGATTCAACGGGAGAATCATGAAAAAATAGAAACAGTTGATTATCCACCATTGTCTGTCTTCCACCTGGGATTTAAGAAAGGCCAGGTTTCCCATCCA
>Ga0102943_1001269_pt1 | contig 15919 bp, 10 predicted proteins | sample SalPonC_black_MG_FD_78174 | JGI IMG/M metagenome (GOLD analysis project Ga0102943, IMG submission 78174) | Salt pond soil microbial communities from South San Francisco under conditions of wetland restoration - Salt Pond MetaG... | ecosystem: Environmental > Aquatic > Marine > Intertidal zone >...
AATGGGGGATGATTCATTGTGGATCAGAATTCTAGTCATTGACATTTTTAAACTCAGAAAGTCATCCCCCGGCTCACTCTGCCTGTCTTCCGAAGCTTCAGCGCAGGCAGGTTCGCTTCCCCCCCTTCAAAGGGGGATTTTTATCTTTTTGTGACCCAGCGGGTCGGGGAATTTAACCACTTATCATTAAAACCGTTCAATCTCTTATTATTTTAAATCAAAAATGTGTTAATTACTTCCAGCGCGGGGCAGGCATTGGAAAGATGGGAGCTTACAGAACGCTTTTAATAGTCTCCGAAGGTTTTGGGTACGCTTACCGAATTAAACGTCGATTCAACAGTCGTAAATTGGCCATACGTTAGGACTGTAGAATCAATCCATTTTATAAATCACACAAAAAAAGGGGACAAATGGGACAACAAAAAAGCAGTGGAAGAAGAAAATTTCTAATAGGGTTAGGAGCAATGGGTATCGGTGGATTGGGAGCATGGTTTATGCGACGACCTCTGGTAAATCGTTTTATATTTACAGGTGAATTTGATCCCGAACTGCTTACAAGTTCACCCACAATCGATGATGATATTTGTGTAATGACTTCCAGCCAGCAGGAAGGGCCTTTCTACTATCCATCACCGGAACGCGCAAATGTTACGGAAGATCGGGAAGGACAACCATTTCAATTGCGGCTTCAAGTATTAAGATACCCGAATTGTACGCCCGTTGAAAGCGCATTGGTTGATATTTGGCATTGCGATGCTGAAGGAGTCTACAGCGGTTACCCGGAAGAGGTCAGCCGCGATGTATGGGAAACATTTGTATTAGTCGCTACAAAAGGAACCATTGTAAATGGACAGCCACACGTACATCCTGTTAATGACTCTCGGTTTTTGAGAGGTATGCAAAGAACGGATTCAGACGGATGGGTTACATTCAATACAATTGTTCCCGGCTGGTATTCAGGTCGTGTACCGCATATTCATGCCAGAATTGTGGTGAGTCCCGATGAGCAGTTAACAACCCAATTCTACTTCCGTGAAGAAGTTTTAAATAAGATCTATACAACCCTTCCTCCTTACAAGAGTCATGGAGTATCACCTATGAGTTTTGATACCGACATCGTGCTTTCTGAGGAAGATGCCAATGGCCTTCTTCTTGAAATCGATACAGAGTCATCCGGTAATGGCATGTTTACATCCGTGGGAAGAATTGGAATTGAGCAATCGGCCTGATAATTAGTGTGATAAACCGATTTATCAGATTATTGGATTAACACGGATTCAAGAACAGTCCAAATCAGTGAAAACACTCAATCCCAAAAATCCGCGGTACCTACGCTTACACAACTAATTTTCAGAAAAATACTCCTCCCTAATCTCTTTGTTTTGCCGATGCAGCAAGAGCAGCACCAATAATTCCGGCATGATTGCGACTTTCGGCGGGTACAACTTCTGTATCCAGGTCAAGGTACGGTTTAAATTTTTTGAATTTTTTACTGACTCCGCCTCCGACTATGATGATATCGGGCCAAAACAAAAACTGAATTAACTGTAGATATTCATTGACCCGTCCACCCCACTCTTTCCAGCTTAAATCTTCATTTTCTCTGATTGAATTCGCTGCATAATCCTCAGCAACACCGCTATGCATCGGAATATGGCCCAATTCTGTATTGGGCACCAGTTGCTGATTGTGAAAAACAGCTGTTCCAATTCCGGTTCCAAATGCAGCCATAAAAATGGTGCCGTATCGGTTTTGTCCTGCTCCGAACTCCGCCTCGGCAAACCCTGCAGCATCCACATCATTGACTAGATGAGTGGGGCAACCCGTCTCATTTTCAATTTGAGCTGCTGCATTCACCCCAATCCATGAATTATCAATATTTGATGCAGTTTTAACAATTTCATCTTTAACTGCAGCCGGAAAACCACAACCTACAGGACCATGCCAATCGAAATTTCTTATAATAGCCTCAATCGTTTCAATCACGGCCTGTGGAGTTGCAGGCTTTGGGGTGGAAATGCGATATCGATCTGTGACGAGCTCACCTGCTTTTATATCTACAACTGCTCCTTTAATTCCTGAACCACCAACGTCTATTCCTAATGTTTCCATGATTTATTATCGTGAAGAGTTTTCGAATAAGAAGTTCACATCATCTCTTTGATCGCAAACATTTTCAAAAAAAACAAAGTCAATATCAATCTTTTTACCCTAACTATATTAATCTCAAAATTGCAGATATATTTAAAAGATAAAAATGCTACGTATTTCTGATTGGATAGCAAAATTTGTTTTATGATTTACACCAAATAGTATTTTAAATCATTAAAGTTCAGATACATTGAAGTGTCCAAGTTTAAAATACCAGAGTTTTAAAACTTCTCTCTAGCTGTAAAAATCAACGTTCAATATTCCCGATAACTCAAATATGAAATGCAGTATGAACATCTATCATTCAACTTTATGTAGAAATCTGTGTTTCGCCGAGGCAGCGAGTGCCGCACCGATAATACCCGCATGATTCCGGCTTTCGGCAGCAACCACTTTTGAATCCACATCAATGTAGGGTTTAAATTCGTGGAAGCTTTTACTTACACCACCGCCAACGATGATAATATCGGGCCAAAACAGATCAACAATTAGTTCAAGATATTCATTAACACGCCCGCCCCATTCTTCCCAGCTCAAATTATTTTTTTCACGGATAGAATTTGCAGCATAATCTTCTGCATCCATGCCGTGCAGTGGAATATGTCCTAATTCTGTATTGGGAACCAACTGTTGATTATGAAAAACCGCAGTTCCAATTCCGGTTCCAAAAGCAGCCATAAATATGGTTCCGTTAATATTCCTACCGGCTCCAAATTCTACTTCTGCATATCCAGCGGCATCTGCATCATTTACGAGATGAGTTGGACAGCCTGTTTCTTTTTCAATTTGAGCCGAAGCATTCACTCCGATCCAGGAATTATCAATTTTAGAAGCTGTTTTTACAATTTCATCTTTTACTGCTGCCGGAAATCCACAACCTACGGGCCCGTGCCAGTCAAAATGACTAATAACAGCTTCTATGGTTTCAATTACAGCGGGTTGTGTGGCCGGCTTTGGTGTAAGCAAACGATACCTTTCGGTAACAAGCTCACCTGTTTTAACATCAACAATTGCCCCCTTTATACCAGTACCACCTACATCAATTCCTAAAAATTCCATGGACAATTATAGTAAAGAAGTGAGAGAATTAGAAATACGAATTACGGGTTTTATATCTACCATTTAACAGCTTAAAAAAATCTATTTTGTGAAAAATCTCAGAAGTAGTAACAATAATAAATTTGTCTGATTATAAACAGGCTTGTTTACCTGAAACCATGAAAATTTCCGGTAATGAACCGGTATACAATAAAATTTCTTTTAACCTATCTAAGAGCCCATCTGGAGCAGATGATTTAATAAATAATATTCGCCGGAAAAAAAACCTTTGTCGAAGGTTAAAAGGCAAGAGTAATATTTTTACCGTAGGCAAACTCGAATTTATGGAATGAGTAAGTTTTTCAAGCCTGTCAATTTCTATTCTGTATCTTAAACCTGCGCATTTACAAGTTTTGCTGTAGATTCCCGGACAATTAATTTTGGCTCCATGATAACCAATTCTGGTTCTCTTGATGGATTCTCTACTCGCTGAAAAAACAGTTCCGCAGCTTTCTGTCCCATTTCATAGGCAGGTTGTTTAATAGTCGTAAGCGGAGGAGAGATGGCTTTCGCCCATGGAAGATCATCAAAACCAACAATAGATATATCATCAGGAATTTGCATTTCGTGCTTATTTACGGATTCAAGAACTCCCAGTGTCATTAAGTTATTGGTTGCAAAGATTGCAGTTGGTGGTGAATCTAAACTAAGAAGCTCATCGGTTAACTCTCTTGCAGTTTCAGAACTTCTGGGATCGCCTTCCTTTATTAAGCGTTTGTCAATTTCAATTCCATTTTCTTTCAGGGCTCTCTCATATCCTTTTTGTCGTTCATCAAATGAAGAAAATTGAAGAGAGCTTGTAAGAATAGCGATCTTTTTGTGCCCTTGCTCAATGAGATGACTCACAGCATCATACCCACCTTTTTCATTGCCGATTACAACAGTATCCACCTTCTTGCGCATCAACTTCCTGTCAACACATACAATAGGAATACCGAGTTCAATAATACTTTCAATTTCTTCGCCAAATTGGTGAATAGGCGGAAGTATGATTCCATCAACAGATTCTGATTTTAGAACCTCAAGGTAAAATCGCTCTTTATTCGGATTCTCATCCGAATTACATAAAATTACTGCATAATCGTGCCCATAAGTTACATCTTCAATTCCCCTTACAATATTCGAGTAGAATTGATTTTGGATATCCGGAATAATTAATCCTAAAAGTTTTGACTGGCCACTAGATGCACGTAAACGCTGTGCAACACGATTCGGCTGATAGTCCAATTGGATCATGGCTTTTTGTACTCGCTCTCTGGTCTCTCCATTTACCTTTGATGATCCATTTATAACTCTTGAAACTGTTGTTATTGAGACCCCAGCCTTTTTTGCCACCTCTTTTAAGGTTGCCATAGAATATTATTTGATTGATAAAATTAAATGTAAACGTTTCCGAAACTATTGTTACGGAATTTCCAGTCCGATAAAAGTAAATTGATTGCCCACAATGATTTGAAAGATAACGTCCTAATATAGAGAAATTCAGGATGAATTTTACTTGTTTTTATGAAAACGTTTTCAAATATTCAGAAGAGTTCTTATTTCACCAATAAAGTAATCTAAATCGGTACCATACATGTCGCAAAATTCTATTGAACTGAGAAATTATACAAATGGAAACTGGACTGATTCAAAAAGTGGAGAGTGGCTTGATGTCTTAAACCCTGCAACGACTCAAAAAATAGCAAACGTCCCTCTTTCTTCTGCCGATGAAGTGAATAAAATTGTTCATAACGCTTCCGCAGCTTTTAAAGGTTGGAGAGAAACACCAGTAACTGAAAGGATACAGTACTTATTCAAGCTTAAAAATCTACTTGAAGAAAATATTGAAAATATTGCCCGTACCATCACAATGGAAAGTGGTAAAACGATACATGAATCAAGAGGTGAACTTAGAAGAGCCATTGAAAATGTTGAAGTAGCTTGTGGTGCTCCCACCCTCTTACAGGGATATAACAACGAAGATATCGCGAATGGAATTGACGAGATGATGATTCGTCAACCAATTGGCGTAGCAGCGATCATATGCCCGTTTAATTTTCCTGCTATGATTCCATTTTGGTTCATGCCCTATGCAATTGCCGCCGGAAATTCATGTATTGTAAAACCGTCCGAGCGAGTTCCGAATACTATGAACCTAATCTTTGAATTGATTGATGAATTAGATCTTCCTGATGGAGTGATTAATATGGTTCACGGAGATCATAATGTGGCAAGCAACCTCATTGAACACCCCGATGTAGCATCTATTAGTTTTGTAGGCTCTACCTCGGTTGCTAAAAAGGTATATGAGAAAGCAGCTCAACATGGTAAACGCGTTCAAGCTTCGGGTGGTGCAAAAAATCCACTTATTATTCTTCCAGATGCAGACCCGGAGATGACAACAAAAATTGTATCCGATAGTGCATTCGGCTGTGCAGGCCAACGGTGTCTCGCAGCCTCACTTGCAGTAACTGTCGGTGATGCAAAAGAGAAGTTCAGGGATCTGCTCAGTGATCGTGCAAAATCTTTAAATGTGGGATACGGTTTAAATGAAGACACTCAGATGGGGCCGGTCATATCTGCGAAGAGCCGTTCAAGAATTGAAAAACTTCTTACAGATCAACTTACAGGTGATATTGATGTCTTGGTCGATGGCAGAAAACCAAAGGGTGGAGATCTGGAAAAAGGCTATTTCATCAAACCAACGATATTGGATAACCTGCCTGCAAATCATCCATTAGCAACAACTGAAATCTTTGGCCCTGTATTATCTTTGATGCATGTCGATACTGTTGAAGATGCTATAGAGCTTGTAAATTCCGGTGCTTATGGAAATATGGCATGTCTTTTTACATCAAGCGGGGCATCAGCACGAAAATTTCGATACGATGCAGAAGCCGGAAATATTGGAATCAACATTGGAGTAGCTGCCCCAATGGCATTTTTCCCATTCAGTGGCTGGAAAGACAGCTTTTTTGGTGACCTCCACGGACAGGGACGAAATGCCTTTGAGTTCTTCACGAGACAAAAAGTGGTTGTCGAGAGATGGCCAAGCCACTGGAGCCGAAAATTTTAACCTTATTTCTATATTCTAAAAAACAATGAAAGTAGCTAATGCACCATGCTCCTGGGGAGTACTCGAATTTGGTTTGGAGGGAAAAACGGCTGGATATCAAACGGTATTAACGGAGATGGAAAAAACCGGGTATGTGGGTACTGAACTGGGTGACTGGGGATTCATGCCAACAGACCCGGAGGTACTAAAAGAGACACTTTCATCTAAAAATTTAGATCTCGTTGGTGCTTTTGTTCCTGTTAACTTCATCGATCCCGTTGAACATGAAAAAGGGGCCAGAGAAGCTTTGAAGATAGCAGCTCTCTTGAGTGCCATAAATCCACATGAAGCAAGAATTGTACTTGCTGATGACAACGGGAAAAATCCGATTCGAAAAAATATGGCCGGCCGGATTCAACCCGAACATGGACTAAAAGTTTCTGAATGGGATACATTTTCTAAAGGAGTTGAGTTTGTTGCAAAACGAATATTAGAGGAAACAGGTTTGGAATCTGTTTTTCACCATCATTGTGCTGGCTTTGTTGAAACACCAGATGAAATTAAGATACTTATGGATCGTACAGATCCGGGTTTGATTGGCTTGTGTTTTGATACCGGACATTATGCATTTGGTGGAGGAGATCCGATCAGTGGGTTAGCCAAATTCTCCGATCGAATTAGCCACGTTCATTTTAAAGATTGGGACCGTTCCGTATATGATAAATCGGTAGCAAATGAATGGGATTATTTTGAATCGGTTGGCAATGGAATTTTCTGTGAGCTGGGGAAGGGATCCATTGATTTCAAGGCAATTTTGACTGAACTGAAAACCCAAAACTATGATGAATGGATCGTTGTTGAACAAGATATTTTACCAGGAATGGGTAGCCCAAAAGAGAGTGCACAACGAAATCGCGAGTTTTTAAAATCGATTGGTATTTAGAATACTTGTAAGGTAACAAGCTGCGAATTTATAGATTTCTGACGGGTAAAATTCGGGATCTTTTAAGCCCGATATTCAGACCGTTCAGACCAAAACTTTTCATTGATAGTTGACATTCCTCTTTACCCCTGTACCAATTGAAATTTCTTATTTCGTGCTGAATAGATTCTGCAAAATAATCGGATGCTGACGGATAATACATCTGGAACCACCTGTTTACTACCCTCCTACTATCAACCCGTTCTATTCTTATAGTTACTCCTCATAAAACGAATCAGTGCATTAGTGCGGTAGAGTCATAAAATCATCTCTTAAGATTTAACAAATCTTATCAAATGAAGGTAGAGTTGTAGATCAGACTTAACTGACTGACAGTTGAGAAGTATCTTATTCAGGTCGAGTTATACGATTGACTTTTCATTCCCTTTTTAATTAGACAAAAAAAGAGGCTGTCTCAAATTACTGAGACAGCCTCTAACAAGATTTAAGCAGTTATATTATTAATAACCAGGATTCTGAACAAGGTAACCTTCCTCATTCGATGCACCATCAATAGCACTTTGTGGAATTGGGAACAATCGCCTGTTGATATCACTGTCAGACTTTTCAGTCCAGGAATCTTCATACTTACCAAATCGAATTTGGTTCGTTCTTCTAAGTCCTTCCCAGTAAAGTTCAAAGCCTAACTCACGATATAAAATATCGAGGTCGATGGATGATAAAGCTGGTGGTACTTGATCTAGCCTTGCATTTCTTGCAGCTCTAAGTGTGTTTAAATCTTCTAAAGCACCGGCTGTATCGCCATTTCTAAATTTCGCTTCTGCCCTCATCAGGAAAACTTCCCCTAATCGAAGCAGAACAATATCCACACTGCTGAAGTTGTTACAATCATCAGATGTTCGGCTACATTGATATTTTGAGAAGCGGTAACCCGTATTATGCAAACGTCCTTCGTTTGAAAAATCTACGTTCAATGTATGATTTACATATTGAGTATTACCCTGACCTCTGGTTCTTTCATTTATGACCGGGTAAATTCTAACTCCTCCATCATCACATGTCAGGAAGTTCCCGTCATCTCCTTTACGTGGGCCCCAGATAATATCCCGAAGAAATCCCTTATCTACCTCAAACTCGGTTGCTCCAACGCAAAAGTAATGATTTTCATCATTTGCTGGAGTAACTCCGGTAAGATCCCTTAAATTCTCAGGTACAACTGTCTCTTCCTTATAGAACCGGGCATCGGCCTCAGCCGCATCTACACTACCATATGCATCTACCCAGGTTTGAATGAAATCCGGAGTTGCTGCAGGACCATCCGTTCCATCCGCTCCAGGCCACTCAGGTCTTGGGTATAAGTCACCAGCAAGCGACCAGTAAGCCCAGCGATTATGCTCGTTATTTAAAACACCTCTTTGATCTACAGCGAATATAACCTCAGGATTACTATTATTTGAATCTTTAAAAATGTCAAAGTATTCAGGTGAAAGAGAGTATTGTCCTGAGTTTATAATATTGTTGCTGTACTCAATTACCTTATTCATGTCTTCTGAGGTAAAATTTGGAGTACCATAAGGGTCTCTGTATACAGCCGCATTGAGGTTCAACCTTGCCATCATGCCCCATACAGCTCCTTGTGAAAATCTCCCTGGACCTCTGTCTGTATTGATTACATCTACCACAGATTCCAGTTCACTCTGAATATAATCGATGGCTTCTTGCCCTCTCAAAAGACGTGAGGTTTCATCAGATGTCTCTTTTTCAAAGACCAGTCCCCAGCTATCCAAAGCCAACATATTCAAATAGGCACGCAATGCAATCATCTCATGCAGAGCTTCTGTGGCTTCCGAGTTCCCATTCTGAGATAGTGGCCGTAATACCTCAATGGCTGCCACTGTCCTTGAAATATTTCTGGTAACTTCATTCCAACCACTGGTTACAAGATCATTACTGGGCGTCATCAGATGCTGGTGTACGGCAATAAATTTACCACCATCAAACCAGTCAGTTCCTCCGCGATAGGGAAGAATAGCTTCATCTGAAGCGATCTGCTGCAAACCAAAGTAATTGGTATGTCTCCACGTCCAGGCGAGCTGTCCATATGCCGGAGCTATTGCTCCACTAATTTCTTCGGCTTGACCCGCTCCCGTAAGTGATTCGTCAAGAACTTTTTCATCCAGGACATCACATCCCGAAATAGTTACGATAAGTACACCTATAAATAATGTGATTAATCGATTTTTCATTTTTAAATGAATTTAAATTTTAGAAAGAAATTTTGTTTGTCTTGTCTGAGTGTTGATTCTTGTAATAAAAAATAGACCATGTTTAGAAACAACAATTCAGAGTTTTAGAATGTAAGATTCAGGCCCAACAGAAACGTTCTAGCAAACGGGTAGGTAAACCGGTCGATTCCGAAAGTCTGTATACCATCGATGGTACTTCCGGTATTAACTTCAGGATCGTAACCTGAGTAATCCGTAATGGTAAACAGATTTTGTCCCGTTAACGTCAGTTGCAAATTACTAATCGCTCCCTCAAGACCAACTAACTCAGGTCTAAGGTTGTAGGAAACTGTTGCATTGTTCAACCGTAAGTAATCACCTTTCTCGAGATATCGCGTAGAAACTGTGTTTGAGTTGGTATTCGCTTCATCAAGGAATTGTGTGGCAAAATCAGTAGTGTTGAAGCTTGATGCCAGGTTACCCTTGTTGAAGATCGACATTCTTGTGTGATTGTAGATCTTATGTCCGGAAGCACCGTTAAAGTTTAATGCCAATCCAAAATCTTTATAGTTTGCATTCAGTTGAATTCCATAAAGTAAGTTTGGAAGTGCACTTCCAACAACACGACGATCATCTTCAAGTACCGCTCCATCATTATTCGTATCCACAAACCGGTTCAGACCATCGGGGCCAATTCCATCAAATTCCAGCATGTAGAATGCACCGATAGGTTCATTGTTGATGTAACCATTTATAGTAGCTCCGGTTTGACCCGCACCCTGAGCAGCACCTGTGGTCAATACGGAATAAGGCGAATTCACTACCTCATTATTAATGGTAGAGATATTTCCTCCGATACTATATTGGAAGTCTCTTGAAGAAGATCCTCCTCTAAATTCAAGGCCTAACTCAACACCAGAGTTTTGAATTTCCATGTCTGGAATGTTGGTCCAAAAAGTGGATGTAGGCTGAATAGGATCTGCAGGAACGACCTCCAATAAAATATTATCGGAAATCTTCGTGTAGTAGTCTAATGTACCTACCAATCGGCTATTAAACATTTCGAAGTCTACACCTACATTCGTTTGAGTAGATACCTCCCACTGGATGTCAGGATTCGCTAAACGTGTAAATATGATTCCATATGGATAGTCAGCCAAATTATTTGCATTTGGATTTAGAGGGTAGGTGTCATTACCACCTCTGCTTTCACTATAGCTTAACTTTGTAATTTTACTTGGGATCTCCTGGTTACCTGTCTGTCCCCAACTGGCCCGCAGTTTCAGGTTATTAATAATTGAGCTATTGAAAAAGTCTTCCTCTGTTACGTTCCATCCCAATGCAAATGAAGGGAAATAACCATACCTATTATTCTCACCGAACTTTGATGAACCATCTGCCCGCATTGTGGCGGTAACCAAATATTTACTTTCGTAACTATAGTTTACCCTACCAAAGAATGACTGCAGTTTGTTTTTTTCCGCAGAAGCAAACTTGTTGGTTGGGTTAATTTGAGTACTTGTTTGATCCTGGTAGCGTGGTTGAATTCCATTGTTGCTGAAACCCTCCATATTAATAGTCCTTGCCTCAAGGAAGAACTCCTGGTACGAATGTCCGGCTAATACATTTACTGAGTGAATATCCGTATCTACATTATAGGTGAGAGTATTCTCCACAAGCGTATTAGAGTTTTTAAAATAGGAGTTCGATAACGATCCATCTTCCAAACCTTCCAATAAAGCAAACGGTGAGGTTTGTACATCTCTGTTAGTTACAGAGTAATCCACTCCAAGATTCAACTTATAGAGAAGTCCTTCCGTCAATTCCAGAGAAGGAGCAATATTTGCAATAACCCGGTTGTTTATGGCTTCATCTAAATATATTTCATATCTCTGAACCGGATTTAACATTTCATCCAGCTGAGTTGGGGAACCATCCGTAAATACCGGTATGGTTGGGTTGAGTTGTAACATATCTACAACCATACTTGTATTGTTCGGCCTTAAATTTTCTGTGCGAACAGCATTGACATGGTAATCAACATTCAACCTTCCGTTCAAGGCAGTCTGGCTCATATTTAATCTACCTGAATAGCGACTAAGATCGTTTTGTTTCAAAATACCTTCTTGATTTTGTACACCAAGCGACGCAAAGTAGTTGAATCTATCGGAAGCGGCACCACTCAAAGAGAAGTTAATGTCATTAGAAATTGCTGTCTGAGTTAACTCATCCTGCCAGTCTGTATTCGCACCGAAATCTTCCAAAGTACCATCTACACGAGGTACCTGATTACGAAATTCATTTGCGCTGAATACGTCTATTTTATTAGCCATTGTCGACCAACTGGTTGAAGTTGAGAGGGTCATTCTGGTAGCTCCTTCTTGTCCTCTTTTAGTCGTGATAGCAACTACACCATTTGAAGCCCTGGCACCATAGAGAGCAGTTGCAGAAGCGTCTTTCAAAACTTCAATGCTCTCAATATCACTTGGATTGATAAAATTCAATGGATTTGTAGCAACCCCAATCGAAGAGTTATTTAACACAAACCCATCGACAACGTAAAGGGGTGTTGTACCGGAACGCAAACTTCCTACTCCACGAATAATAACATCCTGAGCAGCACCAGGTTCACCACTGGCACTTGTTACATTTACACCCGCTACTACACCTTGCAATAACTGACCGGGGTTAACCACGGATCCTTTGTTGAATTCTTCAGAAGTCGCTCGGGAAATGGAACCAGTAATATCTGATTTTCTTTGCACACCGTATGCAACTACAACCAATTCATCTGTTTCAAAGGCTTGAGACACTAATGTAATATTGATAGTCTCACGGCCATTAATAGGTACTTCTTGCGTTTGATAACCTACATAAGAAACCACTAGTGTTTCGTTCAAAGTAGGCACATCAAGCTCAAATTCACCATTTACATCAGTTGCTGTTCCAGTACTTGTTCCCTGGATAACAATATTCACTCCCGGTAGTTCCTCACCGGTTTGTTCATCAGTAACTACGCCACTCACCGTTTGAGCGTTTGCCATGCCGGCATATATGCAGAAAACCCCTGCAAGCCAAACGAGCTTTAAACTTTTGAGTTTAGGAAGTAATCCTTCTGTTTGTATCATAGCTCCATTCATTTTTATGTTTTGTTAGAATTCAATCGTTATCCAGTGAAATCAAAATGTGATTTAATGAATGAACGACTCATTTTTTAATAAATACTACTTGTAGATTTAAATACTGTAAGCGTTTATTTATTTGCTGTTAGTTTTAGGTAGAATGTTATGAAATAGTAATACCCCTTGGTTATCAGAGTGTAACCTTACTGTTAATTATGTTGAAAACGTTATCAGAAATCAGCCTCCTCCTCTGCCAGGCAACAATTGGTATGGTCTTGAAAACGTTTTCATAAGTATTTAAAAAAAATGCCCCGAAAAAGCAACTTAATTTGTCAAATAAGTGAATTGAAATTGTATAAAATGACCGTGTGAAGTAGGTTCTCAGGCACTTTTTACAATTTATAACCGTCACAATAATCAATGGATAAGTGTATTAAAATGAGTGAATTAGAACCGGATTTAGAATCACTTTTCCAATTTCATAGTGCATAAATAAACTCCTAAGATTTTCGTCAAACTTAACTCCTCTTCCAAAAATTGATAGACTTTATACCCAAGATAAAAGCTTTTTAATCTAAGTAGACCGGATTAGAAACTACTGTAATTCTTCCTTTGTTATCACGCAAATTAAAACGCAACCATCCCCTTCCCGGATTCGAAATCTCACCAATCAATCTATAGGTATAATCACTTTCACTGTATTGTTTTAATTCTGGATTGAAAGGTTCACCGTTAAAAATGAGTTCCAATTGCTGTTTTTCCGAATGTGAATATTTTATCACTATCTCCAGAGAATTACTTTTAATTGAGTTTAAGTCAATAGTTTCACCCATCGACCAAGATTTGTCTTCAGAAATAATCTGAAAGGAAATATCCGGCCCATTCGGGCTCATCGTTTTGAGATAAACTTTGCCTTTTCTCACGGCATCCAGAATTGCCTTTTCGGACAAATCTTTTGCGTAAACCATCGTTGTAGGGGTCCCGGGTTGAGAATCACCGAACCCGGCCGAATGAACATCACTTCCCCCAATACCTGTAATTTTATAACCATTATTCAATAAATGATGCCAAAAAGGAATTCCTGCAATTTCATTCTCAACATTTGTTCCATTCACAATTTCAATAACTTCAAGTTTATTGTAATCAGTATTTTCAGCACTCCACCCACAGCCGGTACAGTTTGCTCCCGTTTCACGTCCCGGGTGATTGATTGATAATAACGCACCCACTTCCTCTGCATCTTGTTGTATCTTTTCAAAGTTATGACCTTCAAAACCAACTTTAAAATCTATCGGCAAGCTTGTACCATAAACATTTGAATGGCCATAAAAAGTAGTAACTTCTTGTCCTCTTATTAACAACAAGTCTTTGAATAAGGGCTGTATTACTGTCATATCTTGATGATGACTTACCGTGTTATGATCCGTTATTGATACAAAATCGAGTCCATTTTTTTTAGCTGACTCCACGATTTGGTAGACTTGACAGGGTCCACGGTTACCTTCTAAATCCTCACAGCCAAAAGCATCGCTGTGGCCTGTGTGTGTATGAAAATCGCCCCGATACCATTGTTCACTTTCTTTAAATGTAGTTTCTGAAGGCCCTGTAAACTCTATATGATCTTTGGGTATCAAGCGAATTTTTACCTCATATTCAGCTTTTTTATTGATTGTTGGAAATCCCAGGGAAATATTCCATTCACCGCTTATAATTGGCCCCGGAAAATATGATGCTGTTGCCCGAATCGAACTTAAATAGAATGACTCTTTTGAAAATCTACTTGTCCCTCGAAATCTTTCGGGATCATAAAGCCCTATTTCCATCTCTGAATAATCATTCTTTCCATCATATTGAAAACTTACTTCTATTGCCCCTACTCCCTGCGGAACATAAAAAGGTTCCAAACGGTAGGTAAGCGCATCCTCTGGTAATGCTACACCTTCAATCTTAATCTCGGTTACAGTGCTTTTTTCATTACCACTTAATTGGTTTATTGATTTTTTTTGGCTGATTCCCAATACTGTGACGGCGATTATCAAGATGTGTAGAATTATTGATTGGTTATTGTACACAGTCATTTCTATTGATTATTATTCTGTATTGGTATTTGCTTAGGCCGAAAGTGAATGAAAAGCTTTTATTTTACAATGATTCTTAAAAAAAATTCAATACTAAGATTGAATAATTATGATAAGTCATGTTAATTGGTATGTTATCATTAAATTAAATTCGGGTTGCTGCTTTCACGCAACAACCCGCTTTATGGTACATCCCCAAGCTACGGTGGGGAATATAGATCAGAAGTGGTTAGGCGCACTTCTGATTTTTTTTTATAACATTTAAAACTTTCAACATTTTTAACTATTTCGATTGTTTAAAGTAATCCCGTTGTCGTTTTCGGGCCTCTTCGTACTGCTTTCGGGCTTTTTGTGCAGATTCGGTTTGCGCCACTTCGGCCACCGGCACATCCCACCAGCCTTCATATCCGGGTACTTTCTGTTCCTTATCCACATTCACAACAATCACCTGCGTTTTGTCCGCCTTGAAAGAGACCTGCAGCGCTTTCTCAAGCTCTTGATACGTATTTGCGGTGTGAACCCCTACCCCGTAACTCTGCGCATTCTTCACAAAGTCCATCGGCAGGGTCGGCCCCTCCAGCTGGCTGGACTCCTCATCGCGGTACCGGTAGTTGGTGCCAAAGGCCTGCGAGCCCACCGACTCGGAGAGCGAGCCGATACTACCATACCCGCGATTATCCAGCAGCACCACGGTCATCTTAATTCCTTCCTGGATGGCCGTAATCAACTCCGAGGAGAGCATCTGGTATGAGCCGTCGCCCACCATCACCACCACCCGCTTGTCCGGCTTGGCCATCTTCACGCCAAGCCCCCCGGCAATCTCATAGCCCATTGTGGAATACCCGTACTCCAGGTGGTAGCCACCCGGCTGGAAGGCCTTCCAGAGTTTATGCAGGTCGCCCGGCAGGCTTCCCGCCGCACAGATCACCACCGAATCCTCACCGGCCGTTTCATTTACTATACCAATTACATTAGGCTGCTGCAGCTGATCGTCCGTTTCCAGGTGCGTCACCCGGTGAAGTTCATCGTTCCACTGCTGTTTCCGTTCGGTAATCGTTGACTGGTACGAATCGCTGGTTTCGTAGGCGTCCAGGGCCTCATCCAACATACTCAGAGTTACTTTTGCATCACCTATTAATGACAAAGCCGACAGCTTATGCGCATCCATCGCATTGACGTTGATGCTAACAAGTTTGACATCCGGGTGTTGAAACTGGCTCTTCGAGGAGGTCGTGAAATCACTCAGCCGCGTGCCGATAAGAATT
>Ga0102943_1001271_pt1 | contig 15904 bp, 17 predicted proteins | sample SalPonC_black_MG_FD_78174 | JGI IMG/M metagenome (GOLD analysis project Ga0102943, IMG submission 78174) | Salt pond soil microbial communities from South San Francisco under conditions of wetland restoration - Salt Pond MetaG... | ecosystem: Environmental > Aquatic > Marine > Intertidal zone >...
GCAATACTGGCCGGGCTTCTTCTTGTAGCAGATCTGCGCCTGAATGCCTGCAAGGCGGGCCAAGCGAGCAACGCGGTTCTCAGATATGGCCTCGCCCATGTCGCTGAGATCATCATGGATCTTGCAGTATCTATAGACTTTGCAGCTGTCCTTCCAAGCCTTCTTCACCAGCCTGGTCTGACGCCGATCCTCCAGCGCACGCTGGCCTAACGGTTCTTTAGACCATGCATAGAAGCCGCGCGGATGAACGCTCAGAATCACTCAGAGAACACGCACGGGATATTGCAGAAGATGCGTATCGATGAACGCGTGCCTCACTTTGCATCCTTGGCGAAGTACGCTGCGACCTTTTTAAGAACGTCGCGCTCCTCAGTAACGCGCTCGAGCTCTTTCTGCAGCCGCCTGACCTCCGCTTCTTGGTCCGTTTGGCCTTGTGGCTTCGAATAATGCGCTATCCAAAGATAGATGGATTTGGTACTGATCCCCAGCCGGTCAGCCACATCTCTGACCGAATACCCAAGTTCTGTGACCTGGGCCACAGCGCCGATCTTGAACTCATCTGAATAGCGAATTTTCCCCGACATTTGTGCAATCCTTTGCTTCCAAAATTACCAAGTAAAGCGTCTACAATTCGGGCGATACCTCGGTATAAAGCCCATTGCACTCGGTATGCGACTTAAAAACGTATACCTCATAAACGCTTCAAGTAAGCATTCCAATACAACCTCTATAGCCTCGACGATATCCCTGGGCCGATTGGCTTTGGGGGTGATCAGTATGTGATAGGGCGCGCAATGCTATTTCAGGGTATTTCATGCAACGTCCAATTTTCTTATAAGTGATTCTTCTGTATCGTTTAAAAAGGTAACGAAATTTCCAATTTCTGGCAACCGTGAAAAAACGATATACGAATTTTGAAAATTGATGCGTAGACAGGATTAGACATGATTTAGTTTCAATGGGTTAAGTGTAATTTATTAAGATGTGTAGGTTTGACTTGCAGGAATTGACGATCGAACGCGACATGATAGTTTTAAATTTTGCAATCAAAAGGTGAGCGCTGCCTGCTCGCGTTCGCCTGATGTTGTTAGACACGGTCATAGCCGCGTCGTTCGTGAGGTGTTCTGGCTGACGCGCCGTGACAGGCGAGATCCTTGGCGCACAGCGGGGTCGCCGCGCGAGTGCCGACAAGAATCTGGCAATTTTGGTCTCTGGCGCGGTTGTTGGTCTCTGGCGCGGTTGTTGGTCTCTGGCGCGGTTGAACGCATGACGGTCGCCCAAGCCGCTCCGCGCCACGAGATTACACGTTCCCAGATCTACCGCTGTTAAAAGTTTAGGCACAGGAGTTTGCGGTCAAAGGATGAGCCCGACCTGTTCCGCAGCTTGCTGCGTGTTCAGGTGGGCCTGCTGCAGGGTGGAGATGATTGTTTCGGTTCCGACGGCTTGATTGAGATCGGGTTGCGCGTTGCTCTGGTACGACGATCCTCTGCGATCGGCTCGGTAAGAAAAACGCGGCCTGATCGGGGCGGAGTACCCGGAACAGCACTCTTGTCCCATAAATTGCTGCTCCATGGATCGGTTGGCAGATCAGGGACACGAAATCATTCAGGGCCTCGGTATCGACACACAGTGTGCCCAGGTTGCGGAAAGCAAACTTGCCGAACGCAGTGACAAGAACTTCATCCAACTTGCCGTTTCGTCCACGTTTTTGCAGGAGCTAGGAAGTATTTTTACGAATAAGGCGTCCTCTTAACTTTCGCGAAACTCGAGTTTGCTAGTTATCTACCACGTTACTATAAAAGGAAAAGTACGATGAAGATAATTTCAAACAAGAAAATCTACGATACGGAACAGGCTCAGGAAATCACCGCCGTTCGTCATAGTGGTCGAAATAATATTTCCTGGTATGAAGAAACGCTTTACGTTTCTGATAATGGGGCTTGGTTCTTGGCAGGTGAAGGTGGCCCGCTGTCCCATTATGGAATTGATGTCGGTGAGGGGAATAGGGAAGGCGGGCGCAAACTGACGCCAATGTCTATCAACGAGGCGATCAGCTGGCTCGAATTGCACCAGAAATATGCGATCATTGAAGAATATTTCTTTGACCAGTTGGAACCTGCCTGAGATCCGGGATTTACCGAGTAAGGGCTCTTCTTGGGCCGGAATGCAAGTGTGGGCGGGTGAGTGCAGATCACTCACCCGCTTGCTCATTTAATATGGCGCCTTGAGATCTGCGCCAAACCCGATCTCACTGGATAACGATATTTTTTCAGGTAGTATTGTTTCATACTAATATTTTTTCAGTGGCTTGTGAGCCTGAACGGGTAAGCGCACGTGAAATTTGGAAGGTCGTGATTTAGGCAACCTCAATAAGATTGCCCGTCATTTTCGCAAACTAATGTGATAAAATGAAAAAGAGGCACGCCAACTGACAATAGTTGCACTCAAAAAAACGCGAGGAGGATTTCGGTTTCTGCGTTCATGACATATTCGGTTTGGTTACCGAGAGCCAGAATAGTAATCTGTTCGAAAAATTCTTCGGAGTTCAAAAGAAACCTGATCTTGTGAACCCAGATCAAAGACCCCAACGGATTGCCGAAAAAATATTAGGTAGACTGCATGAATCGGACGCAATCGACGCGGTCTCAGCCTGTAGGGATGGAAGTGCCATGGCATTCTGTGCGGCTGCGCGCATGACCAGTGGCAGAGGATGTCCGTCGGCGAAGGCTTAGGGGATGACCTTGAGGTGACAACTTCGTCAACGATGCGTTTTGGATCATCGCCCAAGTTCAAGGCAGATGGTGCCAAGGGTATTCTCACCTACTAAACGGTGTACCAAGTTTTTCCTCAAGATCCCTGAGCCGTGTTCAGGCAAAGGGAACGATGTTGTCGAGGACAATATCTGCAGTGAAGCCTGTCATTCGCTTTACCGAAAGTTCCGTCAAAGCCCTTTAATGTATGAGATCGAGTCAACTTCAGTCTCTTCGAACCCCGCCAGAAGGCCTGTCATGACGGCATCAAGATCAGCGTCCTGAGAATCGCCAGCCTGAGGCACCTGTTCCTTGGCGTCCAGTTTCCTGATGACTTCCGTCTTTCTCCCATTCTTCAATTTGTCGAAGAACTTGATCGCCATCTGGTAGTCATTATCCGAACATACAATCTGACTTCGGTCGGAAACTGCGTTTCTGGCGAAAGCCGGTACGAGGTCATGGAAATCTTTGGCGGACTCGATCTTCGCCTTCATCATGAAGACCATCAATTCTTTATGGACTGTTTTGATATTGTTCCGATTGTTCGTATCTTCCCCTCGCGCGATCACGATATTGTGGATTTGTCGGGCGGGGACATGATACTTGCTTTGCGAGTTTTGGAAGTCAGCTGCCTTTTTCTTTTCCTTTTGTACGCGTCGATACAGGAAGTAAGACGGAGAGGGGGAAAGTGCTATTTGCACGTCCTCCATCTTTCTTGAGCGCCCGTTAATATCTGCTTCCAGACGAAAATAGTCGCACTCTCTCAGGCCTTTGAGTGCTCGATTGAAAAACTGCCTCGTATGAGAACTGCAGGCTTTGTGGCCGGTCTGCATCAACACGTTCAAAGATGATTTCGGGATGGTGAAGGCGTCGGTGTAATGACGGCTTTTGAGATTGAAAAATGGCAGCAGTCCCAGGGCTGGAACATTTTTCATTCGACTGACGTTCAAAAGATCCGTCCACGCATAAAAATTGCCGCCTTCTCCCGTCATGAGCAGGTGCTCGTATACATCTGCCGATAGTTTGAAGTTCAGGTGTGTGCGGCTTTCATCAAAGTCGGCAAGGATCGTAACATGCTGAGGCTTGCTTCCGTTTTTCAGACCTGTTGCCGCTATTGTCACGATCCTGTCTACCAGATCTTCCTGGATAACCTGCTTAAGCGTTTTGATCGCTGTGTTGTTGTACGCCTTCAACGCCTTCTTGGAGATTGAAACATGATAGTCTTCGGCGTGGTAAGCGCTGGCAAAAATCAGGTGCATCACCTTCAGAGCGTGGAGCCGGATGCCGCCGGTTTTCATATCGACCAAGACCGCGTTCAAAGGATATTCTGAGCGACTGTCTGGAGCCATGCCGTTCTCAATCCACGACTGCGGCGACTGCCGATATTTTTCACCAGTCTTGGTGTTCACAACGTCCCGGCCATGGAATTTAGGCCGTATTGCCCCGATGATCCCGGCATCCAGACGACGCGCGATCTTCTCTATGCGGTCTTCTTCTGATTTTTTTACTCGTCTGAGCTCTGCCTGCTCAATCTGGTAACGGACTTCCTTGTCCGTAAATTCCTGATGAATTGCATTCCAGTCCGTATCATCTTCGACGTCAGGCTCTATGATTTGAGCACTTTCAACAGAACCGTCTTCATACTCGTTTTGCGCATAATAGAGATCAGCAATGCTTTCCAAGCTGTCGGTATCAAGATCGTCACTGGCACTGAAGTGGGACCGGTATTCGCAGTGTTCAGGACTCAAGGGAATTCCGTCTTCAAGCCCAAGTTCTTCCGCCGCCGAAACGTAGTCCGAAAAGTTGTCTGTATCCGATTTATTCATTGATATGTTCAATTCGTTTAATTAAATCAACAAGTATAATAGTATATTTAATAGTACAGATAAAGTTTAAAATCAAGAGTTTTCATGAAAAAGAAAGAAAAGGCCTTATGAAAGAGCAGTGATCTGTTGAGAAAGATGGAAAAAGGGTGATGATTTGTTAAAATGATCCTGACAAAAGCCCTCTTTTGTTTGGTCATCAAGCCCTCCCTAATAATGTACTAACTATCTTTTAGAGAATGTATTCACAAAGGATCGACTGGGTTCTGTAATCTCGAAACGCCAATCGCTCCGAAAAAGAAAGCCTTGCCATAGGGTGTACGATGCTGGACTCCACGACGGGCCCTTGGGCCCGATGAGAAGTCGATTACTGACAAGATTATCGGGAAACCGAGTTCTGAATTGAGGGGTCCGAAGAGGCGATGATCTGTTAAGATAATTCGCGATACGGTGATGATTTGTTAAAAACAGGTCACTAAAAGTATGATATTTCAATGGTTTCAGGCCCCTCTAATAATCACTAATGATCTTATAGGAATCGTTTCCCCAAAACCGATTGGGCTTCGGAATCCCCAGCGGGCCATAGGCGCGCAAAAGAAAGCTTTCTGACAAGGTGTGTGACACCGGATTCCACGACGGGCCTATCGGCCTATAAGTACCCGGTTTCCTTTATGCCGCAATGAAATGCGGGTTAGGGCAGGGGGTGTAGAGGGCTTGCGTATCAGTGACCCAACGAGTCCGGCTCCTGTTGAACCCAAATCGGCACAGTTTACTCAAACCGACCGGCACGGGCTTTTCAGGCTCACCAACGCATGAGAACCGGTCCAGTGGTACGATTGCGCATGGCTTGCAGAATTCAATACTCAGTGACGACGAGAGACGGTTTACATGATCGAGAAGAAGCAAACGATCTATCAGACAAACCCCAACACGGCTCGATTCCTGTTTTGGAAAAACCAAGCAGAGGCGGATTTTCAACCAACTCGCTTTGTCGATTGTACGGATGACCTGATGAACTTTCCAGACGAATGTTTTTGAAGCCGAAGGTTACTTCCTCGATGCTTCGTTAACGACTTTTCAGTGACCCGCGTTACGGAGGTTCTAAACACTAAGATTTACAGATTCTCAGCATCCATGAGGTTTACGTGAAAATCGACCATCTCCGTCTCTAATAATGATCTGTAACCTTGTGGGCTCCGATCATGGTCGATCAACACGCAAGGGCAAACCCCCGAACAACCGGAATCAAGGAATCCTGCAAGTCTTCGACGTCGCTGATTTGACCAAGATGCATCTGATGGATGCGGGTTTCCGCAAATTGCTCAGATGCTTATCCACATATCGGCTAAACCTGCAGCTTGTGCGGTCCTATGCTCGGACTAACCAATGCTGAATACGGCTCGACGAGAGTATGGCACGGCGCTACCGTGCCGCCGGAATCGACCAGCTGTTCTTATGAACACGCAGTCGAGCTTACGAAAATCAGCAGAAGGGTGAGAAACTTGAACCATCTCTTATTGATCGTCACGACATTCCTTTGTTTGAGTACGACGTCGGTCAACGCTCGAGAGATCGCCGGCACTGCCTATGTGCGTGATGCTGACACAGTCGTGGTCGGTGGAACCCCGGTTCGCCTGAATGGAGTAGATGCACCGGAGCTTTCAAACCGGTACGGACGAACGGCAAAAGCATTTATCGAGAGGCTGTTGCGCGGTGAGCGCGTGGTTTGTGACCTGAGTGGCGAGCGTACATACGACCGCTGGGTCGGCACATGCTTTATCGAACGAGATGGACAATGGGTCGACATTGGAGCTGTCGTGATTGCCAATGGCCATGCACTGGACTGCCGACGGTATTCCGGAGGCCGCTACAGGTCGCTCGAGCCAGCCGGTGCAAGATCACGCTTGCCGCAGGCAAGTTACTGCTGACCCAATTTCCGGGAACCTATGATGACTAACCAAAACAGCCGCTTGACGGCCGCGGAAACCAAGGGCCTCCGGACGGCCAAGGAGCTTGAAGGGCACCTCGCGTGGCTCGACACTTTCACCCCGGCCGCGCTCGGCGTTCTGGCAATTGCGTCGGGCATATATACTTACCTTGGGGTAACGTCCCTTCTTGAAGACACTGGTGCGATGAGTTTCTTCGCCGCCGTTGCCTATTCGGTTGCGGTCTCCGTCGGCATATTTGTTTTCTGGAGCTACATGCTCCGGTTGCTGCCATCAATGCGAAGTGCCGGTGGGTTCATCGGCTTGACCGTCTCCACGATGGTCGGATCCCTCGCAATCATAGCGATGTCGAGTTGGCTCAACGCTGCCGCGCTGGCAGGGTCGGCTGCAGTCGAACAGCATCTCGATCTGACCGTTCGGGATTATCAGAACGCGCTCGAGCAAGCCCATGATATTGCCCTTTCCGCTCAGGCTCTGGAGCGAGAGGTCCGCCGTGCCCGTGAGGCATTTGAGGCACTCGCCGAGCAGGAGCGTTCCGGTGAGCTTTCAGGGACGGCAGGTGAAGGGGCGGTCTATCGCGTCCTACGACAAAAAACTGAAGAACTGCAGAGTCTGGAAGCGCAGATTGCAGAGCAGCAGCCCCTGATCGACGCAGCCTTCGAGCAGGGCAATGAAATTCTTGGTCGAATGCGTGGGCTTACAGTCGCACCGGGCCCTGTCGAACAGCGCTCGGTCGCCTTTTCTGAAGAAAGTGTTCGGCTTGCCGGCGTCATATCAAATCTCAATCAGTTCTCTGTCGCATTGCTCGTCGCCCGTGCCGCGGCAGACCTGCCGGCATCCGTTGTGCTGCCTGAACTCGACGGTCGTACAAACAGCGTACGGGAAGCTCAATCTACGACCATTGGGTCCGTACTTGATGCCTTGGATCAGCGCAGCCGAACGCTCGGGCAGGCGGCTGCACAGGTCCTGGAGATGGAGCCACCTCAAGAGACGGCCTACAATCCGATCTCCAGTGCGGACGCCGTAATTCGATATGCGAGCAGCTTTGCCCCGTCTTGGGCGGGTGCGATTGCCATCGACCTGCTTCCCGGAGTTCTCGTGTTTGTCCTTGCCGTCACACAGGCCGCAATCAGAAGTGGCCGAGACGGTCTGAGCATTGAAGAGACTCTTACCCTTTCCGATCTAAAGGCTGCCATAAACGCGATGAGAGACGTCGAGGTCTCAATGGGCGATACGGATGCCGAGATCCTCAGGCGATTGCGCATCAGTCAGCCATCGCGAGACGATAAAAAGCCAGAGGTTGACTAGGCTGTGCAGAGCTTCATTGAGAAGGGCCGTTCACTAACAATTGGTCGAGGGCTCAAGTTCATTCTACTGCTTCAAGTGGTGATCGCTGGCTTACTGATCTTAACGGACGTTGGTGCGCGTTGGAGCCTGGACAGACCTTCCGACGAACCCGAGATCACTCAGCCAGTCTCACCGGGCGATCAGGTAAGGAGATACAATCCTAAACGGCCTAATCCGCAATTCTCTGAGCCCGGATCAAGACCGGACATCGACGTGCCATCTGATCTTCCGCCACGCCTAAATTTCTCGCTTCGGGATGAGCCAGATATCGGTTCCTTGGTGATCATGCATGGGGAGATCGCTAAAGGAGACGCGAAAAGAGCTTATGCCTTCTTTGAGAGCCTTGATGCGCCACCTGACAGCATTGCGATCAATAGCCCAGGCGGGATTGTAGATGAGGCACTCGAACTGGGGCGCCTTGTGCGAAATCGGTCCTTCAACACTCTTATACTGCCAGGCATGGTCTGCCTGTCCTCCTGTCCATATGTGATCGCCGGTGGCGTGGAGCGTCGCGTTTCTCTGGCCGGCGCGGTTGGGCTTCATCAACACTACTATGAAGCACCAGGCTATATGCCGGTGTTTTTTGCGGTTGAGGACATTCAGTTCAGCCAAGGTGAAACGATGGGTTATCTGATTGAGATGGGGATTGACCCGGGCGTAATGGTCCACGGTCTTAAAACACCGCCAAACGACATATATGTACTCGTGGAAAGCGAATTGCTTGAGAGTCGAATGGCTACCGAGGTCACAGAGTGAACACCCCTGTGGTCGTCCATAAGAGACTTTTCCGATCTTCTGTGAGACGTCTAAAAGCGATCCTGAATGACCAGGTTGTGTTTCCCTGACTGGCTTGCGCCCCCTCTACCGCCGAGTGCATCTTCGATCTGCTTGGGCAGGCCAAGTAATCTGAGTGATATCAGTAGGTTGAGAATCTCCTTGGCGTAAGCTTCGGCGGCGACGTAAGCTTCGGCGACACTTGTCCCATCACGTATGTCGTAATTTCGCCTTTAGGTCAGCAGAAGCCAGAATTGGCGGGCCCCTGAGTAACGTTTTTCAAATATTATGGGTTTTATTAACAGAATTCACGTGCTAGGAGCGGTTTTCAGAAACGTTCTCACCATAGAACAAAAATCACGATGAGGGATCGAAAATCAGAAAGCAATCAACAGATGTCCAGTTTTCAGGACCAGTGAACGTTTTTCACCGGAGGCGGCTGCCTGAGAGCGCAACGCCAGCCGGCTACGGAGCACTGATTGATGCCTACGACCTAGATGCGCCGGTACCGATCCGGCTTTCAGCAACGGGAACTAGGCACCGTGTGATCGAGACCGAAGACTGGTTGGTCCTGACGCCACGCCATCAGCCTCAGCCATCTTTCCGCGGGCATCTGACATTCGCGCTTAAATATGAAGGCCTCGATCTTGCGGTGCTCAAGCGCCTGTTTCGCGCAATAGGTCCGGACCCTGTCATCGCCTGGGTGAAAGATGAACCAACGGGCAGCTACGCGCGCAGGATCTGGTTCCTCTTCGAGTGGCTAACCGGTCAAACCCTTCCCCTTCCGGACGCTGAGGGTGGACGCTACATCACAGTTGTCGACGAACGGCTCCAGTTTGGAACTGAAGGCGCGAATTCGTCTCGACACCGGATCAGGGATAACCTACCGGGTACAAGCGATTTCTGTCCGCTCGTGTTCAGGACAGAAAAGCTGCAAGCATATTGCGAACTGGATCTCGCGGCAAAGGCTCGCAAAGTCATCGAGAAGGTCCCGCGCGATCTCTTGGCCAGAACGGCAGCCTTTCTTCTCTTGAAGGATTCGAGGTCTAGCTATGCGATCGAAGGCGAACGCCCACCCCAAGATCGCATACAGCGGTGGGGGCGCGCGATCGGAGAAGCCGGCCAACTTGAACTTGATCGAGACGAATTGCTTCATCTTCAGCAGATCGTCATCGGGGATGAGCGTTTCATTAAGCTTGGCTTTCGCCAGGAAGGGGGATTTGTCGGCTCGCATGACCGCGAGAGCAGAATGCCTCTGCCAGACCACATCAGCGCACGCCATGAAGACCTCGACATGCTGGTGGCTGGCATGATCGCATTTGCACAAACGAAATCACAGAAACTTGACCCCGTGGTTGCAGCGGCCGTTCTGGCATTCGGCTTCGTCTATGTACACCCGTTTGAAGACGGCAACGGCCGACTGCATCGGTATCTGTTCCATCATGTATTGGCGCAACGGGGTTTCAACCCGCCGGGCGTAGTATTCCCGATCTCGTCGGCCATCTTGGAGCGGATCGACGAGTACCGTGATGTTCTGGAAAGCTATTCCGAGCGTCTCCTGCCACTCGTCGAGTGGAAACCGACGGACAGTTTCAATGTCGAGGTCCTAAACGATACGACCGACTTCTATCGTTTCTTCGACGCGACACCCCATGCCGAGTTTCTCTACACCTGCGTCCAACAAACTATTGATGAGGACTTGCCATACGAGACCGAGCTTCTGCGTCGGTATGATCAGTTCCGCGTCTCTGCTGAGACCATGTTCGACATGCCGGAACGCACTATGGATTTGCTCTTTCGCTTTCTCAACCAGAACGAAGGCAAGCTGTCCGCGCGCGCGCGGCGTAAGGAGTTTGCAGCCCTAAGTGAGACCGAGACGGTCCAAGTCGAGGCCATTTACCGCGACTTGTTCGCAGATGATGGAGGGGAGACAATTGGCTGAAATGGATTGGGCTCGCATGTTGAAGCGAGGCTCGCAGTGGCAACGGTGGGAGCCGCAAATACATGCTTCCGGGACTTTGCTGAACAATCAGATCAAAGGCGAGGGTGCATGGGAAAGTGTCCGTCGTCATATAATTTGGGACAGGTGAGCGTTTTTCCGTTTGGAGGCTCTGGTTAATCCTTGATTGAGTTTATGCGTGTTCGGTTTGATGGCGCAAGCGCCGGGTGAGCATGGTTTTCCGTTTGATCTCCTCTCGCTGTTTTAGGAAAGGGACTTTTTTGTAAAGCGTTAAGATCTTTGGGATGTTTGAGGTGGGGGAAGGTAGAACGATCTCACGATCCAATATGATGCCGAAAGATACTTCTAAGTATAAAACTGAATTTACCTGTGAAAAATTCTTATGCCCTTATTGACATCTTAATTATTTTTACAATGTCAAATTTAGATTTTCGATAGGAGAGAATAATTGGAAAAGCTTACGTATCACAAAATTGAATTTATAAAGTTTATATTATCAGAATCAGGTTTTGAGTTTTTGAAGGATAACTTGTTCACGCAGAGCATGCCGACAAAAATTGCAACCCTTGTTGCCGCGACAGATCGCACAGCGATAGAAATGCGTAGGCTTCACTTTCCAAAGAACACGGAAGATACAGCCCTGGTCAAGGGAATTGTTCCCACAGAAAAGGGGGATTTCGAATTTATCATTCGGTATTCCCTTCCTCACGAAGAAGGCTGTTACGGAGCACTTAAGTCGATTAAACGACAGGGGTGGATACAGAAGAAACTCTTGGCTTACGCGCCAGTCGGATACCGGCATCCATAGAGAAAATGATGACCGGCCAATCGGTCTGTACTGGTTTTTGGTATGTAGTGGCTCCGAGTATTTTGCAGATTACGAGCCTGGAAGTCCTTAAGCCGCTGCGGAAACCGGAAAGGTAGAAAATACAAGTAGCGTTGGCGTGATGGTGGTGTGGCCGCATTTGGCTGATGATCGCACTATCAGCCTATACTTACCTGACGGTACAGCCTGGATAATGGCGTTTGCCCTTGCAGGGTCTTGTGAAGCGGTAATTCCCCGGCAGCCGATTTGACATGGACGGAGACATCTGCAGCTCCCGCTCTCAGGATAACATACAAGGTTTCCGGTGGCTTAGAGTGTGGTCACGTTTGCCTCTTGCCGCGTTTCTCATCACTATTTTGGAGCGCTACCAAGCAAGATCTATAAATGTTTGAGCAAGGTAATCTGCCGTATAAATTCTATTTTAAATTTTATCAGAGATAACCCCCTGCAGTCAAGATATGGCGATTATAATGCAATGGTTTAACGCGATTTTAATCCATTTCATTTACATTGGTTGAGCAATGCGTAGGAAAGGTAGTTATTATGGAGCAAAAGAATACTTACGATTATGATGAAATCGAAAAAATTTTTCGGCAGTGGTCAATTGATTTCTGTGAGCAGGAAGAATGGCATAGCGCGATTTGCCTGAATGCGGCGCAATCTATCATCCGGCGAGTGGCGTCGCTTTCAAGAAATGAGCCCGGCGTTCACATTCTCCCTGCGGGGCAAGTTGCGACGCTTAACATTGTGAAAAATCTAGCCGCAAAACGGTACAAGCATTGTGCGGCCTCCCGGGGTTCCGCTGTCTCCATCGCTGATGGGGGCCTGTACGATCTTTACATCATGTCGACCCGAGATCTGGCCGAGGAAGCGAGGGCGGTCCTTGATTGGTGTGACACGTTGGACTTTGATCATGGACGGAATCCGGGGCCAGATTTCCCTGTCATGAATGGACCTTTTTGATTTCGCGCTTTCTCAAGACCACGCGAGCCAAGATCTATGAGACTGGGTGCGCTGTAAGTATTGCGATTGAGGGGCCGCTGCTGAGGCCTGTCGGCGGCCCGGATCTTTTACGGGCCCAGGTCGAAGGGTGCTTCGCTTTCGAGGCGCTTGTGTTAAAATGTCTTTCTATCCCGAAGGGTAAATTTCACACATAATAGACGCGGGGGCAGCGTTCCTATCCTATGCGATAAAATAATCTTGATATCGTCCGAATGGCCTCCTGTTTATCCTGTATGATAAAAAAAGAGTGACATGAGGTAGCCAACTGAATCCCTTGCATGGGCAGAAAAAAATCGGGGCACGGATCAGGTCGTGGCGAAGTAGCCTCTGCCTGAGCTTGGTGAATTTGTCGCGCCTCTCTGGCTCTACCGTGTCGACGGTCTCGCACATCGAGCGCGGCACACGAGACCTTAAACAATTTACTTTGGTGTCTCTTTCGCTTGCGCTCAGAGCCCAGCTTCGAACTCTCTTCCAGGCCCACACGCTCTCGCCCGCCAAAACGACCCAGCCTGGTCCGGGGCAGGGCGGCTATGACTTGGAGCATGACTGATCGCGGGGAGCGGCACGATCATCATTTTCTACGAGAAATTTTCCATCGGGAGTATTAATCTCTCTGCAACCGGAGCAAGCCAGCCGATATCGCTCTGCGCGACTGGGACGAGATTGCCCGAAGCGCCGGACTGAAAGCCCACGCCCTTCGCCGTAGATTAGGCGAACTCATCGATGCCATGGTGGCCTGCCGCGTCGAAGCAACCGAACGCATCTCGTCTCTTCCCGGAGTGGTGCCGAAGATGGTCGAGCATCTGGCGGAACTCGTTGAAGGCAACGCGTTGCGTGTCGGCGGACGCCTCAGGGCCACCGCCTAACTCGCATTCTCCTTATTCCCCGCATCCCCTTTATCTTATTGTGGTGGATCTTTGACCGATTGCGCGCCCAAGAAAGTACTTTCGCGCGGGTACAAGCTCCGGCCAATGTTCTGACATCTTGCCCAGCTTTATATTTCGAAGTGCGTTACTGCTCGTTTCCGACCAAGGCACTTTAAAGTGAACGGCGGGGACCTGCGGCAGAGACGTTTTTGGGAAAGGCTCGCTGCCGTCTCTACTCGCACATGGTTTTATGAGATAGCTGAACCGTGTCTTAATTCAGTGTTACGCAGTTCTGATTTTTAAGCCTTATCTTTTTGAAAGATTTTTTTGGGATATTTTCGGACTTGAACAGAGAACTCTTTTACCTGATTTTTAAATATTGAATAACAATACCAAGCACAGTACCGTATCTTCATAAATAAAGATTCTAAATACTTGGAGTATTAATGATGGGTGCGAATGATGTTGATCTTGAAGGACTGAGTATCGGTGATCTCAGAGAGCTCAAGAAGCGGATCGACTCAAGAATTGACGACATCAAACATCAAAATGAAGTCGAGCTTCTGGAAATGATGGAAATAGAAGCCGCGAAACGAGGTGTGTCGTTGGCCGATATTGTTCGAATAAAACCAAAGGTAAAACTAGGTAGGGCACAAGACAGGCGTCAAGATGTCAAAGCGAAGTATCGGGACGCAAATGGAAATACATGGAGTGGTCGGGGCAACGCCCCGCTTTGGGTTCTTGAGTATCTCGGAGTCGAAGAACGAGACAAGGATGATCCCGAGCAAACGAAAAAGCTGGCTGAGCTTTTGATAAATGATGACTGAGTGACTCCGTGTGCGACCTTAATCTGAACGGGGAGTTTCCGGGGCCAATCGTGCGATGCCGATTTTCCGAGCGTTTGGACGCAATCCCTTACTTGGAACATGCCCTGACTATATGCGCGTCCTGACGCAGGATGCGTTCATTGCCACGGCACCGACATCGTCGAAACCTTGATCGGTTGGAGAGCATGATCAACACGGTGCAGCTTGATATCTACATCAGCTTTAAACGCGAGATCGCTGAGATGGCCGTAAGCGCGGCCCCGTTCTGCAAAGTGTAAGGGTTGGTTGACATGCTAGATTGAGAAAGTATCTCAAGACCGTTCCGGGCCGGCTGTTCACAAGTGATGAGGCTTCAACAGAGGCCAATTTTGATAGAGTGGGTTATCTGTCGAGTAGTAAGTTGTGTTGGTCCCGGTCTTATCCGGGCCGGGGCATTTTGATTTACCTACGCAGTTTTAAATCCGAATGTACTTTCGCGGCGGTGAGGGTCGTGTCGGATAGCCCCGCCTTCGACCAAGTGGCTTCCAAATCCACTCCGCGCGGGCAGTCAGCCACCGTGCATCCAAAAACAGCCTGACACAGACCAGTTGTCCCGGATAGGCACAGCGCTTGTCGCTGATGATGCCACCCCTCGCTCAGTCTCTTCTGAACGCCACATGCTTGGAGTCGCGCAACCTTTGATTCTGGGGATCTTCGAACTGGATTGGAGGTTTTTTAGTGAAAGAGATTGGCCTTCCGGAGGGATCTTGTTGCTTTCAAGCGATGTAAGGGTTGGTTTGATTTGTGGAATAGACTTATTTTCTTGGAGTGGTAGATATTTTTCGCATTAGAGTGAATTTTATAAATTTGATTAATCGCGCTTTAATTACCCAATGCTAAGTAATGTTTATAAGTAAGAACAAGGAGAAATACTTATGAACTTATTGTGCGCGGACGAAGCAGCTTTTATCTTGGGTGTCTCGTATAGGTCAATCTTGACACAGATCCGAAAAGGAAATCTGGTAGCAAGAAAGGTTGGTCATGAGTATCGCATACATCGCGATAATCTGGAAAAATTCGCTAGATGTGAAGATTTGAAGAACGGTGGAAGCGACGGCCGAACTATTTCTACTGGAGGCAACCTGCAGAGATCACCGGGGATGCGGTTAGGTGCGGAGAGCCAAGTTTCACCTTTGGAAGAGCCGTTCTTGAGACACCTGAGGGGGGAGTTGTGAGGGTTAAATTCCCAGTTTAATGCACGTTTCCAAAAGAGACAGAAACCGTGACTAGACACGGTTTCTGTCCGAATTGGTTCTGACTTAATGCGCGGAGGGTAAACACGGGCAGTACACCTTGATCGGTAGACCCGATGTTCTGGCACGCGTTTAGCCAGCGCTTCGGATCACAAGGTGTACTCTCTAAAAACTCAGGGCATGAACGTTGTTGGTTCCGGGGCCGCGGACAAGAGTGAGCGCGATTGGTCGCCAACTGCACCGAATACGGTCTTGTCGCCAGCGTCTGGATGCATGACGGCGTGCGCCAGATGCAGCTGGCGCGGGCGCTGCGGGCGGGGCAGGTATTGCGGGCGGGGCAGGTATTCGTCAACAATTACGGTGCGGGCGGAGGCGTGGAGTTGCCCTTTGGCGGCACCGGGAAATCCGGCCACGGTCGCGAAAAGGGTTTCGAGGCGCTCTACGGTTTTTAGAAGCTCAAGACCGTGGCGGCGCATCATGCTAGAGGAAAGGCCATTCGCCCTCAGATGCCTACACATGCGCCGGCGGTCTGCACCCGTGTTTAGTGTCTA
>Ga0102943_1001272_pt1 | contig 15893 bp, 18 predicted proteins | sample SalPonC_black_MG_FD_78174 | JGI IMG/M metagenome (GOLD analysis project Ga0102943, IMG submission 78174) | Salt pond soil microbial communities from South San Francisco under conditions of wetland restoration - Salt Pond MetaG... | ecosystem: Environmental > Aquatic > Marine > Intertidal zone >...
AGGTACCAGGTGTTCTCAGACTGGGAAACGGCACAGCAATTTTTGATAAACTGACCAGAGGGTGGACACTGAAGACCGATGAGACAGCAAAATTCTGCAGTGACAAAAATGGCAGCAGGCCTGGTCTGGGTCCTGTTGGTTTTATCTATGCCCGGTACCGGTTTAGCCCGGGAAAACCGGCCCGGGATGGTCCTGGCCGATGCCGTGATGTGCCAGGGCATAAAAAACTACAAGCCGGTAGGGGCGGCCGTGGTTTTTTCCATCTCCCTGGGCGAGGTCTTTTGTTATTCCAGCTTTGACCCGGTATATGAAACCACCTATATTTATCATAAGTGGTATAAACGGGATCAGTTGATCTTTACCATGCGTCTGACCTTGTCTCCTCCGAAATGGGCCTCGTTCAGCAGGATTCAGATCCGGGATGCAGATAAAGGCCCCTGGCGGGTGCAGATCGAAGATGACAAGGCCAACCTGCTTGAAACCCTCAGATTCAGTATGGCAGACTAATGGATCAGGTGTTTTATTTTTTCACTGGGCTGCGGTGGCAGGATGCCCTGGATATCCTGCTGAACGCCTATATTCTGTTCCGGCTGTATGTGCTGTTCCGGGGAACCAATGTGTTCCGGGTGCTGTTTGCGGTCTGTGTGCTGTGGCTGTTCAACCGGACAGCCATGTCCCTGGGGCTGGTCATCACCAACTGGGCCATGCAGGGGGTGATTACCATTGCCACCTTTATTGTCATCATCATCTTCAGAAATGAAATTTCCAACGTGATCCAGAGCAATGACCTCAAGTCCTTTGTCTGGGGGATTCCACGGCGCCAGACCCATACGCCGGTGTCCACCATTGCCGAAGGGATCTTTGCCCTGGCCCGGGAAAGGATCGGGGCCCTGGTGGTCCTTCCCATGAAACAGGGGGTTGAGCGCATTGTCCAGGGCGGGGTGCCCATGGATGCCCGGTTGTCCAGGGAGGTTTTGATCAGCCTGTTCTGGCCGGACAACCCCCTTCATGACGGCGCCGCCGTGGTTCAGGGAGACCGCATCGTCAGCGCCGGGGTGATTCTTCCCCTGTCCAGAAGAGAGGATCTGCCCTCCCAGTTCGGTACCCGGCACCGGGCCGCCCTGGGGGTGAGCCAGCTCACCGATGCCCTGGTGATTGTGGTTTCCGAGGAGCGGGGGGTGGTCACCCTGTGTGTGGATGGCCAGGCCCTGGAGGTGGCAGATCAGGATGATCTGGAGGCGCGGCTCCAGGTCCGCATGGGAGAGAAGGGCCTTAAAAAGGGTCTTCGCCAGCAGAGCCTGGAACTGCTCACGGCCGGGCTGATATGCCTTTTTGCGGTCAGTGGCCTGTGGCTCTCGTTTTCCAAAGGCATGGAAAGCCTGGCCAGCTTTGATGTCCCCATTGAATTTTCAAATCCAGAACCCAAAAAAGAGATCCTCTCCTCGTCAGCCTCAAAGATCAAGGTCCTTGTCAGCGGGGCCAGTCCACTTGTCAATGCTGTGAAGCCGGAGCAGGTCAAGATCATCCTGGACCTGTCCCAGGCTGAGGTGGGAAAAATCCGTTTTCCCGTCACCCCGGAGCACATCACCCTTCCCCCGGGGATTTCCCTGAAAAAAATCGAGCCGGAATCCATTGCCCTGGCCCTGGATACCCTGGTCGAAAAAACACTCTATGTCCAGCCGGTATGGACCGGCAAGCTGCCTGACACCCTTGTCATGACCCGGGCCGAAGTCATCCCTGAAACACTGGTGGTCCGCGGGGGCGGACGGATTCTGTCGGACAGGGCCACCCTGTTTACCGAACCCATTCCCCTGGACGCTTTGACCCGGTCAGGCCGGCTCTTCGTGAGTCTGGCTGTGAATCCAGCCTCTCTTGAGGTTGCCGGGAACTCAAAGGTTCAGGTTCGGTACTTCCTGGAAAAAAGATAAGGCCTGGCTGGCCGGTCTGTAATTCAAACATTTCAGAGCATCATCTTCCGTGAAAAAACAAATTTGTATTTTAGATTTGCATCTATGATTATGAAAAGACTATTTTGTAATAAAATGCATCACGACTGAACTTTGTTGTAGAGGCTTATAAAATTTTTCTTTTAAAAATCAATATCTTGTAAAGATATGCAAAAAATTTAATGTTTTTGGTACGGCTCTTGTAATAATCCTATCCACAACAAATTGTACAGGTGTTTCAGAACAAAAATTTTAATTTTAGGATGGGTGAAAATGAAAAAAGTAGAAGCGATTATCAAGCCCTTTAAGCTGGATGAGTTGAAAGATGCCATGTCGGCCATCGGGGTTTACGGCATGACAGTCTCTGAAGTCAAGGGGTTCGGGCGTCAGAAGGGACACAAGGAAATTTACCGGGGGGCGGAATACGAAGTGGCCTTTGTCCCCAAGGTTAAGGTGGAAATTGTTGTGGATGACGATTTGGCGGACAAGGTGGTGGATGCGGTGGTTGGCAGCGTGAAAACCGGTAAGATCGGCGACGGGAAAATCTTTGTCTCGACCATGGACAGCATCTGCCGTATCCGGACCGGTGAGACCGGGCCCGAGGCCATTTAAGGGTTAACTTGAACAAGAATTTTAGATAAAAAGAGGTTCCAATGAAAAAATTCAGCATAGACAAAATCGTAGTTTTTCTTTTTATGGCACTGGCGGCACTGCCCCAGGCTGCCTTTGCTTCGGATGCGGCGTCGGTCACTGGCGCGGCTGCCACCTATGTGGCCAACAACACCTGGATGCTGATCGCCACCTTTTTGGTTTTTATAATGCATCTGGGATTTGCCAGCCTGGAGGCGGGATTGACCCGATCCAAGAACACGGTGAATATCCTGTTTAAAAATACGGCAATCATCTCAATCGGCCTGTTGACCTATGCCATCATGGGATTCAACCTCATGTATCCCGGGGAGTTTTCCATCTCAGGCGTTTTGGGTTTTGCCGGTTTCGGCATCGGGGTCAGCCCTGAGAACATGATGATCACCGGAGGTGACGGTGTGGGCATCTATACCTATTGGACGGACTTCATCTTTCAGGCCATGTTTGCCGCCACCGCAGCAACCATCGTGTCCGGGGCTGTGGCCGAGCGGATCAAACTCAGCTCTTTTCTTATCTTTTCCACCATCTACGTTGCCCTGGTCTATCCCTGGGTGGGGTCCTGGAAATGGGGCGGCGGATGGCTGGATGCCAAAGGGTTTTACGATTTCGCAGGCTCCACCCTGGTTCATTCCGTGGGCGGATGGGCAGCCCTGGCCGGCGTGCTGATTCTGGGCCCCCGCCTGGGTAAATACGTCAGTGGCGGCATCAAACCCATCATGGGTCATAACATGCCCCTGGCCGCTATCGGGGTGTTTCTGCTGTGGCTGGGCTGGTTTGGATTCAACGGCGGTTCTGTTCTTTCCGCAGATCCCACGCTGGTTTCCTTTGTCTTTGTCACCACCTCCCTGGCCGCTGCCGCCGGTGTGGCCGGGGCCATGATGCTGTCCTGGTTTCTCCAGAAAAAACCGGACCTGACCATGGCCTTGAACGGTGCCCTGGCAGGGCTTGTGGGTATTACTGCCGGTGCTGATGTGGTCAGCGTTACAAGTGCCATTGTCATCGGGTTTATCGCAGGTCTCCTGGTGGTTGTGGCGGTTCTGGGCATTGACCGGGCCAAGGTGGATGATCCCGTGGGTGCCATTTCAGTTCATCTGGTCTGCGGCATCTGGGGCACCCTGGCCGTAGGCATCTTCAGCCCGGACTTCTCCTTTGGGATCCAGCTGCTTGGCGTCCTGGCCTATGGTGCGGTCTGCTTTCCCATCGCCCTGATTCTCTTTGCCGCCATTAAAGCGACCATAGGGATCCGGGTGGACGAAGAAGAGGAAATCGGCGGCCTTGACGTGGGCGAGCACGGCATGATGGCCTATGCGGATTTTGAAATTAAAAGCGTATAACCGCTTGCCAGCCTGTTAACCTTCCTGCGCCCCGGACACTTGTCCGGGGCGTCTTTTCTTGACAGCCCTCTGGGTTTCTGCAAAACTATTTTCCTAACTTAATAGATGACCTGTCATGACCATTCAAAACCAGCGAATCAAGGCCCTGAACACGGCATCGGAATCTTCCGGGGCATATGTACTGTATTGGATGCAGCAGTCCCAGCGGGCTGAGGACAACCATGCCCTGGAGTTTGCCGTAAGAGCGTCAAACCGCAGGCATCTCATGGTGGTGGTGGCATTCTGCCTCACAGATAATTATCCGGACGCCAATTTAAGGCATTATACCTTCATGCTTGAAGGGCTTGAAGAGACATGCCAGACCCTTGCAGCAAGGGGGATCCGCATGATTCTCAGGGTCGGGGAACCGGTCCGGCAAATTCTGGATCTGGGCAGGATGGCCGCCATGATTGTCTGCGACCGGGGATACCTCCGCCATCAGCGGGCCTGGCAAAGTCAGCTGGCCCAAAAGGCGGATTGCCCGGTCGTCCAGGTTGAAACCGATGTGATTGTCCCCGTTGAAACGGTCTCTGACAAGGCGGAATATGCCGCCTATACCATCCGTCCAAAAATTCACTGCCACCTGCCTGAGTTCTTGACCCCAATGGCAGAAGAGCCGGTCTGCTACCCGTCTCTGGATGCGGACCTGCAAGGCCTGGCGCCAGATGAGATGACAGGCATCCTCGCGGATCTGGATATTGATAAAGGCGCGGGGCCGGTCACCCCGTTTTTTACGGGCGGCACCTCCCGGGCCAAATCCAGATTCGACAATTTTGTCACAGGGCAGTTTCCGGACTATGCGACCCAGCGCAACGAGCCCAAGGCCAATGCCGTCTCCGGCATGAGCCCGTATCTTCACTTCGGCCAGATTTCCCCTTTGTATTTGGCCCTGAGGGTCAAGGCCCTTGAAAAGGACTGCCCGGAATCTGCCAAGGCCTTTCTGGAGGAGCTCATCGTCAGAAGGGAACTGGCCATGAACTTTGCCTATTATGACCCCTCATACGATTCCCTTGACTGCCTGCCCCAATGGGCCCAAAAAACCCTGGCCGCCCACAGGCAGGATCCCCGGCAGCCCATTTATTCCCGGAAGCAGCTTATAGACTGCCGCACCCATGACCCATACTGGAACGCGGCCATGGGGGAGATGCTGGTCTCAGGCTTCATGCACAATTACATGAGAATGTACTGGGGCAAGAAGATCCTGGAATGGCACCCGACCCCGGAGGCTGCCTATGATACCCTCGTCTTTTTGAACAACACCTATTTTCTGGACGGCCGGGACCCCAACTCCTATGCCGGTGCCGCCTGGATCTTCGGGCGCCACGACAGGGCCTGGTTTGAGCGCCCCGTCTTTGGCAAGGTCCGGTACATGGCCGCCTCAGGCCTTGAAAGAAAATGCGATATCAAAGGCTATGTGGACCGGGTGGATCAGATTGTATCAGAGGCTGAAAAGAGTTTTGGCAGTTGAACGGACAACCGCCTGGCAATGCGCAGGCTGGAAAGCACCCCGCTTTCCAGAAGAGGCACCCCCTCGGCAGCATAGGAGCCGCAGAACCAGATTCGTCGGTCATCCTGCTGATGCAGTTGTTTTAATAAGGCCAATCCGGCAAGGGAGTGGTCATTGACAACGGGCCGCTGCAGGTTGTAGCGGGCAATGACGGTCTCCGGCCGGGGTTCAGCGATGGGATTGATGGTCTGGATCACGGAAAGATCCGTTTGCCAGTCCGGATTAAAGCGGTTCATCCAGACACAGCACATGGCAGTACGCCGGTCTTGGGCAATGATGAGGTTGATATGGGCCCGGTCGTTTTCTTTGACTGGCATCAGGGCCGGGTCGCTGTGAACGATGACAGGCACATCCTCATAGGTGAAGGCCGTGAGCATGCCGGCTTCTTCCTTGGATGGGCTGGACAGCATAGAGAGGGCCTGATTGGCCTGGGTGGCAATAATCAGATGATCAAAATGGCTGGCCTCCCCCTTTTGGGGCGCCACCCGAACCCCCGTTTTTGTCCGGTCCACCGCCTGAACCGTCGTGCCATACCGGATATCCTCAATACCTTGGCTCAAGCGCCGGACAACATCCCGGGTGCCGAACTTTGTCCGCATCAGGGGCCGGGATCCCAGCAGGTTCAGCAGGGCTTTCACAATAACAGGGGCTGGGTAGGCATCCAGGCTGGCATAGGAACAGGTGCACACTGTTGAGGCCAGTGTGGGATAAAGAAAATCCCGGATAAAGGTCTGGGAATAATTGTGGTGCTGCAGATAATCCTTCAGGGTGGTTTGAGCGGATAAGCCGTTGGCCAGGTCTTGGGGCGCCTCAAGGGCAAAGCGGGCCACATCGGTGAGAATCTGATCCAGCTGCTGTGTCATGGCATGGCCGTCTGGCAGCTGAGGCTGATAGGCAATATCCACATTCAGAAAACCGGGCTGGCCAAGCAGGCTGAAGGACTGTGACGGATCAATGGGCTCAACAGCCACCCCCACCTCATCATAGAGCCGGAGTAAATTGGGCCATTGCTTGTCATTGAAAATACGGGGAGGCACATCCGTACGCAAGGGCATCCCATTTTGTTCAAAGGTCATTGAATGGGCGTCCATGCCCAGGGTATGATGTGTTTCATACAGGGTGACCCGGTGCCCGGCCCTGTTGAAAAGCCAGGCCGCAGTCAACCCGGCAATGCCGCTGCCAATGATTCCTATTTTCATAGCACGTTCCTTGTGGTCGAAGTTATTCAGGGTTTTTAAAAGATTGCGTTTACAATTTTGTCATATTCTCCACTGGATTTCATCTTTTTCAATTGGGCAGCGAGCTTTTTGGCAAGTTCAGAGTGTTTCCTGTTCATATATGGGTACAGCTTGATGGTCATTAAAGCTGGCTGAAGCAATTTAATACCGCTGTGGGTAAGTCCGAGTTTTTTTAATGCAGCCTTTCCTGTGGAGGGGCTGACGATTACCAAATCCCCTCTGCCAAGGCTTAGCAAATTAAACGCCGTATCAATATCATAGACGCCTATTCGGTTATCTTTCGGGAATTGAGCCTTTTCCAATTCATTTTCTATGACTTTGATACCATCAATGTACAAGACTTTATAGGGTAAAAGGCTTTGCCAGCCGTCTACTTTGATCTCGTCTGATTTTGTAAATACTGACTGCTCAACCTCTTGAATCCATTCTTCGACTCGAATCAGATTCCGATACTTGCGATCATGGTTAAAATCGTAAATACGGTGGGAATCCCCGTCAATTGACCCTTGATTAAGCTCGGTCACGATTCTTTTGGGTGGGCGTTCTCTCATTTCAAATTGAATATCCAAATGGTCGAAGGCAGAACGCAAAACAGCATATGAAACACGGTATAGCCTATGGCTGCTTTGATTTATTGAACAGAAGACGACTTTTTTAGCTTCCTGTGAAACAGCATCTTTTATCAAAAAAGACAAAGAAAATAGAAATAATAAAACCATAAAAAACGATATGCTGCCCAACCGAATGCGCCTGAAACCTTGCATCAAATGGTGTCTCCCTGTTGGTTTGAATGGCCTTACAACCTGAATACCTTATATGATTTTTATTGAGAGCTCAATCCTAATGTCATGTTCTGGTTATCAAGGCGGGATAGCCATACATGATTGGCTGGTTTGATAACTGGACTGTTGCAAAATATGTATTGCTCATTCATCAATAACATGGCAATTACAGGGCATAGGAGATGCATGTATTTTAAAATAACATATTCGGCGATCTACAACTGGAAAGGCTCAGGGACTGAACAAGAACAGCATGATCCCAGGCTGATAGATTCGTTTTGTCACCTGATCATTGCCCATGAAGCCACGACCGAGGCCGCCTGGGTCCTTCTGATAGACCAGGGAGAGGATACCGGGGTATCCACGACCAATTGTGTTGAATACATCATCCCAAGGATTTGTGACCAGTTTGCCCTGGAAGTATCCCACCTGCGGGCTTTTGAAGTTTGGCCACATCACAAAGAAGACCCGGGATTAAAATACACAGAAATTGTCATATCAGAGGTGAGGTTTGACAATGCCGGGGATTGGGTTCTTCGAAATTCCTGGCGGCCTGCAGATGACCAGGATACTCAGATTTTGGATCAGATCATTGAGACGGTGGGGGAAAAAGTGATCCGCGAGGGCATTTAATCGTCCGGTGAGTATGGGGCCAGTGCAGGGAGTACCATCGGTGGGGTCAGCCCATCAACCTTGTCCCCAGCGTTGAAAAATCAAAAACCGTTTCTGCATACTGCCGAATAGCCTATCATTTGTCTTTCAGAAAGAGGCATCTTGTGTTAATCATTGCCGGATTAAGAACAGAATACAGGTATAATGATTATGGTGGTAAAAACAATATTCGTCAGTTCTAATCTTGAAGCGTGGCTGCCTTGCTCTGAGTGCGGGCAGACATACCAGAAAGATGTATCCAAATTTATGGGGCATCATACAAAAGTAAGACTGAAATACACGTGCAAGTGCAAACACAGGTTTTCCGTCATCCTTGAAAGAAGGAGGTTCGTTCGTAAGAACCTGCTTCTCAAGGGCTATCTCATTGAAGGAAATCAAAAAATCCCGATAACCGTACAGGACCTTTCAAGAACAGGAATAAAGATCAAGGTTGCATCAAAGATGCGTCATAATATCGGTGATATCATTCAAATCCAATTCAGACTGGATAATAAAAGCCGGTCTGAGATTTCAAGGGCTGTCCGGATCAAAAGGGTTGTTCCTCCCACTGAATTTGGTTGCGAGTTCACCCAAGAAGAGCATTATGATGATCTGGGGAAGTATTTCCTGTTTGATTTTTAAGACAGATGGGATAGGTGCATTCAAATGCGAAAACCCTTTTGATGATAATAACGACTTCATCGAAATACGAAAATACAACGCTTAATTTTATACTAGTGACTTCAAAAGCAACCGAATCGTTTCTTGACAGGCCTGTTTGTAAATGGTTAAAGATATAAATGAGTTATGGATATAATATATGGTCCAGGTATCGCTGTAAAGCGATTTGTATTTATAGGAAAATTCTATCATGACAGATATAAATAAATGGCTGAAACACAACTACAGCTTTTCTGATTTTCTTTTTTATACGATGGCCTTGTCCGTGCCCCTGATAACTGCCATGGTTTCTATTTCAGGCAAGTCTATTGCTGCCTTGGTTGTATTTATGCTGTTGTTAGTGGTTTCAATACCTGTTGTTCTTAGATTTTTCTGCAGCCATTGCCCGCACTATTGTAGAGACGAAAAAACCCTGAAATGTATATTCTTCTGGGGGTTACCCAAATTTTTTAAGCAGAGACCAAGGCCCCTGAGTACCATGGAAAAGGTGTGTTCGATTATGGGGCCTGCCCTGGTCATATTGTATCCAATCTATTGGTTATTCCAAGAACCAGGGCTTTTGCTTGTTTATGTATTATCCATAGTTGTCTTTGGCGCATCAATTCGGCGAAACGAATGTGCTCATTGTATTTATACCGATTGCCCAGCAAATACTGCAAATCAATACCCAGAGGATTGATTAAAAAAACACAGCTAATCCAGTGCTTATGAGTGCTGCACTTTTTTATTTGAACCAGGGTCCATCCTGATCGCATTCAGGTTGCGCCAGGCAGACCTTGTGGACACCCGGAGAAAAAGCCAGATGATTTACTATCGGCTGAAGAGTCAGGCTGTGGTAGAAATATTTGAGGTTTTATGCAAAGTTTATTGCAACGCAAATGATAAGGAGAATGTAATATGAAAGGACAACTGAACTGGTTCAAAGGCGGTCTTTTACTGGGAGCAGCTTTTCTTGTTGCTGTCGCTTTTGTAAAACCAATCGGCGTATCAACTCAGTTTGTGATCGCAGACGGCATTGTCTGGAACCTGTTTTCTGATACTGTGGTTCAAAAAAATCCAGAGAGCAAATCCGGTTACAGCAGTTCTAATGCATATCTGAACAAGAGTGGCGGGAAATATGCTAAAAGTATCGCCAAGCCAATGAACTATAGTTTTATTTTTGTTTTGGCCATGGTCGCAGGGGCATTTTTATCCTCCCGCCTGGGTGGTCCCCAAGCCACTGTATTGGATCAAAGGGCCCCTGAAGTCTGGCGTCAGCGCTTTGGAGAAAACCCGATACGACGGTATGTAACGGTGTTTTTTGCCGGGGTGCTGGTTCTGTTTGGCGCCCGATTGGCTGGGGGGTGTACCAGCGGCCACATGATGAGTGGTATGATGCAGACATCTTTAAGCGGCTACCTGTTTGCCATTGGCGCTTTTGCCATTGGCGTTCCTGCGGCCATTCTTGTTTACAAAAGAAATTAAAAGGTGCTTTATGACGATTTTTCTTGCGATCCTGATTGGAATGTTTTTTGGTTTTGCCCTGCAGCGGGCAGGGGCCACCAATCCCCAGAATATCATTAATATGATGCGGTTAAAGGACCTCCACCTGATGAAGGCCATATTCTTTGGTATCGGCGTCAGCAGTATTCTTTTATTTGTTCTGATGGCTGCTGGTGTGATCAATGCCGGGCACCTCTCGGTCAAAAGCAGTTACATCGGTGTGATCGTTGGTGGGGCAATCCTCGGTCTTGGGTTCGCCGTGGCTGGATACTGTCCCGGAACAAGCTTGACTGCACTGGCAGACGGTCGTAAAGACGCAGTGTTTTTTGTGGGCGGTGGGTTGTTCGGTGCTTTGATTTACACATTGATCTACGGCAGCATTCAGGAAACCTGGCTGTTCAACACGATTGCCGGCGGAAAAGTGATGCTGGCAACCGGCTCAGACAAATTTCAGGCGTTGCTGCCCATGATTCCAGGTGCACTACTGGCTTTAATTATTGGAATCGTTTTCATGATCATTGCATGGAAACTTCCTGAAAAAGTCTGATCACGGCAGTATTCAACAGGTTCTGCAAAATCTGCTCCGAAACAGTGCTGAATTTTTTTCTGAGAATAACACAACCAGTGAGCCACGAATTATTGTCTGTCTTGGAACAGACGATACCTGTGTAACAATTGAAATACAAGACAATGGCCCTGGCATAAAAAGGGTTATTTGAATCGGGTGTTTGAACTTTTTTTCAATAGAATTTATCTCTCAGGAATAAACAGTTTTAAGTTTTTTTCAAACGATCTTGACAAAACACTGCCGCCGTATATATTGTACAGCTAAAATTTAATAACAAGGGGAGATATTATGGCTAAACGTAATACTGTTGATGGTAAAAAATTGCTCCAAATGATTAAAGAAGGTGTTGAGCAAGCAGAAATTATGGAACAACTTGGAATCAAAACAAGCACGCAACTGAAGACAGCATATGCAAATGCATTAATGGAAACCGGGCAGGCACCAACAATCAAGGGTGCGGGTAAAAAAGCCAAGAAAAAACCTATGAATATGAAAATTTCAGTTAACAAAAGAGGTTCTCTGGTCGTTCCCAGGAAAATGATCGAGAGTATGGGGATTAAAATTGGCGAACCTTTTGAAGCCAAAAAAACCCCTTCTGGCATTCAATTGAAAAAAGTTGTCGAAAAAAGCTGACGCTGAATACAAGCAAAATATAGCAAACCGGATGCAAGAGATCTATTTGTATTCAAAATCTTTGCATCCGGTTTTGTCAGCGTTTTTTTCGGTCTTGGATAATTTTGACAATGCGCAGGTTTCATCTCCTGAATATAATACTGCTCGTCAATATGCATTGAAATGACCTATTCCAGGATATCCCACCGCGTTTTCATTTCCCGCATGGCAATATCGTCATGGCTAACGCTTGTCTGAAAAGCATGGCTGGAGGCATACAAAATGGCAGGCAACCATAAGAATCCCAAAGGAGCAGGTAAGAGCAGCTTTGACCTGATTAATTCGAATATTTTGAAAGAAGAGTTGCCAGTGAAATCTGGATCTGTCGTCCTGGATCTGGCCTGTGGAAAGGGTCTTTACTCAATGTTCCTGTCTGAGATCCTCGGTGATTCCGGGTTGGTCTATGCTGTGGATCTCTGGGAAGAAGGATTGCAGCTTCTGGGGCAAAAGATCGAAAAAAAGAATATCACTAATATCCTGCCCATGCTGAACGATGCTGGCAAAGAAATTGAAATCGATGATTACAGCATTGATGTCTGTATCATGGCCACTGTTCTCCATGATTTTGCGGAGATGAACAAGTCTGGCGCTGTGTTAGAACAGGTAAAGACCCTGCTGAAGCCAGGCGGGTGTCTCGCCGTTGTTGAATTCAAAAAAATTGATGGCCCTCCAGGACCACCCATTAAAATACGGCTGTCTGAAAAAGAAACAGAAAAAATGGTTACCAGGCATGGATTCAGTAAAGTCAGAACCGTTGATATTGGTGATTACAATTATTTGATGACATTTCAGGAGACGGATCTGCATGGATGATTGCATATAAAATATGCTTGTTAATATTTTTTCAGTTCATATTCTATTTCTTCGAATATGTCCTCAATGCGGTAAAGCAACTTGTCCGCCTCAGAGAGATTTCGGTTGGCAATTTCTTCTTGTGCCGCTTTGTAAAGGGTCTTGATGTCATCTTTGCGCTGAAGCAACACCTCCCGTAAAGGGGTTCCATCCGTTCGATAGAGTAGTTTATCCACCTGCCCTGCCAATTCATACAGTGAAGGCTCCGGATTGATTAAGTCGGAGCACAACGATCGCAGCCTAAGTGCCAGTTTTGGGAAAGTCCCTTCAAAATCATTGGAATAAAAAGGCCGGATCGTCACTGTAATTTGCATATGTTTACTCAAAGTTTGTCCCCTTATATAGTTCAAATTATTTTAGAAAATACTTTCTGTCCCATTTTACATGAGGTTTTCGATCCCTGAATTTTTTATGGCTTAAGCAAAGAGTTCCTTTACAAATGCTTTGGCATTGTCAACATCTTTTTGGTTGGGGCGGCCGGTCATCTGTTTGACCATAGATGCCCACGTTTCATTATCAAGGGCAAGTTTTTTCTGTACAGATTCATGCATCGTTTCAGGCAAAACAATCCCTGGCAGTCAAAACAGCCCCTGTATTCGAGTTACAGGGAGTACCGGATAGTCTATGGCTGTTAAGACCGGCTATGCTTTTTTGACCTTGGGTGAAATAAACTTTTTTAAAAGTAATGGTTGCGTGCCAGTATGACAATGGGTATCTTTTCAAAAGATGGCTCAATTCGTTTAAGAAACAAGCAAGGATTCAACGTGAAGATCAAAAGAAACCAGCCCTGTCCATGTGGAAGCGGTAAAAAATATAAAAAATGCTGCATGACCAAGCAGAATGTCGTTCCTGCGAGAGATCTTGCTTACCGGCGGCTGTCAGACGCATATAAGAGACTTGAAATCAAGCTGGAAACATTTCTTTTAGAACAATGCCGGGAACAAGACATTACAGACGCTTTGTATGAATTTTTCTGTTGGCCGGAAGGTGATGAATCTGCATATATTGAATCCAGGTTTGACGAAATGCAGGATCTTTACCGCCCCTGGCTTCTCTACAACTGGGAGTTTCAAGAAGATACCGAAGATATTAAAGGACTGTTTGGCACCAGTATTTCTCAGGCATATCTTAAAGAACATGAAAACACGCTGAGCAAGGATGAGAAACAGCTGATCAAGGCAATAAGCCACAAACCCATTAGAAGCACACAAAGTGATGTATACTATTGATGACCCCGAAGCGGTGTTCACTGGACTCGTCCCTTTATGTTCGGTTTGGGACAGATCAGCATTTCTAAAGATAGCCTGTCCATAAAAGTGTACTCCGCCGAACGGGCGGAAAAGATACAAAAGGAGATTAAAAAACGGCTGGGACGACTTGCCAAACTCCAGATGGACGTGATCGAAAATTTTGAAGAGATGCTGGCCCGTAGAGCGGACGGACAATCGGATACACAAGAAAAAAGCATGCCCAATGAGGAACTGATGAATACCCCTGAGGCTCGGCAGCTGCTTGAGCAGACCATGTTCAGGCACTGGGAAAACTGGGCTGATATCCCTGTGCCTGCTTTAGGCCATAAAGCACCGAGAAATGCCGTAAAAACTGAAGATGGCCGAGAGGCCGTGGAAGCGCTGCTTTATTATGCAGTGACCAGCAGCCCTGATCCGGTCATGAAGGAAATGAACGAAAAAGGGGTTCGCTTGGTCTGCAAGAAGTTGGGTATGGAACTGTTTTAATAGCGCTCAATGCGCGCTCACCATAGCGAGGTATTTGCAACAATGTCATTGTCTAAACCACCTGCTCAGCAAAGCATATCGACTTTCGATGAGTTTGTCCGATCAGCTGATTATTCTTTAATGGATACCTTAAATGCTGATCCTGATGCCACTGAAGATGGTAATGATCACCGTACCCGTCAGGTTTTTTCTGGCCACTTCGTACCGGTGACTCCAACGCCGCTTCCAGAACCAGAATATGTAACCCATAGCAGGTCTTTTTTTAAGGAACTTGGATTCAGCGACGGGTTGGTAAATGATGCAAAATTTTGCCAGGTGTTTTCTGGTGATATCTCAGCCTCCCAGGAGCCTATGCGCAAGATTGGCTGGGCAACTGGCTATGCCCTGTCAATTTATGGCACCGAATATACCCAGCAATGTCCGTTTGGTACCGGCAATGGTTATGGCGATGGCCGGGCGATATCTGTATTTGAAGGGATATTCAATGGACAGCGCTGGGAAATGCAACTAAAGGGCGGCGGTGCAACGCCTTATTGCCGTGGCGCCGACGGGCGCGCAGTACTTCGTTCAAGTGTGCGTGAGTTTCTCGCGCAGGAGTATATGCACGCCCTGGGGGTTCCCACAACGCGTTCTCTCACCCTGTATGTATCGAAATCTGAGAGCGTTGCCCGGCCCTGGTACTCCCAAGACTCTCATTCAATTGATCCTGATATTATGGTGGATAATCCTGCGGCTATTTCAACTCGCGTTGCACCCTCTTTTTTGCGTGTTGGTCAGTTAGAGTTATTTGCCCGCCGGGTTCGGGGCAATGCGCATCCAAGATCTTTAGAAGAGTTGCGCATGATTGTGTCGCATTTAATTGACCGAGAATACCAAAGCGATATTAATCAAGACCTTGCTTTTGAAAATCAAGTGGTTGAGTTGGCGAGGCTTTTTCGTCAGCGGTTTACGTCACTAGTGGCCAATTGGCAGCGTATCGGGTATTGCCAGGGTAATTTTAATAGTGACAACTGCGCCGCTGGTGGCTTTACCCTCGACTATGGACCCTTTGGATTCTGTGAAATTTTCGATCCTGGTTTTCAGCCATGGACTGGCGGCGGCGAACACTTTTCCTTTTTCAATCAGCCAACCGCAGCAGAAGCGAATTACCACATGTTTTGGACTGCAGTGAGACCGCTGCTTGCAAAAGATACTGCAGCTTTGGAACAACTGGATCAAATACGTCATGGCTTTGCCGCGGCAATGCAACAACAAATCCAAAAAATGTGGACGGCCAAGCTTGGCTTGACGGATTATCACCCAAAGCTAGTGCAGGGATTAATACAGTTACTGACCAAATCAGAGGTGGATTACACCATTTTCTTCCGTGAATTATCCCATGTACCAGAGAATGTTTCTGCCTTGAAAAAGAGCTTCTATGGCAAGACCCCACACCAACTCGATGGGGAATGGCAATCTTGGCTAAAAACTTGGCACGACCTCGTTATAAAAGACGGCAATTTGGCTGAGATATCGGCAAAGATGAAGCAGATTAACCCCAAATACGCATGGCGAGAGTGGTTGATTGTCCCCGCCTACCAGCAAGCCATGCAGGGTGACTACACATTGGTAAGAGAGCTGCAAGAAGTGCTTAGCTCTCCATATGACGAGCAATCGCAAAGGGTACAAGATAAATATTATCGTCTAAAACCCGAGGCGTTTTTTAACGTTGGTGGTGTTTCGCACTATAGCTGTTCATCTTGATTTTAAAAAGTTAC
>Ga0102943_1001277_pt1 | contig 15866 bp, 17 predicted proteins | sample SalPonC_black_MG_FD_78174 | JGI IMG/M metagenome (GOLD analysis project Ga0102943, IMG submission 78174) | Salt pond soil microbial communities from South San Francisco under conditions of wetland restoration - Salt Pond MetaG... | ecosystem: Environmental > Aquatic > Marine > Intertidal zone >...
AGCAGCTCTCTCCGGGACGCGAACGCCCCTTCCACCTCGTGGGCCACGCGAACGGTGCCGCCGCCACCACGCCAGGGAGCGCTCGTGATCAGGAAGCGGCGGCCGTCGATCTCGCGGATCGCCGGCTCGGACGGCGAGGGAAGCCGAGCGTCCGCGCCCCACGAAAGCACCACGCGACCGCCTTCGGAGACGACCTGCACGATGACGCCCGATGCGGACGCGTCGACGAACGACGCGCCGAGGACAGGGCGGTCCAGCAGCGACGAGATGCGCGTCAGGTCCTCGGTCAACAGCCGCCTGAGCTCCGTCTGCTGCTGCCGCACGAACAGCCCGTACGCCGCGCCCCCGAAGCCCACGACGACCGCGGCCGAGAGGAACGCGACGCCCAGGCTGAGCCGGGTCTTCAGGCTCACGTCCCGTCTTCTCGCACCACGTAGCCGAGGCCGCGAACCGTCACGATGACGTCGTCCACGCCGACCTTGGCGAGCTTCTTGCGCAGCCTCGAGATCAGCGCCTCGACCGCGTTGGAGGCGGGCAGTCGGCCGGCGTAGAGGCGGTCCTCCAGATCGGTCTTCGAGAACACGCGACCCTGACTGGCGAGCATCGTCGAGAGCAGCTCGTGCTCGTGCGCCGATAGCTCGAGCGCCTCGCCGTTCACGAGGCAGCTTCGGTCGCGAACCGAAAGCGCGATCGGCCCCCACGCCAGCACCCCGGCGCGTGCCCGCGTGCGCAGGCGGGCGTACACCCTGGCCAACAGCTCCTGCATCTCGAACGGCTTGCTCAGGTAGTCCGCCGCCCCGGCGTACAGGCCACGGACGCGACTGCTCACGTCGCTGCGGGCGGTGAGCATCACGATGTCGGCGCTGCCCTCCTGGAGCTGCGCCGCTACCTCGATCCCGTCGATGTCCGGCAGGTTCAGGTCGAGCAGGATCAGCTCGAACGGCTCGGTCTCGGCCCGGAACAGCGCGTCGCGCCCGGTGTGCACGACGACGGTGTCGTACGCGAGGCCCAGCTCGCTCGCCAGCGCTTCCGCCAGCCGGACGTCGTCCTCGACGATCAGGATTCGCTCAGCCGTCATGGTCTTCACCGTACCGAGGTCGCGTCGCTCGCGGGGGACCGGTCAAGACGCGGCCTGCCGACCACGTGGGGTGGCCGGCAGGCGCTACGCCGTAGCTCGCGGGAGGGCGCCTGGCGTCTGTCCGACGCGCTCCCGCCTGCTCGGTCCGGGTCTCAGGGACGCCCCTCGCCCGGCGCCTCCGGCTTCGCGTCGGGACCCACGCCGCCGCTGACCTCGGTGGCGTGCTCGATGGCCGCGTCGGGTCCCTCGATCTCGTCGTCCGGCGTCTCGGGGAGGTCCTCGGGGAGCGGCTCCTCGCCCTCCTCGTCGGCTTCCTCGGGGGCGCCCTTCCCACGTTCACGGGCGGCCTCCGCCTTGTCTTGGGCTTCTGCCCGGTGCTCGGCGGCCATCGCGCGGTTCTTCTGGGCACCGACCATGCCAGCGATCGCCTCTTCGGGCAGCGTCTGTGCGACGGCGGACAAGACGGGATCGTCGCCTTCGGTCTCGAGGCTCACCGTCGTCTCGCCGGTCTCCTCGTCGAGCCCGATATCGACGGTCAGCGTCTCGTCCTGCTCGACGCTCAGCGTGCCCTCGCACGGCGTGTAGTCCTCGTCCAGCGCGACGTGCAGCTCGCCGTCGACGGAGCTGGCGGCTCCGACGACCGTGGTCTGGACCTCGCCCTCGACCTCGATCTCGCACAGCAGCGTGTAGTCCACGGGCGGCTGCCCGAAGGCCAGGCCGAGCGTGAGCAGAAAGACGGTGGCGGTCAGGATTCGTTGCATGCGTTCGCCTCCTAGAGCGAAGAACTGTGAGGGCGAGAGGTGACGAGCGCGCGTCACATCGGCCGGTTGCGCTACTGGCTCCACCCGTGCCAAGCGCCCAGGTAGGGCACGGGCTTCTCGGCCACCGATCGAGCCTTCGTTCGGCTCGGTCCCGTTGTACGCCGCGAACCTTACGCCAACCTGACGCGCATGCCGGACATTCAGGACGGGCGCGGGGCCGGCCGCCTCCGACGGTCGGCCCACGGCGGGGAGTCCCGCTGCAGGGGGCGCCTTGGACGTGCCTGAAAGTCGGCGCGCGCGCCTGGAGCACAGGTCGCGCTCTTGACACTAACAGGATTAGGCTATAGCCTACTGACGATAGGTCAAGGAGGATGCCGTGCCCACAGCACAACCCACCACCCGTTCGCGACACGCCCGTTCCACCGCCCCCTCGGACGCCGGAGCGACCGCCTCGACGCGCTACCTGGAGCGGGCCGGAGGACGGCTCGCCTACGACGACGCCGGCGACGGGCCCCTCGTCGTAATGCTTCCCGGCCTGGGCGATCTGCGCCAGCAGTACCGCTTCCTCGCGCCGGAGCTGGCAGGAGCGGGGTTCCGAACCGTCACCGCCGACCTGCGCGGCCACGGCGAGTCCAGCACCGGCTGGGCCGACTACGGCTCCGAAGCGGCCGGCGCCGACCTCGTGGCGCTGCTCGAGACGCTGGAGGCCGGCCCTGCCGTGGTGATCGGCAACTCGTTCGGCGCCGCGCCCGCGGTGTGGGCCGCCGCCGAGCGGCCCGATCTCGTCGCGGGGCTGGTCCTGATCGGGCCGTTCGTCCGCGATCACGAGCTGTCGCCGGTCATGCGCGCCGCGCTACGGATGATGAGCGTCGGTCCGTGGAAGGTTCGGGCCTGGGGCTGGTTCTACGACAGCCTGTATCGGACCGCGAAGCCGGCGGACCACGCGACGCACCGCCGCGCGCTGCTCGCGAACCTCGCGGAGCCCGGCCGGTTCGACGCCGTGCGCGCCATGATGTTCCGCAGCGACGCCGCGATCGAGGCGCGACTGGGCCAGGTGCACGCCCCGACGCTCGTCGTGATGGGCAGCGCCGACCCCGACTTTCCCGATCCTGCCGAAGAGGCGCGCGTCGTCGCCGACGCCGTCTCGGGCGACGTCGCGATGATCGACGGAGCAGGGCACTACCCGCACGTCGAGATGCCGGCGGTCACCGCGCCGCGCATCGCTCGCTTCGTCGCGGACGTTCACGGGATCCAGACCCATGCCGCGCGCTGAGGGGCCCACGAAAGCCGCGGGTGGGCTCCGCGATCGCGTGACGAAAGCGCGGGTGGTCGACGCCGCCGTCGCGCTGCTGGACCGTCAGGGGCCGCACGCGCTGAGCCTCGCGGCCATCGCGCGCGAGCTGGGCGTGCGCACGCCGTCGCTCTACCACCACGTCGATGGCCTGGACGGGCTGCGCCGAGAGGTCCGCCTCCGCGGCGTGGAGCGCCTGGGCGACGTCCTGCAACGGGCCGCCGGCGGCCGCGCGGGACGCGACGCCCTCACGGCTGTCGCTCACGCGTATCGAGCCTTCGGCCATGAACGACCCGGCCTGTACGCCCTCACGCTGGCCGGCCGCCACGAAGACGACGACGTGCGAGCGGCGGCCGGCCGCGTGATCGAGCCCGTCCTGGCCGTGCTGCGCGGATACGGCCTGGACGGCGAGCCCGCCCTCCACGCCACGCGTTACCTGCGGAGCGTGCTGCACGGCTTCGTCGCGCTGGAGCAGGAGGGCGGCTTCGCGATGCCGATCGACCGCGAGGCGTCGTTCGAACGACTGCTCGACGCGGTCGACGCGGGGCTACGGCGCCTGGCCGATGCGGCGGAGCCAGCGTCCGGAGCGACCTGACCGCCCCCGACGGGACCGTCCGCGCGCTACGCTGACGCGAACGCCACCTTAGGGGGTCACCATGGCAGCAGGCATCTCGATCACCGACATGATCGCGCAGAGCCGCGACATCCTCGCCAGCCGCAGCGTCGCAGCGTTCGAGCGGCACGAGAAATCGGGAACGCTGCGCGACGCGGTCGCCTACGTCGCGCTGGCCGGCGCCATCACCGGCCTGTTCGGCCTGAGCGAAGGCATCGGCGGCTTCATCGGCAACATCGTCTTCACGATCCTCGGCTTCCTGATCTTCACGTACATCGTGCACTGGCTGGGGAGTCGCCGCGGCGGGACGGGCACGCTGGACGAGGTCGCGTACAGCTTCGCGCTGTTCTGGGCGCCGCTGTCGGTCCTGATCTCCGTCATCACGCTGATCCTGGTCCTCACCCTGGTGGGCGTCCTTCTGATCCCGCTGGTCGCCATCGCGGGTATCGCGCTGAACGTCTACTTCGCCTACCTCGCGACGCAGGCCAGCATGAACCTGTCTCCAGGCGGCCAGACGTGGGGCGTGCTGCTGCTCGCGGCGCTGGCCTCCTTCGTCCTGAACGCGGCGATCGGCGCGCTCCTGCTCTGAGCCGCCGAGATCTCGGGCGTCCCGCCGTGATGGAATGGCCCATGGCGAGCCACGATCCCCTGCTGGGCTACCCCGACCTCGACGACGCCGATCGCTTGCGCCGCGCCGAGGCGTTCGAAGCGACGATGCGACCCCGCCGCACGGTGCGTCGGTTCGCCGACACGCCCGTCCCGCGCGCCGTGATCGAAAGCGCGCTCCGCACCGCGGGCCGGGCGCCCAACGGCGCGAACATGCAGCCGTGGACGTTCGTGGCGGTGTCCGCCGCGGACGTCAAGCGCCGGATCCGCGAGGCGGCCGAGGCCGAGGAGCGGTCCTTCTACGGAGGACGGGCCCCGAGCGAGTGGCTCGAGGCGTTGCAGCCGTTCGGCACCGACGCGAACAAGCCGTTCCTGGAGACCGCGCCGTGGCTGATCGCCGTGTTCGCGCAGTCGCACGGCGTGCGGGACGACGGCTCGACCGAGAAGCACTACTACGTCAAGGAATCCGTGGGCATCGCTTGCGGCTTCCTCCTCGCAGCGCTGCACCACGCCGGGCTGGCGACGCTCACGCACACGCCTAGCCCGATGGGCTTCCTGCGGGACATCCTGGAGCGTCCCGCGAACGAGCAGGCGTTCCTGCTGGTCGTGACCGGCGTGCCGGCGGACGACGCGACCGCCCCGCGGATCGACAAGAAGCCGCTCGGCGAGATCGCGCGGTTCGTGACGGACGGCGGCGAGATCGGCGGGTAGCGCTTGGCGCTGGGCGTTGCGCCCGACTCCTCGTTTTCTCACGTGGACCGGCGACGCTGAAGCATGGACACGACCGACTCCCCTTTCTCCGACCAGGAGCGGCGCGCCGTCGCCGCGATCAGCCTCATGGCCGCGCAGACGGACGGCCTTCGCGACGAGGAGCGCACGCGACTGGGCGAGCTGTTCGAGGCGCTGGGCGGGGTCGACACCGCGCGCCTCTACCAGGACGTCCTGCTCGGTCGCGTCGAGCTCGGCGAGGCGGCGCGCACGCTCACGACGCCCGGCCTGCGCAGCTACGCGTACGAGATGGCGGTGGGCGTGTGCGACGCCGACGGCCACACCACCGCCGCGGAGCGGGCGTTTCTCGACCGCCTCGGAGGCGAGCTGGGCCTCGCGAAGGCGGAAGTCGATGCGGTGCGCGAAGAGGCCGAGGCGCTCGCCGACGCTCCGTACGCCGGCTACGGCCCGCTGGCCTCGGTCGGCGCCACCGCACGCCCCGACGCCAGCGACGCCGCGCCGAACGCCGGGGCGGCCGTTCCCCCGGGCGCGCCGGACCTGGACCGCACCATCCTGAACCGCGCCATCCTGGCGGGCGGGCTCGAGCTGCTGCCGCAGTCGCTGGCCACCATGGCGATCGTGCCGGTCCAGATGAAGCTGGTGCACGAGATCGGCCGCGGGCACGGCTACGCGCTGGACCAGGGAAGCGTCCGCGAGCTGCTGGCGATCGCCGGCGTGGGCCTCACGTCGCAGGTGCTCGAGGGCTACGCCCGCAAGCTCTTCGGCGGCGCCGTCCGCAAGCTGGCCGGCAAGACCGCCGGCAAGCTGGGCAAGACGGCGACCAGCGCCCTGACGACCTTCGCCACCACCTACGCCATCGGCAAGGTGGCCGACACCTACTACGGTGCCGGCCGCAAGCTGGACCGGGACCAGCTACGGACCGTCTTCGCACGCGAGCTCGATCGCGGCAAGGCGCTGTTCGACCGTTACCAGGGGCAGGTGCGGGACCGTGCCTCGACGACGAACCTTTCGGAACTGACGCGGCAGCTGCGGGGCTGACCGGCTTCGGCGCGGACCGGCTCCTTGGCTAGTCGCTGCCGTCGTCCGCGCGCACCGCGACGTAGCGCGCCTCGGCGCGGGCCACCTCGCGCCCGTCGCTACGCAGCTCGCAGGTCAGGTCCAGGCGCGCGCGCCCGCGACGGTCCAGCGAGCGGGCGAACGCCTCTCTCGCCGCCGCATCGGGCGCCGGCACCCACGCCTCCAGATCGCCGCGGGCCGGCGCGACGAACGTCAGGCGCACCTCCTGGATCACGACCTCGTGCCCGCCATGACCCGTCCGCTCCAGCCCGGCTCGAACGAACGCCCACCCCGCCAGCATCGCCAGCGCCGACAGGCTCCCGCCGAAGGCGGTCCCGTGATGGTTGTGGTTCCGGTCCAGCGGCGCGGTCAGGCGGGCGCCCGCCGCGTCGACGCTCACGACGTGCGCCCCCATGGCGCGGGCCAGCGGCAGATGCTCGTGCAGGAACGCCTCGATCTCGTCGGCTCGCATGCGGCCAGGCTACGACAGGCGCTCGCACCCCGACGGCGCCAACAGCCTGCGACGCGACATGCGCTCGCCGAAGCATCGGGCACGATCCATGCATGACGTCGGGACGCTCCGCATGAAGGTCGAGATCTGGTCCGATGTCGTCTGCCCGTTCTGCTACGTCGGCAAGCGCCGCTTCGAGAAGGCGCTGGCGACGTTCCCGAACGCGGACGAGGTCGAGGTGGTCTGGCGCAGTTTCCAGCTGGACCCGGACGCGCCACGGCGCTCGCCCGGGACGCTCGAGGAGCGGCTGGCCGCCAAGTACGGCCTGTCGCTGGAGCAGGCGCGCCAGATGAACGCGAACGTCGTCGCCATGTCGGAGGGAGAAGGGCTGGAGGTGCGCCTGGACCTCGCCAAGCCCGGGAACACCTTCGACGCGCATCGGCTGATCCACCTCGCCGACCACCACGGCCTCCAGGCCGAGGCGAAGGAGCGCCTGCTGCAGGCGTACTGGGTCGAGGGTCGTGCGATCGGCGAGCCCGACACGTTGATCGATCTCGCTGAGGATCTGGGCTTGGGCGCAGGGGAGGTCCGCGCCATGCTGGAAGGTGACGCCTACGCCGCAGCGGTCCGCGACGACGAGGACCAGGCGCGCGCCTTCGGGATCCAAGGCGTCCCGTTCTTCGTCCTGGGCCGCGCCTACGGCGTGTCCGGCGCGCAGGAGGTGGGCGTGTTCGAGCGGGCGCTGACGCAGGCGTGGAACGAGGCGCCGCGAAGCTGACCGCGCGACACGAACGCCCGGCCGTCGAGGCGTACCGTCTCATCCGCGAAGGTCGCGTTCTCGACGCGTTCGGTCATGCCGGAGGGTACGGAGCGGATGTCATGGCGGTGTCTTGTCCCTTCATGACCTCCGGGCCACTTTGGACACGCACGGTTCGGCGTATCTTGTAGGGCCGCAGGATCACCGCGCGACCTGCACCGAGACAGCCTGCGCCTCGACGACGTCGGCGCACGACAGGAGAACCTATGGACGATGCCAGCAAGTGCCCGGTACACGCGACGACGAAGGCCGGAACCCGCTCGAACCGCGACTGGTGGCCCAACCAGCTGAACCTCGGAATCCTCCACCAGCACTCGCCCCACGCGAGCCCGATGGGCGAGGGGTTCGACTACGCGAAGGCGTTCGCGACGCTGGACCTGGGGGCGGTGAAGCGCGACCTCGACGCCCTGATGACCGACTCGCAGGCGTGGTGGCCGGCCGACTACGGCCACTACGGCCCGTTCTTCATCCGCATGGCGTGGCACAGCGCCGGCACCTACCGCACGGGCGACGGCCGCGGCGGCGCCTCGTCGGGATCCCAGCGTTTCGCGCCTCTGAACAGCTGGCCGGACAACGTGAACCTCGACAAGGCGCGCCGTCTGCTCTGGCCGATCAAGCGCAAGTACGGCGACGCGATCTCGTGGGCGGACCTGATGGTCCTGACCGGAAACGTCGCGCTGGAGTCGATGGGACTGAAGACGTTCGGCTTCGCCGGCGGGCGCGAGGACGTCTGGGAGCCCGAGCAGGACGTCTACTGGGGCAAGGAGTCCGAGTGGCTGGGCGACGAGCGCTACGCGGGCGAGCGTGAGCTCGAGGACCCGCTGGCCGCGGTCCAGATGGGCCTGATCTACGTCAACCCGGAGGGCCCCAACGGCAAACCCGACCCGGCCGCCTCGGCGCACGACATCCGCGAGACGTTCGCCCGCATGGCCATGAACGACGAGGAAACCGTCGCCCTGATCGCCGGCGGGCACACCTTCGGCAAGACGCACGGTGCGGCGGACGCCGCGCACGTCGGGCCGGAGCCGGAAGCCGCCCAGATGCACGAGCAGGGTCTCGGCTGGACCAGCGCTCACGGCAGCGGCCGGGGCGTCGATACGATCAGCAGCGGCCTCGAGGGTGCCTGGACGCCGACCCCGATCGCCTGGGACAACAGCTACTTCGACACCCTCTTCGGCTACGAGTGGGAGCTGACGAAGAGCCCGGCCGGCGCGTGGCAGTGGACCCCGACCGATCCGGCCGCGTCGGACACCGTTCCCGACGCGCACGATCCGACCCGGCGGCACGCGCCGATGATGGCGACGACCGATGTGGCGCTGCGCGTCGACCCGGCGTACGAGGCGATCTCGCGTCGCTTCCACGAGGACCCGGACGCCTTCGCGGACGCGTTCGCGCGCGCCTGGTTCAAGCTCACCCACCGCGACATGGGTCCGCGCGCCCGCTACCTGGGTCCCGAGGTTCCGGCCGAGGAGCTGCTCTGGCAGGATCCCGTACCGGCGGTCGATCACGAGCTGATCGACGCGCACGACGTCGCGGCGCTCAAGGCCGAGATCCTGGCGAGCGGCCTGCGGGTGCCCGAGCTCGTCGGCGCCGCCTGGGCGTCCGCGTCCACGTTCCGCGGCTCGGACAAGCGCGGCGGCGCGAACGGCGCGCGCATTCGGCTGGCGCCGCAGAAGGACTGGGAAGCCAACCAGCCAGAGCGCCTCGCCAAGGTGCTCGAGACGCTCGAGGGCATCAAGCGCGACTTCGACGCCGCGCAGTCGGACGGCAAGAAGGTGTCGCTGGCCGACCTGATCGTGCTGGGTGGCTGCGCGGCGGTCGAGAAGGCCGCCAAGGACGCCGGCCACGAGGTCGAGGTGCCGTTCGCCCCCGGCCGTACCGACGCCACGCAGGAGCAGACCGACGCGGAGGCGTTCGAGGTGCTCGAGCCCGTCGCGGACGGCTTCCGGAACTACCAGAAGGCCCGCTACACCGTGTCGCCCGAGGAGCTGTTGCTGGACAAGGCGCAGCTGCTGACCCTGACGGCGCCCCAGATGACCGCGCTGGTGGGCGGCCTGCGCGTCCTGAACGCCAACGTCGGCGAAGCGAAGCACGGCGTGTTCAGCGACCGTCCCGAGACGCTGACGAACGACTTCTTCGTGAACCTGCTGGACATGGGCGTCGCCTGGGCGCCGACCGACGAGAGCGAAGAGCTGTTCCACGCCCACGACCGCACGACGGGCCAGGTGAGGTGGAGCGGCACCCGGGTCGACCTGGTGTTCGGCTCGAACTCGCAGCTCCGCGCGATCGCCGAGGTGTACGCCCAGGACGACGCGAAGGAGCGCTTCGTGCACGACTTCGTGGCGGCGTGGGACAAGGTGATGAACCTGGACCGGTTCGAGCTGGCCTGATCTAGGCGAACGCGCGGTCCCCGGTCGCCGCATCCCACCGCAGGTCCGATCCGAGCGCCCAGGCGGTCCCGCCTGGGCGCTCCTGCATGCGTACCGGTCACGGCGCCGGGCGCGCCCGGAGGCCCGTCGAACCCACCCGCGCCGCGGGCACCAGGAACCCCGCGACCAGCAGGTTGGGGACCCAGCAAAGCCACGCCACGGTGGCGTAGGCGACCTCGAACGGCAGGCCCACCACCGTCAGCAGCGGCAGCTCGAGGCGCAAGGTCACCGCCGCGAAGGTCAGCGCGAAACTGCGGATCATCCACGCGCGGTGCGCATCGACGTCGCCGGACCGGATCCGCACGAGCGCCAGGACGCTCGTCGTCAGCCACGCCACGGCCAGGGCCGCGAAGCCGGCCTGCGCGACGGGACCTCCGTAGGCGAGTCGGGCCATCCAAAGGCCCGCCACGCCGCCGAGGGCGATCCCGGCCAGGTAGGCGCGGCCCATGACGCGGTGGACCCGCGGCCAGCGCAGGCGGATCCCGGGCACGAACTGCAGGGGCCCGACCAGGAGCGCGAGCATGCCCCCGACCACGTGCGCGACGATGGCCACGGTGTTGGCGACGTACACCGCGCGCTGTTGCGGGATGTACACGTTGGGATCCAACGTCAGGTAGCGACTCGCGACCACCACGGTCAGCAGCGAGAGCAGGGCGAGGACCCACCAGGCGACCGCTCGAGGAGGGAACCAGCGGAGCGCATGCATCTCAGCGGACCTCTCCAGGACCGGCGATCCAGCGAACGACGACGTTTCTGGGCACGATGACCTCCATGGGGCGACGGGGCGCGCCGCTCGCCTCCACATTCGCGGCCCACGGGTCATGGCGGGAAGTGCCGGTCGGCACCTCCGGTCACGTGACGCGGATGGACGGGGCTAGACTCGGTGCCATGGAACGCGGCTCGGGCCTTCCGTTCGGACCTTGGCTCGCGCGCCTCGGCGCCTACCTCGTCTGGCTCGTCGTCGCGCTGCCGGTCGTGAGCGCGATGACGCCCGGGTGGAGGCGCGCGGTCGCCGCGATCCTGCTCGCCGCTTCTGGAGCGCTCCTCGGCTACGTCCTCACGCGCCAGCGCGCTGCCACCTCGGTGCGGACCTACCTGGTCGTTCAGACCGTCCTGGTGCTGGCCGTCTACGCCATGCGGCCGGACGCGGCGCTCGGCGTCGCCCAGATGTTCTTCCTCTTCACGGCGCAGGCGGTGCTGCTCCTTCCCGGCCGCGAGGCGATCCTCTGGGTCGCGACCTTCACGGCGATCACCTTCCTGGGCGGCATTCACGTCCTGGGACGACCGGGCCTGTCCGGGGTTCTCGCGACCGCCGGCGGAAACGTCGTCTTCGCGGGACTCGCGGCCGTCCTGCGCCAAACGCAGCTCGCGAACGAACGCGTCCGCGCTCTCCTGCGCGAGGTCGAGGACGCCCACGAGCGGCTTCGCGACCTGACGGAGGCGAGCCAGCGCTTGGCGGTCGCGCAGGAGCGCGAGCGCATCGCACGGGAGATGCACGACGCCCTCGGCCACCGGCTGACCGTCACCGTCGTGCAGCTCGAAGGCGCGCGGCGCCTCGTGCCCAGCGACCCCGGTCGTGCCGTCCAGATCATCGATGCCATGCGCGAGCAGCTCAAGGAGGGTCTCGGCGACCTCCGCGAGACCGTCGCCGCGCTGCGGTCGCCGGTGCGCGCGACGCTGGCCGACACCCTCGCGCGACTGGTCGCCGCGTTCCAGGCTGCGACCGGCGTCGAGGTCCGCTTGGAGGTCGCGGAGGCGCTCCCGACGCTGGATCCCGAGCAGCGACACGCCCTGTTCCGCGTCGCGCAGGAGGGGCTCACCAACGTCCAGCGGCACGCGGGCGCCCGGCGGGCGTGGCTCTCGCTCGACGTGGCCCAGGGCACGCTCGCGCTGCGCATCGAGGACGATGGCCGCGGCTACCCCGAGGCAGTGGCGCAGCGGCGCTTCGGACTGGCGGGCATCGCCGAGCGGATCGGTGCGCTCGAGGGTCGCATGGAGCTCGGGGCCCGCCCGGGGGGCGGCGCACGGCTCGAGGTGCGGATTCCGGTGGGCTCGCCCGCCGTCGCGGTCTCCGCCACGGAGCTCGGCCGTGCCTGACCGGCTGCGCGTCGTCATCGCCGACGATCAGCCGCTGATGCGGGCCGGCCTCCGGACGCTGCTCGAGCTCGAGCCCGACATCGACGTAGTCGGCGAGGCGGCCGACGGGGGCGAGGCGATCGCCCTCGCCGGCCGCCTGCGGCCCGATGTGGTGCTGATGGACGTGCGCATGCCCGGCCTGCAGGGCGTGGAGGCGACGCGCACGTTGAGGAGCCGGCACCCCGACGTGCGCGTGCTGATCCTGACGACCTTCGACGACGAGCGCTACGTCTTCGATGGGCTCGCGGCCGGCGCATCGGGGTACCTGCTCAAGGACGTCTCCGGCGAGGAGCTCGCCGCCGCCGTGCGGACGGTCGCGTCGGGGGGCGCCGTGATCGGCCCCGCCGTGGCCGGAAAGGTGCTCGGGCGCGTCGCGCGGAGCACGTCGAGCGCGCCTGGGAGCGACGCCGGCCTGCTCGAGCCGCTGAACGCCCGCGAGCTCGAGATCCTCGCCGCGATCGGCGAGGGGTGCAGCAACCCCGAGATCGCTCGCCGGCTCGGGCTGGCCGAGGGGACCGTCAAGAACTACGTCTCGCGGATCCTGCAGAAGACCGGGTGCGCCGACCGTACGCAGGCCGCCTTGCGAGCGCGGGAGCTCGGTCTGATCTAGAACGGGCAGGTGGGCACGGGGCGCACGCCTCGACCCCGACTCCCTCGTCCCGCTCGGCGCCCGCACGACCCCCGATGCGGCCCGCGGCCTTGGCGTAGACTCGCGTCGAGCGGGTTCCGCTCCGCGCTCTACGTCACGGAGGCCGAGTTCGCCACGATCCGCCAGCGGCTGACCACCATGCCGGCTGGCGCGACGCTCGCCATCACGGCCGCGGGCGTGGCGTTCGGCGTTCTGCAACGCGTCCTCATCGTCGGAAGCGACCTCGCGCCGTTCCGCTACTCGGCTCCCGGCCCGGCCGCGACCTTCGAGTACATCGAGATGCTGGGCAGCTGGGCGATCGTGTTCGTCTTCTTCTTCCATGCGGGACGGCAGACCCTGCTCATCGATCCCGACCCCCCGCGATCATCCGCCTGTTCGATTCCGAGCCGCTCCACGCCTTCTCCCGCTATTCGGCGCGCGCCGCGGTCGGCCTGCTGATCGTGGGGTACGCCGGGATCGCCACCTATCCGCGCGAGCTGGGCGCGTCGGCTCTGGGACTGCTTGCGACCGTCGTCGCCGTGCTCACGCTGACCGCCGTGTCGGCGTTCCTGCTGCCCGTGTGGGGCGCGCACCAACGCCTCGTCGAGGAGAAAGCTCGGCGACGCAGCGTCGCCTACCGACGGTGGGAACGCATGCTCGAGCGGATGCACGAAGCGGTCGATCGGGCGAGCTCGCCGACGTCGCTACGCGAAGCACCGCGGTCGGCACGTTGGAGAAGGAGACCGACCGGATCGATGCCGTCTCGACCTAGCCGTGGCGTTCGAGCACACTGCGCGGCTTCCTGACGGCCGTCCTGCTTCCGCTAGTCGTACGGGGGGGTGCAGGAAGCGGTCACGCGCACGCTTCTGCGCTGACGCTCCGTGCCTGGCACGGTCGCTACGGTCGTTCGCTGCCTTCGGGACCGGAGGTGGCGCCGTGCCGATGGACGAGGCCTTGGCGGAGCGCGTGCGACGGTACGTGGGGCGTCTACCCGATCGCCTACATGGCGCCGTTCTTCGGATTCGACGGCGCCTCCGCCGTCGTCACGATCCAGCTCGGCTACACGATCGCCGACGTGCTGGCCAAGGCCGGATTCGGCCTACTCATCTACGCCATCGCGCGCGAGAAGACGATCGCGGACGGCGACGACCCGATCGAGAGCGGGGCCGCCGCGGCAGCCTGAGGACACCCCCGATCGATCCGCAGCGCCGTGGCGGCCTCCGTGCCGCCACGGCGCCGTTTCGTGTTCATCGGCGTTCGCGCGGCCTCGTTCCTGCGACGTACGGCGCTCCCGAGCAGGTCACCGCGTTCGACAGCGGATCCGGTAATCCCAGGCCGTACCGTCCTCGCCGCCGATGACGGTGACGGTGAAGCCGGTCGTCCCGGCCCTGACGAACAGGTCGTCCTGTTGCCCTTGGCCGGGCCCCGCGATGCCGGCGGCGTAGCGGGGCTGGTCGCCGTAGTTGGCGTCGCCGCGCCAGCCGGTGTCCAGGACGGTGGCACCCTGGTAGGTCACCCGGAAGCTGTCCGGCACGCTGTGGGCGTCGAAGGCGATGTCGAAGCTGGCGCCGGCGGGGATGGCCGAGATGTCCCAGGTATCGACCGTCCCCTCGACACCGCCCGAGTCGGCCGCCACCCAGTCGGCGCAGACGTCCAGTCGCTGCTGGCGCTGCTCGACGTCCTCCGGCATGTCGATCGGTCCCGGCTGCGCGCCGCCGCGGCAGTCGGCCGTGTCGGTGCCGGCAGGGCAAAGGCCTGTGCCGATGCCGGGCTCGTCGCACTCCCCATCGAACGCCCAACGACACGAGTCGGGCCCACCCACGAGCGCGCAGTCGGCCGTGTCCGTACCCGCAACGCACAGACCCGTACCGATCCCCGGCTCGTCGCACTCCCCGTCGAACGCCCAACGACACGAGTCGGGCCCACCCACAAGAGCGCAGTCGGCCGTGTCGGTGCCGGCGGCGCAAACGCCGGTGCCGATGCCCGGCTCGTCGCACTCCCCGTCGAACGCCCAACGACACGCGTTCGGCCCGCCCGGGCCGGCGCCGTTCTCATCGCTCTCGTCGTCCGGCGGCCAGAGGGCGGCGAGGCATCCGTAGACGTCGTCCCCGTACCGGCTGAGTCGCGTCATCGCGAAATCGGCCGCTTCCCAGTTCCGGTACGGTCCGCCCAGGGTGGGATCGACCTCGTACCCCTGTCGCGCCGCCAGCGGCGTCACCCAGCAGAAGCCCTGGGCATCGATGACCGCCATCTGGCCGCTCGTGCGCGTCGTGTCGGCCAGGTAGAACTGGAAGCAGTTCGGCGGGCCGTAGAGGTCTGGGTCGCGCAGCACGCAGTAGCGCCCGAACGGGTTGGACGTCGGACCGGGCGTGGCTGGCGGCGCCGGCGGCGTCGGCGGGAGCGGGAGCCCACCGCCACCACCGGCGGCGAGACAGCCGTAGGCATCGTCTCCGAAGCGGCTGAGGACCTTCATGGCGTCGTCCCCGGCCTCCCAGTTCCAGTACGGGCCCCCCAGAGCGGGATCGACCTCCCAGCCCTGGCGTAACGCCAACGCCGTCGCGACGCAGGCGCCGCCGGTAGCGATCTCGACCATCCCGCCCGAGGTCCGGGTCGTGTCGGCCAGGTAGAACTGGAAGCAGTTCGGCGGCCCGTAGAGGTCCTGATTGCGAAGGATGCAGTAGGGCCCGCCCTGTTGGGCGAACGCGAGCGAGGCCAGGCTGATCGCCACGAAGGCGAGTCCGAGCCGAGTCACGGGCGGCCTCCTTTCTTTCATGGACAGCGGCAGCCCCGCTCCTCAGCGGACGGCGCCGGGCGCGACGGAGCGCGCCTCGACGATGTCACTATAGGGCAACGCCCGGCCCGTCGCCGCGACCTAGCGGAGCTCGACCCGCACCCGCGCCGCCCGCCCCTCGGCGTCCACGACCGAGAGCGTCACGAACCCTGGCCCCTCCAGGGCGAGGCGCATCTCGCGCTCGAAGCTCTGGACCGCCAGCGGCGCGCCGTCTGCGAACCAGGCGAACGGTGGCCGGCCACGCTCCACCCGCGCCGGGATCCGGCCCGCCAGCGGGGCCAGCGCCGCGCCGTCAGGAGGGAACGCGAGCTGCGGCGCGTCGTCGGCCACGGCCTGCCGCGTCCCGACCCGCTGGAGCGGCGCGGGAAGCGCGACGGTGGAGCCCACCATCAGCGTGCGGGGCGGGGCCGGCGGCAACGGCTCGGGCCGTGGCCCGAGACGCGCGAAGATCTCGAACAGCAGCGGCGCTGCCGTGGACGC
>Ga0102943_1001278_pt1 | contig 15855 bp, 11 predicted proteins | sample SalPonC_black_MG_FD_78174 | JGI IMG/M metagenome (GOLD analysis project Ga0102943, IMG submission 78174) | Salt pond soil microbial communities from South San Francisco under conditions of wetland restoration - Salt Pond MetaG... | ecosystem: Environmental > Aquatic > Marine > Intertidal zone >...
ATTGTGAATGCAATTTTAAACGGAAAAGAACCTCCTGTTTCCGGTGAAGATTCCTTGTTATCCCTGGCAGCTGTTGAAGCAATTTATGATTCATGTGGGAATCATTCTGCGATCAATCCGTCAAAATATATCTCGGAGGATTTTTATTCTTCCAAAAAACACTATTCATAAAAATGTCGAAAACGCTCAACTTGTACAGGAACGGTTTTTATGCAATGGCCACGCGGTTCTATGTGTTGATTCCGGAATTGGAAGATGGATCCGGTGATGAGCTTTTTCAGAAGATGAAGGATGAGGTGAGCCGAATTGAATCTCGACTGAGCAGGTTTATAAAAGAGAGTGAAATTTCAAAAATAAATCGCGAAGCTTTTAAGGCTGATGTTGAAACGGATGCCGAATGTTTTGAGATTTTAAGCGCCTGTAAATATGGCTGGAAACTAACCGACGGTGCTTTTGATATCACACTTCGCCCTTTAATGGACTACTGGAAAAATGAGGAAAATGAACCTGATGAAGCTCTTCAGTCCGTTAAAGAATCCGTTGGAATGCAGCATGTAGAGTTAGATGAGGAGAATCAAACCGTTGGTTTTAATAATGAGATGACAGAACTGGATCTGGGTGGGTTCGGTAAAGGATATGCTCTTGAAAAGATAAAACAGATGATTGAAAGCTCAGCAATAAAAGACGCTTTTATCAGTTTTGGTGAGAGCTCAGTATTGGCGATGGGCGAACATCCGGCAGGTGGAGCATGGAAAATTGGAATCAATGATTATAAAAATCCCGGAAATTCGATTCATGAGTTTGAGGTGAGCAACGGATCGGTGTCTACATCCAGTAATTTCTTTTTGAATGATGAGGGGGTATTACAGAACCATACACACATTATTAATCCCAAAACCGGCAAAACGCATGAACATTTTACAGCTGCAAGTGTTTCTGCTCGTTCTCCAATTTTAGCAGAAATATTATCCACAGCTTGTTTGCTTTTATCAGAAGAAAAAATTCGTGAACTGATGGAAAAATATGATGATATTGAAATAATAAAGGTTGATTATGAACCGGAAGAACCGGAGGTAAGTGAATTTAAGTCATTAGGAGAATAAAAATGCGATCCCAAAACAACCAAAAGGGATTCCCACACTCCATTCACTTCATTCTTTCCGTTCGTAATGACTGAGAATAATTTAACGGCTTAGATGAGCTGAATACCATAGTTCGACTCGCCCGGGCCGATGAAAAAAAGTTTAGGAAAAATAAAATTTAAATCAGACACTCCCATGAGCATCAACAGAAAGCAATTCCTCGAAATGACGGCAGCACTAGCCGGATCATCCATCATGACGACCACAATGCCCTGGTTTTCCATTTTCAATAATCCGGCTCCCATTGGTAAGGACGCTTCCGACAGAGTTCGCCTTGGAGTAATCGGGGTGGGGTCAAGAGGGCGGGGTTTAGTACAAAATCTCCAGGAACTTGAGAAAACTATGAATATTGAGATTGCCGCGGTCTGTGATAACTATGAACCACATTATGATCGTGCCATAGAACTGACCGGAGGGAACGCCGAGGCTTTTCTTGATTATCGAGAGATGCTGGAAGAAGTGGACCTGGACGGTGTTGTGATTGCTACGCCACTTTATGAGCACGCTCAAATGACGATCGATGCGATGCAGGCAGGTTTACATGTATACTGCGAAAAAGCGATGGCTCGTCACCTCGAAGATGTAAAAAGAATGTACGATACACACCTTGAAGAGGATAAAATTTTGTTGATTGGGCACCAGAGGCTTTTCAACCCGGTATACCTGCAATCAATGGAAAAAATTAAGCGTGGGGACCTGGGGCCTTTGGTAATGATGCGTGGTTGGTGGACTCGAAATACAGATTGGGTTTTTTATAATAATACGGGTGGGCGTGGAACAGAGTTGGATCGACGTCTCAACTGGCGTTTTTATGAAGATCTGTCAGCCGGGATGATCTCTGAGCTTGGTTCTCATCATTTTCAGGTGGCTAATTGGGTGCTTGGATCTCCCCCGGAATCGGTAATGGGAAGCGGTAGTATTAACTACTTTGATGATGGCCGGGAAGTATATGACAATTTCGGACTGATATTCAGATACCCTGAAAACATTCATTTTGTATACGATTGTATTACCAGCAATAAGCACAATGGTGTACAGGTCCAGGTGATGGGGAATGACGGTACGCTGGAATTAGAATCAAATATGGAGTACCAGGAGAATCCGTCCGAACCACCGGCTATGCAAAAATTGGTAGAATGTATAGAGCAGAATAAGAATGAGGCGATCCCGATTGGTGGTGCAACCTGGGTGCTGAACTCGCCCGTTCGAATGGGAGGTGAATACATCACGCCAGATTACGATATGAACGATACACTTCTATACCTGGAAGGATTCGTGAACTTTATCAGAAAAGGTAGTGCTCCGGAAAAACTGACTAAAGAGGGATACAATGCATCGGTTTGGACTCTTCTCGCCGAACAAGCGACAAAAACAGGGGAGATGGTAACTGCCCCCGAGGAATATATTCTAAGTTAGAAGGTCTATACAAACTGATAAATAATTCTTAGCGAATCTTTGCGTACTTGGCGGTTCAAAATTAAATTAACCGCAAAGATCGCTAAGGAACGCAGAGCTTCAGATAGAAAAGAAAGCTGGGATTAAAAAAGTTTGGCGGGCAAAAATAAAAAAAGCGCCCGTAACACATCTGATCATTCTTCCTGTCCGAAAGAGATTCACAAAAAGGCCGCGGACTATTGTTTCGGCCTATCGACATTCTCACCGTAGTGGTCTTGCCAAGTGTGTTCATTTATAATTAGCAAAATTTCTGAATCGTTGTCAATACCCAAACTCAATTACTTTCCCACAACTTTTCCACAAAGTTATCCACATTTCTGATAATGATTTCTAAACCGCAGGACCTAATACCAGAGAAAATTCACTAAAGATTGTCTGTGATGGTTTGAGTTTTGGGATTTGAAATTTGGTATTTTTCAATCCATGAAACCGCTATTGAGCTATAAGTAATTTTTTATGAAAACAGCAGTACCTGAATTCTCCTTCTGGGAACGTGAAGAATGGCTTAAATCACCCGACCTGTTTATTGTAGGTGCGGGAATTGTCGGGGCATCAGTGGCACTTTTTTATAAGGAGAAATATCCTGATCACGATGTGGTTGTTGCCGACCGGGGTTATGCGCCTTATGGAGCGAGTACGCGAAATGCCGGTTTTGCGTGTATTGGTTCTATTTCGGAGCACCTGGCTGATATCAAAAAAGCGGGAGAAGAGACCGTATTCAATCGAATAGAACGGCGGTGGAATGGATTGAAGCTGTTGAGAAAAACCATCGGCGACGAAAATATGGATTATATCCATACAGGAGGATTTGAAATATTTACGGATGAAAAGAAATTTGAACAATCAAGTGAACAGATTGATCGAATCAATCAAATCCTGGAAAATCGCCTGGCTTTGGAGGATGTATATTCAGCAACAGAATACCAGGGCTACCCGGCGATAAAAAACAGGGTGGAGGGTGCCATCAACAGTGGCAGGATGATGAGGCATCTACATGAAATTCTTTCGAAAGCGGGTGTGCGAATTTGGTGGAATTGCCCGGTTACTTCTGTGAAATCAAATCGTGCCGTATTGAATGATTTGTTTGAAATCACGCCCAAAAAAATGGTGCTTGCTGTCAATGGGTTCATATCAAAACTGGCGGAGATACCTGTAAAGCCGGCCAGGGGTTTTATTTTTATCACGCATCCTATCAAGAATTTTGAATGGAAAGGAATTTTCCACTACAACGAAGGTTACGTTTATTTCAGAGACCTTGGAGATCGTTTGCTATTAGGTGGCGGGCGCGATCAGTCGATGGATGATGAAACAACGGATCAGTTTGGGACGAATCAAACCATCAAAAATTACTTGATCGATTTTGCTGAGAATGTTATCAGGATTCCTTCTGACTTTGAGATTGATATGGAGTGGAGTGGTATCATGGGAATGACGGAGAATAAAGAGCCCATCATAAAAGAGGTTGCACCGAACGTTTGGGCTGCAGCCGGGTTAAGTGGCATGGGAATCGCTATCGGGATGCAGGTGGCACAGGATGTTGTATCCTTTTTGAGTCATGGAACCTGAGATGATATCAGATGGCGATTGGGTTTTACGCCTGTTGAATTTATTGTACTCTTAATCACATATTCGAACCAAAACGTTTTATGCAGATGATATTAGACACTCTCTCGATAAAATTTTTGGGAATTTTTAAAATATATATTCGTTAGTGCTGGGCATAAGTCTGGAGACTTGCGCCATCTCATTTAAGAATAAGTCTCGGTTGGTGATTGTATTTTTCACCTGTCGAGTATTTTGATTTCATTCTAATTGGCCACCCTTAAAAATCGACAGCCGAAGTGGATTCGACAGTCGATCAGCTGGGTACAAGCAAGGACGCTTGTGCCACTTCAACAATTTATAGATCCGCGAAGTCTCAGCTAGACTTTGCGGATCTCAATACTTTAATTATCATTAATCAACCCATCCAGCTCATTTAATAACTCTCCGTATCGAGCATAATCACCATCTTCGAGGGCTGTTCTCAGATCGGACCAGATAGATCGGATCTCGTCCAATTGTTGAGCAATTTGAGGATCAACCATCACACTATCGCCGGATGCCTGGGCAGCTATTTGACGCCGAGCCATCTCTGTAGCTGTCTCAGGAACAATAAAATCAGCATCTTGACCAAATAGTTCAAAAATGGCCTGTTCGATGGTTGGCTGCATTGAAATGTCGTCTCCAATGGCTACTATTACGCGCTGCAGTTGTGGTATATCCACTCCCTCGGCAAGTAAAAACACAGGTTCTACGTAAAGGAAAGAGTCTTCAATAGGAATCACCATCAGGTTTCCGCGAATGACGCGTGATCCTCTCTGATCCCAAAGTGCAATCTGTCTTGAAATTTCCGGATCCTGGTCAATCCTTGCCTCGATTTGTGCCGGGCCGTAAATCAATCGTTCTTTCGGAAGTTTGTAAACAACTAAGTCACCGTAATTTTCCGCATCCGATTTTGCAGCCATCCAGGAGATCATATTATCGCGATTTTCTGGCGTCAAAGGACTGATTAACATAAACTCAAGCCTGTCATCACCCGGTAACCGTGCCAGAACATAGTAAGGTTCCATGATCAGCTGCTGGCCTCCATACTTTTCATTTGGCCGTGTCCATAAATCTTCCTGGTTATAAAAAACCTGCGGCTGTGTCATGTGATAGCGTGCAAAGGTTTCGATCTGTATTTCAAACAAATCTTGAGGATATCGGAAATGATTTTCCATACCGGATGGCAGATCACTCATCGGCTTAAACAGATCGGGAAAAATCTCCTGGTAAACATCTAATACGGGATCGTTCTGATCAATCACATAATAATTCACATCACCGTTGTATGCATCAACAACAATTTTAACTGAATTGCGGATGTAATTGAATCGGCCCTGGTACTTTTGGGAGTAGGGAAAATAAGAAGATGTTGTGTAGGCATCCTGAATCCAAAATAGCTGTCCATCATTCAAAACCAGGTAAGGATCACTGTCGAGTTGCAGGAAAGGTGTAATTTTGTTGATACGCTCCTGGACACTTCGCCAGATTTGGAGCCGGCTCTCGTCCTGTATATAATCTGAGAGCAGAATATTCATATCGCCCATTTCCCATGCAAAAAGCAGTTTTCGGAAAAAATTACTGAATGGAATTCCACCGCTTCCATCATAATTCACATACACATTTTCATCACCTTCGGGATAGTGAAGTTCCTCAACACCGCTGTTCACTATATAATAGCCCGAGCTGTTCTCACCGTAGTAAATTGCGGGATTTTCTACACTCAAATCCTGGCTTTCATAAACGGGAGGAAGGTCACGAACCACTAAAATGGGTTCCCCCTGGCTGTTGGTTTCGGTAACGGGACTCATAACCATTCCATAGCCATGTGTATACTGCATATGCCGGTTCACCCAGGTATTTGATTGACTGGGAAGCTCGCGGGCGATCTCGCGGGCTGAAAGCATCATTTGTTTTACGTCGCCATCCACAGTGTATCGGTCGTTATCTACAGAGTAAAATTCGTAATAAGACCGAATTTCCTGGAGCTGCTTGTAAGTGCCTATTAAAAGGCGCGGATCCCATAGTCGGATATTATCAACGGCATCTTGATTGTTTCGGATGTCGGTAATTCCAAGGGTGTCATCTGCTTCGTACTCGATTTCTTGGACGTCATCAAGATTGTACGCCAGCCGTGTCATATCGATATTTTTTTCCAGGTAAGGCGTTTCCAGTTCCAGTTCATTCGGTTCTACACTAAACTGCTGAACGAAGGAGGGGATTAAAACCCGGCCAAGTACCATCACGGCAAAAAACAGTGCCAGGACAGCCGGAATATATTTTGTGAGTTTAACCCAGCGGTTCAGAAAAAAGATCAAAGAAAGAAGAAGTGATAAAATAAACAGAATCCAGATGGAGGGAAGTTGTATCATTACATCGGTATAACCGGCACCAAATACTATTCCATCAGCTTTAAAGAGCAGCTCGTATCGATCCAGGAAGAATCCCCATGCAAGCAGTAACAGCCAGATTCCGGCATTTACAGCGATGTGATTGAGAACCTTGTCGCGGGCATCAAAATTTGTGAAAGACTGCACTTTGAACTCCCCGGTGAAGACGTATGCCAAAGCTAAAATGGCCAGAGTCAGGAATGAGATGGATACCAAGGATCCCTGCAACACATTCAAAAATGGCAGGTCGAACATGTAAAAGCCAATATCTTTGCCGAAGAGCGGATCGACCTCTCCAAATTCAATTCCGCTTATAAAGCGAAGAGATTCATCCCACCTGATATAAAAGCTGAATGCAAACAGAAGAGCAATCACTAATCCGGCCAGAGTGAAGAACTGCTTCATCCGTTTATTGGTAAAATCACTCGAAAAATTGATGTTCACTCCCTGAAGCGGAGTGGCATTCAGATTTACATATTTTAGTTGGTTTGCGAGGTACCGAAAGTTTGTAACAAAATAGGTAGCAGCAATCAGGAAGGCACCGATTGTGAGAATAACCTGCGTACCACGCAGTGTCCAGAAAATTTGTGAATAACCGAGTTCATTCAGCCACATCAACTCAAATATCCAGGTAGATGAAATGGACAAAAGAACCAAAGGTATTGCGATGAAAAGAAAAAGGCGGATAAATCTTGGAGACATAAAGGATTTAACTCATTTCAGATTGAGAAACAGTATAACAAAATAAGGATTGAAAGCCTTAAACAAGATTGAAAATCAAAACATAGTTCTATTACTTTAGATTCCTAAAGAACCAATCCTTATCAATAAAGATTAGATGAAACAACTGTTAAATGATTCCACCCGGATGTCTGCGTTCATCCTCGATATGATATGCGTGCCATGCAATTGCAATCAAAAAGAATAACGGGATTAGAAGCCCGATGCCGGCCGTTGCAAATCCTAAGATTAGTGCGACCCAAATTAAAAACGGGCTTATAATCATTATACCGGCACCAATTCGATATTGACCTTTATAAATATGGCCCAAACCGGGTATAATGCTTGAAATAGCAGCAATAACATTTCGCGAAGTCGTCAGACCTTGTGTTGTATTTGAATGTTCGTGAGTTACCATAGTAACCTCCATCTATTGCTCCTAATTATAATGTACTATGATTCGATTAAGAGGATATGAATTTTTATTATTGACTGATGAGTAACCAAGAAAAAATAAAAGAGTGCCCCGGTTGTGCAATGTACGTACCTAAAAATGCGGTTGTTTGTCCCATCTGCGGATATGAATTTCCAAAGCAACCGCTGTCTGTTAAGATCGGAGTTTGGATTCTCATATTTCTGTTATTGCTTTGGTATTTTTTCTAATCTCTCCTGGCAAAAATGCCCTGTATTTGGAGTATTAAGTGATGGTAGCGCTTCGTGTTAAATCATTGTAAATCATTCATTTTCGGCTTCAGAAGCCGTATTTTAGGATCATGAAAGTGAAAGTTGAAAATTTTCATATCTTGACGATGAGGTCAAGATCAAAGATGCACCATATTTTAGATATAAATATTACTACAGATTCTCTATGACTTACCTGGCATTTGTCAGAAAAGAGAGGCGACTTCTCTCATTTGCAGTTTCATTCACATTTTTTTCAAGCTTCGGGCAAACTTTTCTGATCTCCCTGTTTGTGCCGTATTTTCTCACCGCTTTTGATTTGAGTAATGCCACATTCGGTTCACTCTACTCAGCGGCAACCTTAACAAGTGCCGTTGCACTACCGTGGCTGGGTCAGTGGATCGACAGAATTCCACTTCGCCAATACAGTATGTATGTGGCAATCGGATTACTAATTGCCAGCTTGGTGATGGCTGTATCCTGGCATATCTCTATGTTGTTTGTTGGGCTTATTTTACTCCGTCTTTCAGGACAGGGCTTGAGCGGTCACACTGCTCAAACTACCATGGCCCGGTATAACGATCAACTCCGCGGGAAAGCACTCAGTATTTCCGGGATCGGCTATCCGCTGGGTGAGGCGATCTTGCCCTCAATTATTGCAGGCGTACTGGTACTGTTTCACTGGAGAACCACATGGGCGTTAATTGCAATGGTTATTGCCATCTTTTTCATCCCCGTTCTTTGGTTTTTAATCAGGAGTGAGAAAACAGCCGTTGATGATGAAATTATTGAAGAAGATAAACCATCGGCAAGCGATCAATACAAGTTGTTGGCGAGGGATGCAAGAACTTGGTATGTGGTTCCTGCAATCTTAATGCCGCCATTTTGGGTCACGGGATTGTTTTTATACCAGGTATCCGCAGCGGATCAGCTTGGGTGGTCGGCTGCCCTAATCGCATCGGCGTTTGTAGCATTTGCAGCAACGAGAATTGCTACGGGCCTATTTTCAGGGCCGGTCATCGACAGGTTCTCAGCCAAAACGGTATTCCCTTTTTTATTGATACCTATGATCATTGGATTACTGGTAGGCTTCTTCTTTTCAGGAGGATGGGCCGCATTTGTCTATCTCGGTTTGATCGGTGCCACAATGGGCTTCTCCAGCACGATTAAATCTGCACTCTGGGCTGAAATGTATGGCACCAAAGTAATTGGGACGGTTCAAAGCGCATTTGCTTCCTTGATGGTTTTCAGTACCGCCTTGAGTCCGTTCTTAGTTGGCTGGCTGTTGGATCAATCTGTGACCATGAACTCTATTTTGATGATTGCTGTGATAAGCAGCGTTCTTGCAGGCATTCTCTCCTTGAAAATCATGCCTGTATTTTCCAGAAAGTAATTCTATAAGAATTAGACTTTTAAGTGCCATCTATTATCAATTGTTCTACTATATGAATTCCTTCAGGGAGAGGATTAATTGCCCTGCAAGAAGTGTCTTGAACAAAGATTCTGATAGATATTTTTTTGCCAAAAGTGTAAACAATTTCTAACAACGAGAGTGTTTTGTTGATGAGTGGCACGTTTTTTCTAAATTATGCGTTGCCACAGTAGTAAACATCAACAAGATTTATTCAGAATGAATACTTTTTTAATTCTAACCATACTTCTCTTTGGAATGACAGATATTGATAAAACTGCTGCGAATGATACCGAAACGGCCGTATTTGGGGCAGGATGTTTTTGGTGTGTTGAAGCAATCTATGAACGTGTAATTGGCGTAAAATCCGTTGAGTCGGGCTATGCCGGCGGTCACGTTGAAGATCCCACCTACCGGCAGGTTGTATCCGGAACTACAGGGCATGCCGAGGTTGCACGACTGGAGTACGATCCCAATGTGATTTCTTATAAAGAGCTTCTTGAAGTTTTCTGGCACACACATAACCCCACTACAAAAAACAGACAAGGCGCTGATGTTGGCCCTCAATACCGATCGGTGATCTTTTATCTGAACGAAGAACAGAAGCAGATCGCGGAGGAATCGATGAAGAAAACCGATGCATCTGATCTGTGGGAAGATCCAATTGTAACAGAAATCGAGCCTCTTTCAAACTACAGTGTTGCAGAAAATTATCATCAGAATTACTACGAGAATAATCCCAACGCTGGTTATTGTTCAATCGTGATCGCTCCAAAGATTGCTAAGTTTAAGAAAGATTTTCCGCATCTACTGAGCGATAAACGAGCTTCCTGAGTATTATTGATATTGTAAACCTTTACTGTATCAAACCCTGAGAAAAGGATTTTCAAACATTATAGTTGATCGATTCAATGGAGTCTAAATATACTAAATGTAAAAACTTTGAATTTCTGAAGATCCTGTATTGTTTACGATATCTAATTATTTACTTTACACTTAATCAATAAAACCTGAACCAAATATCTTGAATATGAAATCATTATCAACTCTTTTTCTAACTGCTTTAATTGTCGGCTTTTTGAGCCAGTCAGCAACCGCCCAGGAGCGGGGAAGCGATGAAGCCCGTGTAAGTCCGAATGCAACAGTCAGCCAAACTATTGGTACGACTGAAGTGATGGTAACATATGGCCGACCCGGTGTTCGTGACCGAGACATTTTTGGAGGGCTTGTTGCTTTTGGAGAGGTATGGAGAACCGGTGCTAATGAATCAACGGCCCTTGTTCTTTCTGATGATGTTATGATTGAAGGTGAAGAAGTATCAGCCGGGACCTATTCTATCTACACAATTCCCGGTAATGATGAGTGGACGATTATCATTAACGAGAAGCTTTCCTGGGGAACCCAGTACGATGAATCGATGGATTATGTGAGAGTCACTGCAGAGCCAGAAGATTCCTACTTTGTAGAGCAGTTTATGATCTACTTTGAAGATGTATCGGAGAACAGCGGTGAGCTCGTACTCCACTGGGATGACACGAAAGTTCCGGTAACGATTTCTACAGGTAGCGGCATGTAATTTTTGATTCAAATCAGATGAGTAAAGGCACAGGTGTTGAACTTGTGCCTTTTTTGTTACAAACAGGCTCTTAAACTCTTTATAGCTGTGGTTAGCTATAGCTTGTTTAAATACAAAAGCTGTAATGTTACTTCAGCAGGAGGTTTACTGACTGGCTCACTCTTCAGACGGCAGTAACCTGACAAGAACACCCGGAGTAACTGCAGACAACTGAGTACCTACATGACTCCCTGTTGGATTTTGTATCAGGGCATATAAATAGCCATCAGGTCCCTGCGCAACTTCCCTTGTTCTGCCAAACTGATTAAATAGAACCTCCTGATCAACCACTTCTCGACCATCGATCTCCAGCCGACGAAGCTGCTGTCCTGAAAGCCCTGAAACAAACAGGCTTCTGCTCCATTGAGGATAGATCTCCCTGTCAACACCAAGAAAACTGATTCCGCTTGGGGCAATTGCCGGCGTGTAATACACAATTGGCTGCTCCATGCCGGGCGCACTACTGGTTTTAATACCAGGCTGAAGCCCCATGGAAATCTCTGCCCAACCATAATTATTGCCTGGCTCAATAATATTGATCTCATCGCCACCGGTAGGGCCATGTTCTGATTCCCACATTAATCCGGTGTTCGGGTCCCATGCTAATCCCTGGGGATTACGGTGCCCATAGCTCCAGATGGACCCCAGTGCGGTCTCGACATCAACAAAAGGGTTATCCTCAGGAATTGATCCATCCTTGTTAATCCGGTGTATTTTTCCATTCGGGCTCGATAAATCCTGTGCGTGTTCGGCCTGACCCCGATCCCCCAAAGAGAAGTACAGATGACCCTGATCATCAAACAAGAATCTGGACCCAAAATGCACGCCACTGGTGGTGTACATGTCTTCTTCTGAACGGAAGAGCACTTCTTCGTCTACCCACTCGTTGATTTCATTAATGCGCCCGCGAATAACGACGATATTCATCGGCGGATTTACCTGACGATTGCGGGCATCAAGATTAGTCTCTTCCGGTTTCTCATAATCCGACAAAGCCTCGACATAGGAGATATATATCCAGCCATTTTCTTTATAATCCGGATCAACGGCTACATCCAGATAACCACCATCCTGAACAACATATGCTTGAGGCATACCGCTTACAGGCTGAGGAAGTAGATTACCATCGGCATCAATAATTCGAAGATAACCAGTTCGCTCAGTTACAAGCTTGCGTCCATCCGGCAGAAAATCCAGGGCCCAGGGTACATTCAATCCACTTACCAATAGCTCGATTCTGAAGGATTGTTTGTCGCTTTCAATCTCTACGCCATCCGGCGAAGGTACGAAAGGAGGGCTTTCGGCAAGCCGGGCAGCTCCATCCCGCAAAAAAACCAGCATTTGTCGAGTTTGGTCTTCACTCAATATTTCTTTGAATGGAGGCATACCAGCTACCGGCAAGCCTTCCTGAATAATCTGAACCAATTGCTCATCTGTTCGTTCTTTAAAAATACGTTCATCAAAGAGTGTTTTTGCCCGGCCTCCGGACAGATCAACTCCATGACAACCGGAACAGTTCGTTGCAAAAATCCTTTTGTACTCCCCGGACCAACCGGGCAAGCGTTCGATTGCCAACTCAATTGCACTTGGATCAGTAAGAGTGGCGTTATCCATTTCCGCTGAAGTATCTTGTTCATTATCGGATGACTCAGAACAGGCCGTAAACGCAAAAAGCGCAGCAAAGCACGCAATCTTTCCTTTCGTAGTAAGGTTTATCATGGTCTGCAAAATCGACATAATTGTATTTATATCCAGAATAAAGAACCGAACATCCCAAGAATCAAGAAAACCTGAAGGTATGTTTGGTTAACGGCTTCACGTAGAATATTTTCATTTCAGAAAAATTTCGATGGTAACCTGTAGAAAGCTATTGGACCCCAACAGTCATTAATCAAAAATTGAAAACAAAATCCACGTACGGAATACCAAATCCAATATCAGTTCCGAGGCCGGGACGGAAGAAGGCAAGATCAAAGCTCATGTTTTCACCCATGAAGCGGAGTCCGTATGATAGAACAAGTTCATCCCCGGCTTCAGGAAAAATAAAATTTTCGGTAACAAACGATATTCGTTGAATAAACCGGTAATCTCCGCCAAAATAGAGAGCATAAGTACCAATCTCATCCTCAATTGAAAAAGTTGTAACTCCACCTGTAATATTTCCCCTGTGGAAACCGTGAGTGTAGTTTGCATAGCCTATGATGAGGGCATTCTCAAACGTATTGGCAGATGCAGCTCCAAGCCCGCCTCCAAGATAGTGTCCATCAGCAACCTCGAACCCGACTTTCCCGGTAAAAAAGTAGAGCTGGTTTGAGATGCTCACACTTGGGATCATACTAAAACCGCCGGTAAAGGCAATATTGTCATTTACGGCATAGGCCACATTGTTAAAGAATACATAGATGTTTTGATAGTATCCGCTGTTCTTCTGAAGAGGTTGAGCGGTGGGTGAGAAGAATAGGCGGCTGTAATTTGGATTCTTAAACCATTGATTGCCCTTTTTTGTCAAATCGACATCGCGGATTTCCCGGACCCTGGACAAACGAATAAAGGTTCTGCCATCGGATTGTTGAAGCTCAATCTCTTCCTCTGATACGGATAGGATTGATCCGGTAAGAATAGATCCATTTTGAAGCTCTACCTCAACTGTTTTGGATGAGTCGACTACTACATCTGAAGATGAGATTTGTGCGAAGCACATTGTTGGTAACAGCAGAAATAATAAGAGAATAGTAACTCTCATTGATTTTTCGACTAAGGAGATTAAAAAAAGTGACTGAATATTACTTAAAAAAATACTGGCAGTGAATAGACCTTGAAAAAACTTTCAGATCAGGAAATAGATTCATAAAACTGGACACTAAATACACTGCATTAAGATCCACGCGTCTTTTTGTTAAAGTACAACGGGCAGCCTGCCCGTTACTGACCAACTTGAACCTGTGGATGCGTGCGAAATAGAATGTCTGAATTTCATTCAACACCACAACCTCTTGAAATTTGCCAAAACCAAAGCCTGGAGGAGTGCCGGACAAGCAGTCCGGCATACATATCTAAAACCTCACTTTTACATTCGCCAAGATATTCCGTCCGGCCTGGGGATAGTAGTAGTTGAAGAACCGCTCCTCTCCTCCCGATATCCATCCAAACGTATAGCCATTTGATACATACTCCTCATTCAAAATATTATTGATTTGAAGGGACGCGGTTATATTCTGAACGATCGAGAGATTATTCAATGAATAGGAAAATCTGAGGTCGTTCACGAGATATGGATCGATAGATCGTGCTTCGTTCTGAGTATTATCCAAATACTGACGAGATACATACTTAAGAGTCCATTCAGCCTTAAAATTTCCAGGACTGTAGCTCAGGATTGAGTTTGCAATGGTTGATGGTGAGAACGCAATATCCACATCGGTATAGGTTTCTGACTGCTGCCCGCCGGAGTCGAAATCATCCAAAAACCGTTGATACTCATCAATCTTATTTTGGCTGAAGGTTGCGTTGCCACTCCATTCAAGATCTGTGAGTAGCCGAGTGCCAACTTGCAGTTCAATTCCGGCGCGATAACTATCAGGTACATTTTCGCGGATGTATCCACCCACATCATTAACAGCTCCGGTCAGAATCAACTGGTCTTTGTAATCCATAAAATACAGGTTTAAGCCGGCATGAAATCGTTCAAATGTTCCATCATAGCCCAGTTCGTAATCTAACAATCGCTCCGGATCGGGACGGCTTTCCTTGCTTGATTCCACATAATCATTGCGAGTCGGCTCTTTTCCGCCCACACTTAGAGAAGCAAACAACCGATGTCCGCCGGCGGGACGATAAACCACTCCGAATTTTGGATTCAGGAAGTCAATTCGATCTGTCTGAGTTACATCCTCAACTTCACCGGTTTGATCGTCAATTCTCAACCCGAGAAATTCATATCCTACCGTTCGATACTGCAGATCTGCAAAAGCATTGAATTCATAGGTGAGATAATAATTCAGCTTTCCGTAGATGTTGAAGTCGGTTTTGAAGCCGTTGTTGTTATAATATTTATCTCCGAGGTTGCTGTTTCCCGCAAATCGAGCCCAGATCACTTCACCAAAATGGTCTCCATCGTATTCGTTATAACCTCCTCCAAAAGTGAGTGTCCAGTTTTCGGGATGTTTCCATTCCGTTGAAAAAACACCTCCATAGAAATGATTATCGAGCCAGCGTCTCCGGACTAAATCGGAGTTTGAAATCGTCTCCCCGCCAATCTGGACAGGCGATATGTTATACGTACTCAAATCATCATTACGCTGATACTCCTCGAAATATCCTCGTCCCCGTGTATAGTGCAGTGAGGCGTTTGCATTCCATGTATCGGTAAACCGGTAGGAGTAGTGAAGCTGGTAGTGATCCTGCTGGTAGTTGTCGGTTTGATCATCATAGGTGAATTGATTGAACTGACGATTTCCCAGATTTTCTCTCCAGTGATCAGCTTCCACTTCACCTAAAAAGAGGTTGTTGATGTACGATTCAAGCTGCTGAGAATCATTTTCAAGAATAGGTCCGGGAACTCCATTCCAGGCTTGGTAAGTGACTTCCTTACCAGAAAACACGTCCGCTTTCAACAGGCTGTTTTCTCCGTGATGCGATCCGGAAAGGTAAAACGATTTTAAATCAGATCGCGCCCGATCGATGTATCCGTCTGATTCGATTATGGAAAGCCGGCCTTCGAATTGCCAGCCGTTGTCCATCAATCCGGAGCCGAGTTGTACATTTGCTTTTTGGGTTCCGTATGAGCCAAGTCCGGTTGTAATTTGGCCGTAGGCATTGGGCCGCATCAATGCTGTTTGAAGATTCATAGTTGCTCCA
>Ga0102943_1001279_pt1 | contig 15847 bp, 12 predicted proteins | sample SalPonC_black_MG_FD_78174 | JGI IMG/M metagenome (GOLD analysis project Ga0102943, IMG submission 78174) | Salt pond soil microbial communities from South San Francisco under conditions of wetland restoration - Salt Pond MetaG... | ecosystem: Environmental > Aquatic > Marine > Intertidal zone >...
CAAATATCGCCGCCATAAATCCAAATCGCCACTCAAGACCCCAACGCTTCATCTTTTGGGCCTCCTGATATAGCTTTCGCCTAAGACAAACACCATAAACCGTAGGGCGAGGTTCATCCCGCCACGCCCCGACCGCGCCCCGCTCCACCGAGGCCATCCGCGCTCAAACATACAAGATCCCGCATAGATAAGCGGTTTCAACCCCTTACACCCCCGCGCACGCGTGAGCACCCCGCCGCTCACGCCGCCTCCTCCCGAACGCCGCTCATCAGCAACCCGATCTCCCGCTCGCCGGCGCCCTCGGGCAGCTCGCCCATGATCTCCCCGTCGAACATCACCAGCACCCGGTCGGCCAGCGCCCGGATCTCGTCCAGCTCCACGCTCACCAGCAATATCGCCTTGCCCGCGTCGCGCAGCTCGATCAGCCGCCGGTGGATCGCCTCGATGGCGCCGACGTCCACGCCCCGCGTCGGCTGACCGACGATCAGCACCTCCGGGTCGCGCTCGATCTCCCGCGCCAGCACGATCTTCTGCTGATTGCCGCCCGAGAAGTTCGCCGTCTTCAGCTCCGGCGAGGGCGGGCGCACGTCGAACTCCTTCATCCGCGCCTCGCAGGCCCGCCGGATCGCGCCGCGGTCCATGAACCAGCCGGCGGCGTAGCGGTCGTCCCGATGATAGCCGAGGATCACGTTCTCCTCGGCCGAGAACGCCGTGACCAGCCCCATCCGGTGCCGGTCCTCGGGGACGTGCGCCAGCCCCATCTTCCGCAGCACCTCGGGGTCCGCCGCCTCGCGCGCCTCGCCGCAGACCTCGATCCGCCCCGAGCTCAGCGCCCGGATCCCCGCGATCGCCTCCAGAAGCTCCGACTGCCCGTTGCCCGCGACCCCGGCGAGGCCGACGATCTCCCCCGCCCGCACCTCCAGCGAGACGCCCTTCAGCCGCTCGACGCCCTGCCCATCGCGCACCCGCGCATCGCTGACCCGAAGCCGCACCTCGCCCGCCCGCGCCGGCCCCTTCTCGACCCGGAGCAGCACCCGCCGGCCGACCATCAGCTCGGCCAGCGCCTCCACGCTCGTCTCGGCGGTGGCGCGCGTCGCCACCATCTCGCCGCGGCGCATGACCGAGACCGCGTCCGTCGCCGCCATGATCTCGCGCAGCTTGTGGGTGATCAGCAGGATCGTCTTCCCCTGCGCCTTGAGCTGGCCGAGGATGCGGAACAGCTGGTCCGCCTCGTCCGGCGTCAGCACCCCCGTCGGCTCGTCCAGGATCAGGATCTCCGCCCCGCGGTAGAGCGCCTTCAGGATCTCCACCCGCTGCTGCTGGCCGACCGGCAGATCGCCCACCACCGCGTCGGGGTCCACCCGCAGGTCGAACTCCCGCTCCAGCCTCAGCAGCTCCGCCCGCGCCTTCGCCCGCCCCGCCGCGAGGCGCGCGCCCCCCTCGGCGCCCAGCATCACGTTCTCCAGCACCGTGAACGGCTCCACCAGCATGAAATGCTGATGCACCATGCCGACGCCGAGGCTGATGGCGTCGTCCGAATCCCGGATCTCCACGCGCTCGCCCCCGATGCGGATCTCCCCCGCGTCGGCCGTGTAGAAGCCGTAGAGGATGCTCATCAGCGTGGACTTGCCGGCCCCGTTCTCGCCGACGATGCCGTGGATCGTCCCCGCCTCGACCCTCAGATGGATGTCCTTGTTGGCGTGGACCGGCCCGAACCGCTTCTCCACCCCGACCAGCTCGATCGCCGGCGCCGTCATGCGCCCTCCTCCGCCGCGCGGCCCGCGGCGGCCACCAGCGCGACCGTATTGCCCTCGGGATCGGCGGTGAAGAGTCCGCGCCGGCCGGTCCCCGGGACGTCCCCGTAACGGCAGGAGAGCCCGACCCGCCGGAACCAGTCCGCCGCCCGCGCCTGATCGTGCGGCGTCACGCCGAGCGCCAGATGATGCAGGGAGGAACGCCCGCCCGAAGCGGCGGCCTCGGCTTGGATCAGCGCCAGCGCCGCGCCCGGCCCGCCGCCCGCCTCCGCGATCCGGAAGCGCGCGATCCCGTCCCGCCCCGCCAGCCGCTCCAGCCCCAGCACCTCGCCGTAGAACCGCGCCATCGCCGGCAGATCGCGGCAGCCGATCGCGACCTCGCCCAGTCCGCGCACGGCGAAGCCGCCGCCGAACCGTTCATCCCCCATTCGATTTTCCTTGCGTAAGGTTGGCTTGATGATCGACGCCCTGACGACGGCGCTCGCCCACCCGCGTGTCGTGGAGGCGATCGGCTGGCTTGCCGCCGGCGCCGTGTTCCTCAGCTTCTGCATGAAGACCATGCCGGCGCTCCGCGTGCTGGCGGTGGTCAGCAACCTGTCCTTCATCGCCTACGCGCTGGCCGCCTCGCTGACGCCGATCCTGGTGCTGCACGGCGCGCTGCTGCCGCTCAATCTCGGCCGTCTCGTGCAGCTGCGCCGGCAGGTCGGCCAGGCGGTGGAGGCGGGGACCGGCGATGCGGGGAGCGAGCGGTTCGACTGGCTGGCGGAGCTGGCCGAGCCGCGTCGCCTCGCCGCGGGCGAGGTCCTGTTCCGCAAGGACGATCCCGCCCGCAGCCTCTTCGTCCTGGTCTCCGGCGAGGTGGAGCTGCCGGAGATCGGCGTGCGCCTCGGCCCCGGCGCGATGATCGGCGAGGTCGGCCTCTTCGCCGCCGACAACCGCCGCACCGCCACGATCCGCGCGACGCAGGACAGCCGCCTCGCCGAACTCACCGACGCCCGCGTCCAGCAGCTCTGGTTCGACAACCCGAAATTCGCCTGGAAGCTGATCCGCCTCGTCACCGCCCGCCTCGTCGGCAATCTCCGCCGGCAGGAGGCCGAGGCGAACGCCCGCACCGCCGCCGCCGAAGCCCGCGCCGAGGCGGCCGAGGCGCGCGCCGTCGCGGCCGAGGCCCGCCTCGCCGATCTCGACGCGCGCCCGCCGCCCCGCCAGGCGGGCGCCGGCGGTCACTGAACCGGGCACGGCCCCTCCGTCGAACTGTCGTGCACCTCGACCGCGCCGGAGGCGATCGCCGCCATCGCGTCGTTCGCCGCCGCTTCCACCTCCGAGGAGATCAGGCCGCGGTTGTGCTCGTCCAGCGCCCAGCCGATGCCGCCCTCGGCGACGCCGAGGCTGACCACGCCGGGCTCGAAACCCGCTTCGCCCGCCTCGAAGGCCCGCTCCACCGCCACGTCGACGCGCTTCAGCATCGTCGTCAGCACCTTGCCGGGATGGATCCAGTTCTGGTTCGAATCCGTCCCGATTCCCAGCGCCCCCGCATCCGCCGCCGCCTGCAGCACGCCGAGCCCGGTGCCCCCCGCCGCCTGCATCACCACGTCGGCCCCGCGCTCGATCTGGCTGCGCGCGATCTCCCCGCCCCGCACCGGGTCGGACCAGGCCGCGGGCGTGTCGCCGGTCATGCCGACCAGCACCTCGGTCTCCGGGTCCACCGCCTTGGCGCCCTGGACGTAGCCGCAGGCGAACTTGCGGATCAACGGGATGTCCATGCCCCCGACGAAGCCCAGCGTCCCGGTCTCCGAGGTCAGCGCCCCGATCACGCCGACGACGTAGCCGCCCTCGTGCTCGCGATAGACGACGGATCGCACGTTCGGCGCCTCGACCACGCTGTCGACGATCACGAACTCCGCATCCGGGAACTCCGGCGCCACCTTGGCCAGCGCGTTGGCATGCGTGAAGCCGATGGCGACGACGGGCGAGTGCCCGCGCCGCGCGAAGCTGCGCAGCGCCTGCTCGGACTGCGCCGGCGCATCGATCTCGAACTCGGCGAACGCGCCGCCGGTGCGCTCCGCCCAGGCCGCCGCGCCGTTCCACGCCCCCTCGTTGAACGACTTGTCGAACTTGCCGCCGGTCGAATAGACGATCGCCGGCTCCGCCGCGGCCGCGGCGGGGATGGCGACGGCGAACGCGGCGAGGAAACGAAGCGCCGCGGTCCGCGCGGCGAGAAAACGGCGTCGCATGGGCTCTCTCCTGTCGGGCTGCCGGGGCGTCTCCCGCGCCCTCGGCGTCGGGCCGAACGGTAAACGCAGCCCGCGCGCACCGCCAAGCCTTTCGCGCGTTCCGCCCTTGCGCCCCGCCGTGCGGCGGAGGAAGCTCCCGCGATGAGCCTTCCCCTGATCGAGCACTTCTTCTCCGCCCACTCCGCCTTCGCCTGGCTCGGCATCCGCCGGCTCGAGGCGATCGCGCTGGAGCGCGGGCGGCGCATCCGGCATGTCCCCGTGCCGCTCGATCCGCTGCTCGAGGCGGCGGGCGCCGTCCCCTTCCGCGCCCGGCCCCCCGGCCACGTCACGCATTTCTTCGGCCGGGAGATCGCGCGCTGGTCCGAGATCCGCGGCCGCCCGTGGATCGGCCGCATGCCCACGCATCACCACGCCGACTACCATCTCGCCAACCGCGTCCTGATCGCCGCAGAGATCGCCGGCCACGATCCCGGCCCGCTCGCGGCCGACATGCTGACGGCGCATTGGGAGGCCGACGCCGACCTCTCCGACCGGGGCGCCCTCTCGGGCCTGCTCGCGGCCCGCGGCCTGCCCGACCCGCTGATCGCCGCCGCCGACGCGCCGGAGGCCGTGCAGCGTCACGACGCCAACCGCGACGAGGCGATCACGCGTTCCGTATTCGGCTCGCCCACCTATTTCGTCGACGGCGACATGTTCTACGGCCAGGACCGGCTCGATCAGGTCGACCGCGCCTGCCTGCGCCCCTACGCGCCGACGCCGCAGGACTGAACGCGCGGCGACCGCCCTCCTCGCCGGCCCCCTCCCCCTGCGGCTTCCCGCCGCCAGGATCCGCAGCCTCGCCCCGCGCGCCGCCGCACCTATCTGATCGCCATGCCCAATCCGACCCGACGCGCCGCGCTCGCCGGCCTCGCCGCCACCGCCCTCGTCGGCCCCGCCCGCGCGGCCGCGCCCCGTCCGCGCCCGGCGCCGGGCGGGCCCACCGCGCTCGATCCCGCGCGCCTCGCCGCCGCCGCCGACCGCGCCCGCGCCCTGCCGCAGCTCCACGCCCTCGTGATCGCGCGCGGCGGCGAGATCGCGCTCGCCGAGGCCTTCCGCGGCCCGCCCCCGGACCGCCCCGCCCCGATCAAGTCCGTCTCCAAGACGATCCACGCCGCCCTCGTCGGCTGCGCGCTCGACCGCGGGGTCCTCCGCTCCCCCCGCCAGACCCTGGCCGAGACCGCGCCCGCCCTGATCCCGCCCGGCGCCGATCCGCGCGTCGCCGCGCTGACGCTGGCGGACCTCCTCTCCATGCAGGCCGGGCTCGAGCGCACATCCGGGCCGAACTACGGCCGCTGGGTCGAGAGCCGCGACTGGGTCGCCCACGCCCTGACCCGCCCCTTCACGGCCGAGCCCGGCGCCGAGATGCTCTACTCCACCGGCAGCTATCACGTCCTCGGCGCCGCGCTGGCGGAGGCCGCGGACCGCTCCCTCCTCGACCTCGCCCGCGACTGGCTCGGCGAGCCGCTCGGCGTCGAGATCCCGCCCTGGACCCGCGACCCCCAAGGGCGCTTCATGGGCGGCAACCAGATGGCGCTCTCCCCGCTCGCCCTCATCCGCTTCGGCGAGGCGCACCGCACGGGCGGAACCCACGCGGGCCGCCGCGTCCTCTCCCGGGACTGGGTCGAAGCCGCCTGGACCCCGCGCACCCGCTCCCCATGGTCCGGCGACGCCTACGGCTGGGGCTGGTTCCTGCGCGAGGCGGCGGGCCGGCCCGTCGCCTACGCCCGCGGCTACGGCGGGCAGTTCCTCTGGGTGGCGCCGAGCCTCGGGCTGACCGTCGCCGTCACCTCCGACCCGACGCGCCCCGCCCGCTCGGCAGGCTACGCCGGCGCGCTCCAGCGTCTTCTCGAGGAGGCGATCCTCCCCGCCGCCGAGGCCGCCTGACCCGCGCAGGCGCCGATTCCCACCGAAACGGCAACGGCCCGCCTCGTCCGTCGACGCTCCCGAAGCGAAAGCGCCGCCCCCCAAGGGACGGCGCTCGGGCTCCGCAGGTCGCGGCGCCGTTCAGTAGGGGCAGGACGAATCCGCCATGTAGTCGTGCACCACGGTCTCGCCGGACTTGATCCGTTCGGCCGCCGCCTCGACCGCGGCGAGCATCTCCTCGTCCACCAGCCCGGCGTTGTCGGAGTCCATCGCGTAGCCGACGCCGCCCTCCGCGAGGCCCAGCACCGCGAAGCCCGTCGACCAGTCGTCGTTCGCGACGTCCTCGAAGGCTTCGTAGACCGCCACGTCCACCCGCTTGAGCATCGAGGTCAGCACGTGACCCGGCGCCAGCGAATTCTGGTTGGAATCGACGCCGATCGCCAGCTTGCCCGCATCCGCCGCCGCCTGGATCACGCCGATCCCGGTGCCGCCCGCGGCGTGGTAGATCACGTCGGCGCCCTGGCCGATCTGGCTCTTGGCGATCTCGCCGCCGCGCACCGGGTCGGTCCAGGCCGCGCCGGTGTCGCCCGTCATCTGCGCCAGCACCTCGGCGTCCGGGTCCACCGACTTGACGCCGCCGACGTAGCCGCACTGGAACCGGCGGATCAGCGGGATGTCCATGCCGCCCACGAAGCCGACCGTCCCCGTCTCCGACGCCATCGCCGCCATGACCCCGACGAGGTACGAACCCTCGTGCTCCTTGAACAGGATCGAGCGCACGTTGGGCAGATCCACCACCATGTCGACGATGGCGAAGTTCACCTCGGGGAACTCCTGCGCCACCTTCTCGACCGCGGCCGCCTGGCTGAAGCCGATGGCGACGACCGGGTCGTAGCCGCGCTGCGCGAAGCGGCGCAGCGCCTGCTCGCGCTGGGCGTCGTTCTGGATCTCGAAGTCGGCGTAGTCGATCCCGGTGTCCGCCTTGAAGCGCTCCGCCCCGGTGTGGGCCGCCTCGTTGAAGGACTTGTCGAACTTGCCGCCGAGGTCGTAGACCAAAGCCGGCTTCACCTCGGCCCAGGCGGCCGAGGCCGCCATCGCGGTCGCCGCCGCGGCGGCGAGAAGGGTGCGCATCATCTCTCGGTGTTCCCTGTGCTCCGGCGGGCCCGACGGCCCGCGCTCGACGGAATCGGAACGGCTTCGCCGCCGGTCAAGGCGCGGCCTGGGGGGAACCGTCGCCGGTTCCCCGCTCCGTGACAACCCTCCCGCGGGGCCCGGTCACCCCTCGACGATACAGCGTCGAGGGCCGCACGCCCAGCATGGCCGCCGCCCGCCGGACCGAGCCGCCGCAGCGCGCCAGCGTCGCCTCGATCAGCGCCGCCTCGACCTCGGCGAGCGTCGCGCCCACCAGCGGCCCGACCCGCGCCGCGAGCAGCGCCTCCGGACCCACGCCGCCCCCGTCCCAACGCGCCCCTCCGGGATCCCGGGCGGCATCCGCCTCCGACCCCGCCGCACCGGCTCTCGCGCCGTCCGGGGCGGGGGCCGCCGCCGCGCCGGCCAGCACCGCCGTGGGCAGCGCCGAAGGATCGCTCCGTCCAGCCCTGCGCAGCGCCCTCGCCGTCTCCAGCAGTTCCGGCAGATTGCCCGGCCAGTCATGCGCGCGGATCGCGCGCGCCGTCTCCTCCGGCAGCGGGCCCTGCCCCGCCTCCCGCTCCGCGATGACCTCGGCGTCGGCTTCCCGCACCCTCAGCGGCGGCAGCGCCACTTCGGCCACGCCCAGCATCCGGCGCAATTCGTCGCGGAGGCGCCCCTCGCGCATCTCCACGTCGGGATCCTGCCGCGTCGTGCAGATCACCCGCGGCGGGGTCGTCCCCGGCTCCGCCGCGCCGGCGCGCATCAGGCGCAACAGCCGGCTCTGAAGCAGCACGTTCAGCGCGCAGACCTCGTGCAGCAGCAGCGTGCCCGGCCCCTCGGCCACGCCCTCGGGGCCGAACAGGGCGGCGTCCTGCGCCTCGGGGTCCAACGCGGCGCAGTCGACCTCGCGGAACGTCCCCGGACGGTTCGCGAGCCGCGCGAGCGCGTCGGCCGCAAGGCGCTTTCCGGTTCCGGTCTCCCCGCGCAGCAGCACCGGGCAGAGGGCCGGCGCCAGCCTGCGCAGCGACGCCCGGACGGCGGCCATCGCCTCGGACGGCCCGGAGAGCGCCGCCTCCGGCCCCGGCGCCGCGTCCGCGGACTCCGGGACGCCCGCCGCCAGCGCCAGGGCGTTGCGCGCGACGGTCCGGACCCGGTCGGGCGGCGCGCTCCGCGGCAGATGGTCGAAGGCGCCGACGCGCATCGCCGTCGCCGCGAGGCCCGAGCCGCCCTCGGGCCAGACCGCGACGATCCGCGCCGCCCGGCGCTCGGCGGCCAGCGCCGCGATCAGGCGCAGCATCCGCGCCGGCGCGACGCCGAGATCGGCCAGCACCACCGGCGCCGCCTCGCGCCGCGCGCGGCGCAGCGTCTCCGCCTCGTCGCGCAGCACCGAGACGGGCAGCCCCGCCTCGGTCAAGGCCGCGCGGCAGGGCTGCGCCGCGCCGGGCGCGAAGGCGGCGACGAGGACGCTGGCCTCCGCCGCTCCGGTCGCGTCTCCGCTCAGAAGAACGCCTGCAGCCCGGTCTGCGCCCGCCCGAGGATCAGGGCGTGCACGTCATGGGTGCCCTCGTAGGTGTTGACCGTCTCGAGGTTCTGCGCGTGCCGCATGACGTGGTACTCGGCCATGATGCCGTTGCCGCCGTGCATGTCCCGCGCCTGCCGCGCGACGTCCAGCGCCTTGCCGCAGTTGTTGCGCTTGACGATGGAGATCACCTCCGGCGCCGCGACGCCCTCGTCCAGCATCCGCCCCGTGCGCAGCGAGCCCTGCAGCCCGAGCGCGATCTCGGTCTGCATGTCCGCCAGCTTCTTCTGCCAGAGCTGCGTCTGCGCCAGCGGCCGGCCGAACTGCCGACGGTCGAGCCCGTACTGCCGCGCCCGGTGCCAGCAGTCCTCGGCCGCGCCCATCACGCCCCAGCTGATGCCGTAGCGCGCCCGGTTGAGGCAGCCGAACGGCCCCTTCAGCCCCTCGACGTTCGGCAGCAGCGCGTCCTCGCCGACCTCGACGCCGTCCATGGCGATCTCGCCGGTGACCGAGGCGCGCAGGCTCAGCTTGCCGCCGATCTTCGGCGCGCTCAGCCCCTTCATGCCCTTCTCGAGCACGAAGCCCCGGATCTTGCCGTCATGCGCGTCCGACTTCGCCCAGATCACGAACACGTCCGCGATCGGCGAGTTGGAGATCCACATCTTCGCGCCGCTGATGCGGTAGCCGTCCGCGGTCTTCTCGGCCCGCGTCTTCATGCCGCCGGGGTCCGAACCCGCCTCGGGCTCGGTCAGCCCGAAGCAGCCGATCCACTCGCCGCTCGCCAGCTTCGGCAGGTACTTCTCGCGCTGCGCCTCCGAGCCGTAGGCGTGGATCGGATGCATCACCAGCGAGCTCTGCACCGACATCATCGAGCGGTAGCCCGAGTCGATCCGCTCCACCTCGCGCGCCACCAGCCCGTAGGTGACGTAACCGGCGCCGAGGCCGCCGTACTGCTCCGGGATGGTGACGCCGAGCAGGCCCATCTCCCCCATCTCGCGGAAGATCCCGGGCTCCACCGTCTCGTTCAGGTAGGCGTCCGTCACCCGCGGCAGGAGCTTGCCCTCGGCATAGGCGCGGGCGCTCTCCATCACCATGCGCTCGTCCTCGGTCAGCTGGTCGACCAGCCGGAACGGGTCCTGCCAGTCGAAGGCGGCCATGGCCTCGACCTTGCCGGCGCCGATCTGCTTGTTCATCACGTCCTCCAGTCTCCGCGCCCCGGGCGGCCTCGCCGCAGGCCGGGCGCGTCTGCGATCCTCGCCGCAACCTACGCCTCCCGCGCCCGTGAGGCAAAGGCCGCGCCCGTCGCAGGCCGGGCGCCGCCCCGCGCCCGCACGACGTCGCGAACGGGCCGGCGCCGGGCGCCGCCCGGCGCCATGCTCGCCCGCGATCCGCCCCGAAGGAGCCGCCATGCCCGACCGCCTCGCCGAGACGCTCGCCCGCCGCCCCTGGCTGCTCGCCGACGGCGCCACCGGCACCAACCTCTTCGCCCTCGGCCTCGAGCACGGCGACGCGCCGGAGCGCTGGAACCTCGACCGGCCCGACAAGGTCCGCGCCCACTACCGCAGCTTCCTCGAGGCCGGCTCCGACGTCGTGCTGACGAACACCTTCGGCGGCGCCGCCAACCGCCTGAAGCTGCACGGCCTCGAGTCCCGCGTGCGCGAGATCAACGCCGCCGCCGCCCGGCTCCTCCGCGAGGAGATCGCCGCCAGCGGCCGCGACGCCCTCTGCGCCGGTGACGTCGGCCCCACCGGCGACCTCCTGCAGCCCGTCGGCCCCCTCTCCCACGCCGACGCCGTCGCGGCCTTCGCCGAGCAGATGGAGGGCCTGGCCGAAGGCGGCGCCGACCTGATCTGGATCGAGACGCTGAGCTCGGAGGAGGAGCTCGCCGCAGCGCTCGAGGCCGCCGCCGGCACGGGCCTGCCCGTCGTCGCGACGCTCAGCTTCGACACCAACGGACGCACCATGATGGGCGTCACGCCGACTCGCCTCGCGGAGATCGTCCACGCCTCGGCGCATCCGCCCGCCGCCTGGGGCGGCAACTGCGGGACCGGGGCGCCCGACCTCCTGATCGGCCTTCTCTCGGCCGGGGCCGCGATCCGCGCCGAAGACGTGCTCGTCGCCAAGGCCAACTGCGGCATCCCCGAATGGGCCGGGGGAGAGATCCGCTATTCCGGGACCGAAGCGCTGATGGCCGACTACGCCGTACTCGCCCGCGACCTCGGCGCACGGATCGTCGGCGGCTGCTGCGGCACGCGGCCCGCACACGTCGCCGCGATGCGCCGCGCGCTGGAGACGACGCCGCCCGGCGCGCGCCCGACGGCCGAGGAGATCGTCGCCCGCCTCGGTCCCTGCACGGGGAGCACGGAAGACCTGCTCGCCGCGCCCGCCGCAGGGCCGAGCCCCCGCCCCCGTCGCCGCCGCGGCGCCGCCTGAGCGCGCCCCCCCGGCGGAGCGCTCCCGCCCCGCCGGCGTCTCCCTTGCGGGAGACGCCGCGAGGTTGGGCCGGGCGGCGCGGCGGGGGCCTCTGCGAGGCCCGTCACCGCGCCGCGGGCGCTCCGCCGGCGGGACCGCACGCTCGGCCGGCCGCGCCGCGCCCGGTCGCATCCGAAAAGGGGCGGGCGCAGGCTGGCGGGCGGGCCGACGCCGCCGAAGGCGGCGTTCGGGGCGTCCGACGGCCCGCCCGCACGAAACGGTGCGGCGAGGGCCGTCCCCCGGCCGCCCCGCCGCGCATGCCGGAAAGGTCTTCCGCGTCTCAGTCCGACACGCGGAACCCGACGCGCACCACCACCTGGTAGTGCGCCACCCCCCCCTCCTCGACATGCCCGCGGATCGAATCGACGTCGAACCACTCGACATGATCGAGGCTCGCCGAAGCCGAGCGGATCGCCCCGTCGATCGCGTCCGAGACGCTCTCCTTCGAGGTCCCCACCAGTTCCACGAGCTTGTAGGTGCGGTCGGCCATGTCGGTCCTCCTTCCGAAAACAAAAAGGTCCCGCCAGCAACGCCCGCCCGCGGCGCCGGGTTCCGGTCAGGCCGCGAACCCCCGGCCGCGCAGCAGCGCCGCCGGGTCCGGCGCCCGCCCGCGGAACGCCAGCCACAGATCCTCCGCCGGCCGGCTCCCGCCGGCCGCCAGCAGCTCGGCCAGACGCGCCGAAGGCTCCGGCGCGAAGGCTCCGCCCGCCTCCTCGAACGCGGCGAAGGCGTCGGCCTCCATCACCTCGGCCCAGAGGTAGCCGTAGTAGCCCGCGGCGTAGCCCTCCCCGGCGAAGACGTGCAGGAAATGCGCCGCCCCGTGGCGCGGCGGCACGTCCTCCGGCGCGCCGAGCCGCGCCAGCACCTCGGCCTCGAAGGCCGCCGGATCGCCCGGCGCCGGCCCCGCATGCATCTCCAGATCGACGAAGGCGCTCTCGAGATACTCCACCGTCCGGAACCCCGCCCCGAAGGCCTCCGCGGCCTTCAGCCGCGCCACCGTCTCGGGCGGGATCGGCTCTCCGGTGCGCCAGTGGCGGGCGTGGGCCGCCAGAATCTCCGCCTCGTCCAGCCAGCGCTCGAAAAGCTGGCTCGGCAGCTCCACGAAGTCCCGCGCCACGCCGGTCCCCGCGACGCTCGGAAAGGTCACGTCGCTCATCAGGCCGTGCAGCGCGTGCCCGAATTCGTGGAACAGGGTCCGCGCGTCGTCCCGGCTCAAAAGCGCCGGCGCGCCCTCGGCGAAGTTGGCGACGTTCAGGACCACCGGCCGCACCTCGCCGTCCAGCCGCTCCTGCGCCACCAGCTGGCTCATCCAGGCGCCCGAACGCTTCGAGCTCCGCGCGAACCAGTCCCCGACGAAGAGCCCGAGCACGCGACCGTCGCGCCGGACCTCGAAGGCGCGCGCCGAGGGGTGGTGCAGCGTCGCCTCCACCTCCCGGAAGGCGAGGCCGAAGAGCCGCCCCGCCACCGCGAAGGCCGCCCCGAGCACGCCCTCTAGGCTCAGATACGGCCGCACGTCCGCGTCGCTCACCGCATGGTCGCGGGCCCGCGCCGCCTCGGCCCAGCGACGCCTGTCCCAGGGCGCGACCTCGGCGCCCTCGCCCGCCTCGCGCGCCAGCTCCGAGAGGCGCGCCGTCTCCCGCGCCGCCCGCGCCCTCGCCGGCGCCCAGACCCGCTCGAGCAACGCCCGCACCGCCTCGGGCGTGCGCGCCATCTCCGGCGCCAGCCGGAACGCCGCGAAGCTGGGGAAGCCGAGCAGCGCCGCGCGCTCCGCCCGCAGCGCCAGGATCTCCGCCATCGCCGGGCGGTTGTCCGCGTCGCCCTCCGTCCCGCGGGAGACCCAGGCCCGCCACGCCCGCTCGCGCAGCGTCCGGTCCGGGCAGGCGGCGAGGAACGGCTCCACCGAGGCGCGCGCCAGGGTCACGCACGGCCCGACGCCCCGCGCCGCGCCGGCCGCCCGCGCGGCGTCGGCGAGCGCCTCCGGCAGCGCCGCGAGCTCGTCCTCGCTCAGCGGCAGCGCCCAGTCCGACTCGGCCGCCAGAACCGCCTGCCCGAAGCCGGTCTGCAGCTCCGAAAGCCGCGCCATGATCTCCGCCAGACGGGCGCGGTCCGGGGCCGCGAGGCCGGCCCCCGACCGCTCGAAGCGCTCGCGGGTGCGGCGCAGCACCTCGCGCCGCTCCGCGTCGAGCCCGTCGTCCGCGACCGCCGCCACCCGCGCGGCGAGCGCCGGGTCCATCCAGATCGCGCTGGCGTGGCGCGCCAGCGCCGGCGCGACCTCCCGCTCCACCGCGCGCAGATCGTCGTCCGAGGCGCAGCCCGCCAGCGTGAAGAAGGCCGAGGCCGTGCGCCGCAGCCCTCGGCCGGAGCGCTCCAGCGCCGCGACGACGTTCGCGAAATCGGCGGGCCGCGGATCGTCGCGCACCGCCGCGACCTCCTCCAGATGCGCCGTCATCGAGCGCCGGAACGCCGCGCGGAACCGGTCCGCCGCGCCGTCGCCGGTCAGCGCCGCCCAGTCCGGCAGGCCCCACGGCCCGTCCCAAGGGGCGTCCGGCGCCCCCGCCCCGCCCGCATCCGTCCCCGCCATCGCCCGGTCTCCCCGCCATGATCCGTCGCGATGGAGATGGCGCCCGCCCGCCGCGACGTCCATGCCGGAGGCCCGCGCCCGAGGCTTGCCGAATCCTCCCGCCCCGGCGACCCTCGACGCACCCACGCGAGCCCGATCATGCCCGACGCCCCCGCCCTCGACCTGCGCACCCTCGGCGCCGCCTTCGTCCGCGGCCCGGACGGCGCCGTCGTGCAGGGCCTCGGCGCCAAGAGCCTCGGCGCCCTCGTCTACCTCGCGCTCTCGCCCGGCGGCGCGGCCCCCCGCGACGTGCTGGTCGACCTGCTCTGGGGCCGGGGCGCGCCAGAACAGGGCCGCGCCTCGCTCCGCCAGGAGCTCCGGCGCATGAAGAAGGCCCTCGGGCCGCTCTTCGAGGCCGCGGTCGAGACTCCCGGCGGGCAGATCGCGCTCCGCCCCGGCGCCGTGCGCTGCGACGCGCTGGAGCTGGAGCGCGCCTGCGAGGCGCGCGACACCGCCGGCCTCGCCGCCCTGCTCGAGCTCTGCGGCGGCGCCTTCCTCGCGCCCCTCTCGGTGCCCGAGACCGCCTTCCAGGACTGGCAGGCCGAACGCAACAGCCGGGCCGAATCGCTCGCCACCGAGGGGCTGCTTCGCCTGATGCTCCTCGACGAGAGCGCCGGGCGCCTCGACCGCGCCGCCGCCGCCGCCCGCGCCCTGCTCGCGCTCGATCCGCTGCAGGAGGACGTGCACGCCGCCCTCGTGCGCCTGCACGTCGCGGCCGGCCGTCCGGCCCTCGCCCGACGCCAGATCGAGAGCGCACGCACCCTCTTCATGGCCGAACTCGGCGAGCCGCCGGAGACCGATCTCGAGGCGCTGCTCCCCGCCGCGCCCGCGGGCGATCCGGCGCCCGCCGCCCGCGGCGCCCTCCCCCGTCCCTCGCCGGAGCCGGCCCGCCCCGCCGAGGCGCCGGACCGCCCCCTCGTCGCCCTGATCGCCGATCCCGACCCGGCTCACGCCCCCTCGCCCGAGGCGCTGCGCACCCTCGCCTCGGACGCCCTCGCCCGCCTCGCCGCCCTCTCCGGCCTCCGCGCGCTCGACGCCGCCCACCTCGCCCCCGCCGCCCCCGAGCGCCTGTTGGAGGCCGCCGACTGGATCGTCCGGATCGCCCCCGCCCCGGCCGACCCGCCGCCGGGGCGCGCGCGGCGCGCCCCGAGCCCTCAGGGCGCCGACACCGCCGCACCGGACCTCCCGCGCCCCCTCTCCGAGGACGTCGGCCTCGACAGCGTCTCCACCCTCCCTCCGCCGCCCCGCGACAAGGCCGACCGCGGGGCGCCGCTCGCGGCCGCTTCCCCGGCGCTTCGGATCACCCTCGCCCGCCGCGGCGACGGGGCGGCGCACGCCCTCCGCCGCCTCGCCCCCGCGCCGGGGGCCGAGGGCGAGGCCGTCGCCCGGCTGGCGCCCGCCCTCGCCGCCCTGCTCGCGGCCGAGCTCGGCGGCGCCGAGAGGCTGCGCGCCGGCCGGGCCCCCGCGCCCGACACCCCCTGGAGCCGGCTGATGCGGGCCGAGGCCGCGCTGACCGATCTCGACCCCCTCGCCGCCGAGGCCGCGCGCGAGGCGCTCGAGGCCGACCTCGCGCGCACGCCCGGCGATCCGCGCCTCCTCGCGACGCTCGCCCGCTGCCACCTCGCGGACGCGCTCGAGGGCTGGGTCGAGGCCCCGCGCGAAGCCGCCTTCCGCGCGCGGGAACTGGCGCTCCGCGCCCATCGCCGGGCGCCGGACGACCCGGCCGCGCAGCACGTCCTCGGCCTCGCCGCCGCGGCGATGGGCGATCCGGAGGGGGGGCGCCTGCACCAGCTCCGCGTCCTCGCCCGCCACCCCGGTCACGCGCCGGCCGAGGGCGAACTCGCGCGCCTCCTCGCGCTGGCCGGCGACGTGCCGGAGGCGGATCTCCGCGCCGCCCGCGCCTTGGCGACGGCGCCCGACGACGCGCTCGCCCCCGCCTGGGCGACGGCCCCGGCGCTCGCCCGCTTCGCGGCGGGCGACGCCGCGGGCGCCATCGCCGCGCTCGACGCGGCCCCCGCGCCGGCCCGCGCCCTCGCGCCCGACGCGCCCGCCGCCGCGCTGCTGCGCGCCGCGGCGCTGGCGGCCGTCGGACGCGACCCCGCCCCCGCCCTCGCCGCCCTGGCGGCGCGCCGCGACGCCGCCGCCTCGCCGACGTCCTTCGCCGAGGCGCTGACGCTCGCCCACCCCTTCGCCGACCGCGAGCGCCGCGACGCGC
>Ga0102943_1001284_pt1 | contig 15823 bp, 12 predicted proteins | sample SalPonC_black_MG_FD_78174 | JGI IMG/M metagenome (GOLD analysis project Ga0102943, IMG submission 78174) | Salt pond soil microbial communities from South San Francisco under conditions of wetland restoration - Salt Pond MetaG... | ecosystem: Environmental > Aquatic > Marine > Intertidal zone >...
AACTCCACTTCTTTGTTGATTGACTCAATGTCGGCATCTTCTGTAATGACTAACACCGATTGGCTATCAGAACCGTGTTCGGCCTGAGACAACAAATCTGAAGCAATAAATGCAGGATCTGCAGTTTTATCCGCTATAACCAGAACTTCTGATGGGCCGGCCGGCATATCTATGGAGACCATTGCTTCGCTATTTTGTAGGATCATCTTAGCGGCGGTTACATACTGATTACCGGGCCCGAAAATTTTATCCACTTTTGGGATGGATTCTGTTCCAAATGCCATTCCTGCAATTGCCTGAGCTCCACCCGCTTTAACAATCTTTTCTGCACCGATTTTCTGGGCAATGTAAATAATTGATTCAGGTACATCTCCATTTTCATCGGGCGGAGTTGCTATCACGATCGTTGAACATCCGGCAATCATAGCCGGAACTCCCAGCATCATGGTTGTTGAAGGAAGCGGAGCAGTACCGCCCGGAATGTAAAGCCCAACCCGTTCAATGGGTTTAGCTACTCTTCTGCAAACAACACCCGGCATGGTTTCAACTTCCAGGTCCATGGTGGTCTGATGTTTATGGAATAGATAAATATTATTTAAGGCTTGATCGATAGCGTTCTGAACGTTAGAGTCAAGACTAATAGTAAAATCTTTTGGATCCAGTGTGATCTCATTCAGATGAACACCGTCAAACTGTTTGGTGTAGTTACGGATGGCATCGTCGCCATTTTGTTCTACATCATCAAGAATTGGCTGAACCCGCCCAAAAACCGAAGTAAAATCCATTTTTGGACGTTTACAGAGCTGTTCGATTTCAGCATCGGTTAGAGATTTAAAGGAGTAGTTTTTCATGATATTCAATTTCAGTTTTCTCAATACTCAAGACTAAATTCTCAAATCTACTAAACAATCATCGATTCAATTGGCAGAACCACGATTCCGGTGGCACCGGCAGCTTTCAGTTTTTCCATCAAATCCCAGAATGTTGAAATTGTAACCACAGTGTGAATGGCTACCATTCCGTTATCCGCCAAAGGCATTACCGTGGGACTTTTCAGAGAAGGAATAATTCTCTTGATTTCATCAACCGAATCCTGTGGGGCGTTCATCATAATATATCGGCTTTTTTCTGCCTTTTGATAGCCTTCAATTCGCTGAAGAAACTTCTCAATCAGCGCCTGCTTTCCATCCGAGAGAGGTTTATTTGTTTTTACAAGCTGAGTTTCTGAATCAAAAATATTTTCAATCTCTTTCAGCCCGTTGGCTTTCAGGGTACCGCCTGTTGATACGAGATCTGAGATAGCGTCGGCAATTTCCAAACGAGGAGCAATTTCAACTGAGCCGGATAGGGTGATGATATCCGCTTCAACGTTTTTGCTTTCGAGAAATTTCTTGGTCAGAACCGGATAGCTGGTGGCAATGCGTTTTCCCTGCAGATCTTTGGCGGATTGAATATCACCGTCTTTAGGTACCGCAATGGAGAGCCGGCAGACCCCGTAATCGAGACCCTTCAAAATCGTTACATCCGATTCGTCTTCGGCAATGGTGTTGGCTCCGACAAAGCCAAGATCACAAACGCCATCCTCTACATATTCAGGGATATCGTCGTCGCGAATGAGTAAAAGTTCCACGTCGAAATTCCGGCATTTTACCAGGAGGCTTCGCTTATAATCGTCAAACTTTAGTCCAATACCTTCAAGCAGATTTAAGGTTTTATCAGTTAATCGGCCGCTTTTTTGAACGGCAATTCTTAGTGAGGTGGAAGAATCCAGAGTTCTCATAGAAATAGTTAGTTATTTATGTTAAAAAGGGTAGTGAAAAAATGGTTAAAAAATCTGTGCGTAATGGAAGAGTAAATCAATGATGATGATGCACAGAATGACCGTGATCTCCATGATGGGAGTGGTGATGAGTGGAGATATGTCGGTTTGAAAATTTCACTTCTCAAAATTATGCATTTAAAAATTAGGATGCCAAGATAAGTTTAAAACATTCAGCTTAAATGAAATCATTCCTATAAAAAGAAAAAGCCCGGCTCAATTAAGAACCGGGCTTTGAAGTGTTTAAAATAAGATTTTACAGATTATTCACCACTACCGTTTGTTCCAGTCTCTGAAAGTGTAACGGTATCGATAAAGGTGGTGTCGGGTGCAGTAACTTCAATGTTGGATATTACTTCCGGGTTATATCCTTCCACGCTTGGAGCTACTGAAACCTGATAAGTTCCGTTTAGAAGTCCGATCATAAGAAAGTCTCCTTCTTCACTGGCGCGTGTACCTGCAAGGGTGTCATCTTCTGCGATGGCATAAACCCATGGAAGTGCTTCGGCGGGTTCAATACTTCCACCTATGGCTCCTGTTTGTGCCAACTCAACAGCTTTGATTACCGGCTTTAAGATGTACATTCCTGAGTTCCCGGCTTTTACTATAGAACGCGAAGCATCGAAATCAAGCAGCAGTGTGTAGTTTTCACCGCCTTCAATCTCTGTATTAACATTCAGTTTCAGGCCGGATTGCTGAGCACTTGGTGTGGTGAGTGGAGTCGATTCTCCATCAATAACGAGCTCGTTTTGCTCTCCAAGGATGAGCCGGATTTGACTGTAATTACCAGCTTCAAGTTCAGCTTCACCCAGTATTTGGTAATTTCCGTTGGTCAGCTCCAGTAAATTTACTCGAATAGGCTGATCATTAACTGTTCTCCATCCGTCATCTTCCTCTTCAGCTTCAGATTCTTTGTGTACTCGAACTTCCTGTACATCAATCCAAACCTCATCATAGTTTGCGGGTGCGTCTGTTAGAAGAACCTGAAGGGTTCCAGTGTCATTTGTTAGATCATCAGATAAATCACAGGATGCCAAAAGGAAAATCGCTGCAATTAATATTGAAATAGTGTTTAGCAATCTCATCTTTTTACTCTCAATTTAGTTTGTATTTTGATGTCAGTTCAATCTATTTTAATGCGCTATTAATAAAAATGTTCCATTTGTCGATATCGTTTCGATATTTGACATTCTAATTTAATTTCGAAAACCAACAAAATGAAGACGATAGCTCAATTAACATATATACCTCTTTACTCTGATCATCCCAAAGAACAAGTCCAGGATCTGCTGGAATTTGTCGCTCAGCATGACGTTGAGGTAGATGTAAACTATCTGTCAACAAGCATTAAAGGGGATTCAGACGTTGTATTTGAAGTCATTCGAGAAGTATACGATTCTATGACGCTGGAAGGACAAAAATTCAGATTTCATGTAGAACTGCTGAGCCCCACTGCAGAGTAATATCCAGCCTGCCAAGCTTTGGAGTGATTTTACTTCGTCAGCAGTTCAAATATGCGGTTTTAAAAATTGCTTGTGGTTTTAAACAATCAGGGAGAGGGTCATATAACAATTAAATGCAATGACCGTTTAAGCTTTGTATATTTAGGGCTGAATAATTTTTAGCATTTTCTATCCATCTGTATGAATAATATTCGCAATTTTTGCATTATCGCGCACATCGACCATGGTAAGTCCACGTTAGCCGACCGCTTGCTGGAACGCACCGGAACAATCAGTGAAAGGGAGATGCAGGAGCAGGTTCTCGATGACATGGACCTGGAACGGGAGCGTGGAATTACGATTAAAAGCCACGCTATACGGATGGATTACAAACGTTCGAATGGTGATGTTTATACGTTTAATTTAATCGACACTCCCGGCCACGTTGATTTTGCCTATGAAGTGTCGCGTGCCTTGAAAGCATGTGAAGGAGCTCTGCTTGTGGTTGATGCTGCACAGGGTATTGAGGCTCAAACGATTTCAAATCTCTATCAGGCGATTGATCAGGATCTGGAAATCGTACCGGTATTAAATAAGATTGACCTGCCGGGGGCCGATCCGGAAGGCGTTGGGCAACAGATTGTGGATTTGATTGGTTGTGATCATGATGAGATTATCAGTGTATCCGGGAAAACAGGTGAGGGGGTTGAAGGGCTTCTTGAGGCCATTGTAGAGCGAATTCCCGGCCCCAAAAGAGATGATGAGAAACCCTTGAAGGCTCTGATTTTTGATTCCATTTTTAATACGTATCGTGGTTCGATCGCATACGTTCGGGTGATGGAAGGAACTCTCAAGAAGGGAGATTCAATCCTTTTTATGGCAACCGGAAAAGAGTATGATGCTGAAGAGATTGGTTATCTGAAACTGAAGAAAGAGCCTGTTAAAGAGTTGAAGGCCGGAGATGTAGGATATGTAATTGGCAGCGTGAAATCGCTCCAGGATGCCAAAGTGGGTGATACCATTACACATCAAAAAAACAAGGCTGACAAAGCTATACCGGGCTACAAAGATGTAAAACCGATGGTTTTCAGCGGAATATTTCCAACAAGTTCGGAAGATTTTGAAGATCTGCGGGCAGCTTTGGAAAAACTGCAGCTCAATGATGCTTCGCTTACTTATCAGCCCGAAACCTCCAAAGCGCTAGGGTTTGGGTTCCGGGCAGGATTTCTGGGAATGCTTCACATGGAGATTGTTCAGGAACGCCTCGATCGGGAGTTTAATATTGACATTATTACCACCGTTCCGAATGTTCAGTACGAAGTGGATACGGAAGAAGGGGAACGGGTTCAGGTGGATAATCCCAGTGAAATGCCTTCTGCCGGCGATATTGCAAAAGTATGGGAGCCGTACATCAAAGCGAGTATTATTACGCCGGCCGAATTTATTGGCCCAATCATGAAACTGTGCCAGGATCGCCGGGGAATATACGTTAATCAGCATTTTATGCAGAATAATCGTGTGGAAATCACTTACGAACTGCCAATGGCTGAAGTGGTCTTTGATTTTTATGATAGACTTAAGAGCGGCACTCGCGGTTACGCCTCTCTGGATTATGAATTTATAGAATACAGAAAGGGAGATTTAGTTCGTTTAGATATTTTATTAAACGGGGAACCTGTGGATGCGCTGTCCAGTATAACGCACAGAGACAAAGCCTACTATCAGGGCAGAAAGGTGTGTGCCAAATTGAAGGAGCTGATACCCCGGCAACAATTTGAAGTGGCTGTACAAGCTGCCATCGGTTCACGCGTTATAGCTCGGGACACCATTCGCGCACTTCGTAAAGATGTTACCGCGAAGTGCTATGGTGGCGATATCTCTCGTAAACGAAAATTGATCGAAAAGCAGAAAGAAGGTAAGAAGCGAATGAAACAGGTAGGTGCAGTGGATATCCCACAGGAAGCCTTTCTTGCTGTTTTGTCTATGGACGACGAAGATTAACAAAGATTTTTATGAAAAAAATAGTATTAGTTTTATTCATCGCACTTTTTAGTGTTAATGCCTATGCTCAGTTCGAAGATCCGGAAATTCACAAGGTTGAACACTCCGAAAGATCTCAGTTCGAACAGAGATTCTCAGATATCAGCTGGACCGGTCAGGGTCTTTACAACCCCACCACAATCGATAGAATTCCTACGGTAGAACTTCGATCAAGATTACAGGCTGTATTTGGTGATCCGACACAAAAAATCGGTGATTTAATTAACGAGCGTAACTTCAGGCCCGGGAAAGCCGTACAGTTCGAGTATTGGTTTATCATAGATGAAGAAATGCCGTTGATGATTCTGGATTTAGACGGACCATTTGAAAATGGATTGGTGTATGTGGGTGCAAGTCGCTATATAGATATGATGCCTCAAGTGAAGCGTGTTTTAAACCGCATGCTCATGAATGAATCAGAAGAATTAGAACCTTTTAGTGATTATTTTTATTCTCCTGAGCGAGATCAATGGTATCTAGTAGAGTATCAGGATGGTGAATTTGTACACGAGGCAATAGACAGACCCGGAAATTTTAATTAAGAGCATACATACAGTTGGCAAGAAGAAAAGATTCAGAAAAGAAGAAACGTTTTTGGGGCAACTCTAAAAAATCCGATACAGAAAATCCCATTGATGCGAAAGCTAAACACTGGGCAAGAGAGTGGCTGGACGCATTTCTCTGGGCGGCAATTGCGGCTATCATTCTGAGAACATTTTTCTTTGGTGCATATCGTATTCCCACTCCAAGTATGGAAAAGACGCTGCTCACCGGAGATTTTCTGATTGTGACCAAACTTGCATATGGTCCGCGCACACCGATGACACTGTCTGTGCCTTTTACGGAAATCTATTTGCCCGGCGTAAATTTGCCGTGGACCCGAATTCCCGGCTATTCCGAGGTAGAACGGAATGATATTGTTGTATTCAACTATCCTGTAGATATCGGGCCAATTTCGACCAAAACCAACTACATTAAACGGGCTGTTGGCGTACCGGGCGACAGGTTGAAAATCGAGGATAAGCTTCTCTATGTAAACGGAGAGCGGGCTGAGTCATACGAAACCTTGATGTATAACTACAGGGTGCAAACCCGTGAACGGATTCGATTAAGCCCGGCAAAAGTACGCGAAGCCGGAGGCAATATTCTGCAATCGAATAATGGAACCTCCATTATAAATATGACTCCAGTAGTTGCAGATGAGATGCGAAACTGGTCTGAGATAGAAGCGGTAGAGTTTTTCATTTTACCGGATGACTTTGATGAGTTCAGCCGTCGCCCATTTAGTTTTTCTGAAGGTTTTACAAACCACGATAACATGCCTGAATTTACAATTCCGTATCAAGGCCAGGAAATAGAGCTTACTTCAGAAAACTGGCATCTATACAAAGCTGTGATGGAGCGATACGAGCGGATCGATGTCCAGAAAGACGGTGATCAATTCACGATAAACGGTGAAGATACCAATCGCTACACCATTAAGAAGGATTATTACTTTGTTATGGGTGATAACAGGGATGATAGTGAAGACAGCCGATATTGGGGCTTCGTCCCGGAAGATCATATCATTGGCAAGGCTGGAATGATTTATTTCTCCTGGGATGGTGAGCGCTGGCTTCCAAGATTCAACCGACTCTTCAATTTAATTCACTAACTGTTGAGTATTAGGTATCAGGTATTGAGTAATTGAGTGTTTTGAATTTAAAATAAAACTTACCTGCCGCTTGTTTTTCGCGGTCCCGAGAATTCGGGGCTACCTGCTTACGCCTTCACCAAACTTTTTCCTTTCTCCTGTCCTTCTCGTATAGCCAGTTGCCCGCATCCGGCGTCTATATCGTCGCCGCGGCTTCTGCGAACGGTTGCCGTTACTCCTTGATCGGTGAGTATTCTCATGAATTTGTTGAGACGCTCTTCCCGGGCACGTTTCAAAGCTACACCGGCTACATCATTATACATGATGATGTTTACCTTTGAAGGCACCCATCGTGCAATTTTCACCAAATTATGAGCGTCTTGAGGAGTATCGTTAAACTCATCAAAGAGCAAATATTCGTAGGTGAGGGGTTGCTCTGTTTTCATGAAGAAATATTTTACGGCTTCTTCAAGTTTTTCCAGGTTCAGAGACTCATTGATAGGCATAATCTCATCACGTTTTTCATCATCAGCGGCGTGAAGGGAAATGGCAAGATTTACGCCTGTTTCTTCATCTGCAAGCTGTTTGATCTGTTTCGTAAGACCAACCGTGGATACAGTTATTCTGCGGGGTGAGAGCTCAATTCCCAATGGATCTGAAATGATGCGAGCCGATTCCACAACAGCTTTGTAATTATGAAGCGGTTCACCCATTCCCATGTATACGATATTGGTGATCTTTTTATCAAATTTCTCTTCGGTCAGCTCATTGATAATTTGAACCTGATCTACAATCTCTCCATGAGTAAGGCTTCTGAAATATCCCATTTTACCCGTTGCACAGAACGAACAGCCAAACATGCACCCAACCTGAGATGAAACACACACCGTTAACCGGTTTGCGGCCCCATCGGGATAGAGGTCCGGTATCATCACAGCTTCTACTTTATATGCGTCTGGATCGTCCAGTTCAAACAGGAATTTAATGGTTCCATCAGTTGACTCTTGCTTACTGTGAACCTTGATCTTCTTTACTTCGGCAATCTCTTTAAGTTGTGCCCTTAATTCCTTGGAAAGGTTGGTCATTTCGTCAAAGGATGAAACTCCTTTCTGGTAAAGCCACTGAAATACCTGGTCTGAACGGTAATCGGCCAAGCCAAGTTCGCTCAGATAATCAGAGAGTTCTTGTTTTGTAAGGGATTTTAAATCTGTCTTTTGGATAGTGTCGGTCTTCTCTTTAATCATAACCCTAAAGTTACGAACAATGGGATGGAAATGATACCTCAGGTGATTAGAATCGCGGATTTACAATATTGTTGTAAATCGAGCCAAAGGTGTACGAGAGTCCAAAAGAGATACTGTAGTCGTAAGATGTAGGGCGCTGGCCGCCACTAATGATATTTTCCGGATCATTAGGATCAACGGCCCCTTCCAGCGAGAGCTGATCGTTTATCACTCTGTAACGGCCGGAAAGACTGACGGAAAGTCCGCGCATGATACGAATGTTGAATGACGGGTTTATTTCCAATCTGTTTATAGAAGTATCGTGAAAATAGTTTAACGCCGAAACCCTGACGTCTATCCTTCCCCAGCGCTGATCGTACCTCAATCTTGAGGAGATCTCCTGTGACATGATAAGCTCTTCATCCTTTCCAAATACGGTAGTATTAAAGTATCGTCGAAACATGGGTGTTAACTGATACTGTATGATAAAGCGCCGTTCCTGAAATTCGTTGTAAGGGAAAAAATTGTATTCAAAAGCCGGAGCTACATATGTATCGAGGGCAATATTGTTCGTTCTGTTAAAACTTGCACTGCCAAAGAGGGCAACCGTTGCGTGGTCACTCAGACTGTAGCCAAACATCTGCCAGAAATTCCCCCAATCACGGTTAATATTCAGCGTGCCACTGGAAATATCTAGGGTTCGTCTTCGGATTTCTCCTCTCAGATTGGTTCTGATTTTCCAGATGTGTGTGGTACGGTCTGCTTCAAAACCGGAGTAGAGTCCGAAGTTTGTTTCACTCGACTGACCGCTAAGGTTAGAGCGGACATTAATATCAAATACCCAACTGTTCCATGGGTCAACAATTTCATCTTCCTCGTCGGCGAGGTCTGCTTCCGGTGCTTCGTAAAAAATATCGAGTGAACGAATGGCTACAGTTCCTGATATGTAGGGCATTAGCCCAATTTTGATATATCGATTCAGTCCGATTCTTCGTTCATCGTTAGAGTCGGTACTTGAGGAAACATAGCGAAGAGTGTCGGATCGTCCATTTTGAAGTCCGATTTCAGAAAATATTAGTGTATATTCCCTGCCGCCACCTCCGGTTGCAAGATCGTTAATCAGTAAATAAACAGAAGCATCGTCTTGATCACGCACATAATTTACAAAAGTAATGTTTGAGCGGATATAAGATATATCACAGGAACTACAGTCGAGGTATACATTTGGAATAGGTTCAAGGCGATCTGAACTCTGAGCCGAGAGTGTCGAAGAGAATAAAAATAGTAAGCTGGCAACAACAAATAAGTAGCGGAACACAGAATTTTTTCTAAAATTTTCGGCTTAGTTTTAGGGACTCAAAAGTAACCATTTAAAGGGATGAATTTCCAATTAATTCAGTAGCAGTTTGTAAAACAGTGTATACTTTATTTCTTATTTTCTTTTTTTTGGGCTAATAAATAATATAAATAACAGACGGAGCTCCACTTGAAGTTTTTAGGATCTCAATTATCGTATTTCTTCGCCAACAGGCGTACGAAGGTTAATATCAAGAAACTGATGAAGTTTGTTGGTGTTCTTTTCCTGATGTATGTGACATACGCGATAACCTTTCATTATATCTCTCTTTATGAGGGGCATGAACACTCGTGGATAACCGGTTTCTATTGGGTGCTGGTTACTATGTCTACACTTGGATTTGGAGACATTGTTTTTACCTCAGATCTGGGCCGGGCATACTCAATGATTGTGATTTTTTCGGGTGTGCTCTTCCTGTTGGTAATGCTCCCCTTTACGTTTATAGAGTTTTTCTATGCTCCCTGGTTGAAAGCTCAAAATCAGGCACGTGCCCCTAAACGGCTTGAGCCAGGTACCTCTGGGCATGTTATCATAACCAAATTGACAGCGGTAACAGAGGCACTGATCAAAAAGCTGGAGGCTTATAAAATAGATTATATAATACTGGAACCGGATCTTCAGAAAGCCCTGGATTTGTCAGATTTGGATTACAAGATTTTGAATCTCGATCCAACAGATTACGAAACATATAACAGGCTTTGTATAAAAGAAGCAGCAATGCTTGTAGCTACGGATTCTGATACGATTAATACGAATGTCACATTTACGGCAAGAGAATTTAGCGATTCCATAAAAATCGTGGCTACAGCTAATTCAGCTGATTCTGTAGATGTATTAAAATTAGCCGGTGCTACTCAGGTCATACAACTGGGTGACATCCTGGGGAGAGCTCTCGCAAGACGAACACTAGGCGGGAATGCCAGAGTTCACGTCATTGGTCATATCGATAACTTGGTTATCGGCGAGGCCACCGTGCAGGAAACTCCACTGATTGGTCAAACACTCAAAGAGAGTAATTTAAGAGAGAATATCGGTATAAATGTTGTGGGTATTTGGGAGCGAGGTAATTTTATCCATCCCAAACCGGATACTGAGATCAAGAAGGAGAGTGTTTTGGTTTTAGCCGGTACTGTTGAACAGTTAAGAAAATATGACGAAGTGGTCAGTATTTATCATATTTCAGATGAACCGGTTGTGATTGTTGGCGCGGGGCGAGTAGGCCGCGCTGCATCAAAAAGCCTGGAAGAGAGACAAGTTGATTACAGAATTATTGATAAGAATCCGGACCGGGTGAATGTTCATGATAATGGGAAGTATATTTTGGGAGATGCGGCAGACCTGAAAATTCTGGAAAAAGCCGGACTCAGAGATGCTCACACTGTTCTTATTACAACTCATGATGATGATGTAAATATCTATCTGACGATCTATTGCCGTGAGCTTTGTCCCAATATTGAGATTATTAGTCGAGCTACCTACGAAAGAAATGTGAATACCATGCACCGTGCAGGTGCAGACTTTGTCATGTCTTATGCTTCGATGGGTGCAAACTCCATATTTAATATTATGGAAGACAAAGATGTAATGATGTTGGCTGAAGGGCTTAATATTTTCAACTTTAAGGTGGACAAAGCACTGGCAGGAAAATCTTTGATAGAATCAGACATTCGTAAAAAAACAGGATGTACAGTTATTGCGATTAACTGCAAGAATAAAAAGATGCTGGTGAATCCTCCGCCGGAACGTATACTAAATGAGGGTGACGAAATAGTTCTAATCGGTTCAGACAAAGGAGAGAAGAAGTTTACCGGTCGGTACGTTGATTAAGGAGAAATTGTTTAGTTTTTCCAAAACCAAGGAGTAAATATAACGAGCACGGTAAAAAGCTCGAGCCGGCCTATCATCATCAAAATTAACAGTACCCATTTTCCTGTATAGGGTACACTTGCGTATTCCTCTGTAGGGCCAAATTCTCCCCACCCAGGACCTATATTTCCAAGACTGGCGATACTGGCTCCCATGGCCGACATGAAATCGTAGCCCATAAAGCTCATTATGATGGAGCCGATGGCAAATACGATAAAGTAGACGACAAAAAATCCGAGTATATTTTTCAATATTGTGGATTCAATTACCCGATTGCCAACCCGTACGGGTAAGACGGCTTGTGGGTGAATGATTTGTTTGAATTCGCGCCCAACATTTTTCAGGATAATCAGTATTCGGATCATTTTAATTCCACCTCCTGTTGACCCGGCCGTACCTCCGCTAAAAAAGAGCAGAAATAGCAGGAAAGAACTGAAAGGCATCCACAGTGCATAGTCATCGGTACCAAACCCCGTAGTAGTTAGAATGGAAACTACCTGAAATGAACCATATCGAAGAGCATCGGTGAATTCGTACGTATCGATCAACCAAAGACCGCCGGAAACTAATACAATAAAGAGGATAGTTAATAGAGAGTAGAATCGAATTTCCCGGTTTTCAAAAAAGCTCTTAACATCCCCGCTTAGTAACCTGAAATGCATGGCAAAATTAATTCCGGCCAAAAACATAAATAGGGTTATGACCATGTCGATATATACAGAATCAAATCCGGCAATTGAGCCGTTTTTGGTAGAGAAGCCTCCGGTTGCCAGGGTTGAGAAGGCGTGATTAATTGCTTCGAACCAATCCATTGAGGGGTGAATCCAGAGAAGCAGAAACTGAACAAAGGTCATTCCAACGTAGACCGACCAAAGGAGCAGAGCCGTTTCCTGAATACGCGGTGTGAGTTTGTCGGATGTAGAACCGGAGTATTCTGCTTTATAAAGCTGCATGCCGCCAATGCCCAATAAAGGCAACAGTGCTAAAGTTAAAACGATAATTCCCATACCGCCAAGCCAGTGAGAAAGGGAACGCCAGAATAGCAGGCTTTTATCAATATCTTCGATCGCCGGATTCTGAATCCCATCACTGGTTACTCCTCCTAAAATAGTTGCACCTGTGGTGCTAAGGCCGCTCATCGCTTCAAAAACGGCATCGGTATAGCTTTGCAAAGTGCCTGATAGTGTAAAAGGAAAAGCACCAATTAATGAACCTACGAACCAGGTCAGGGTAACAATGAGAAACGCTTCTCGCATCCGAAGTTCATATTGGGGCTTAAAGATGTAGAAAAGCGCGGCCCCAAACACCATAGAAGGAACAGCTGTGTAGAGAAAAGCAGTCCAGGATGCTTCGTTATAGAAAAGGGCAACAAATAAAGGAAAGAGCAAGGCCAAACCCAGGAAGAAGACCAAGCCGCCCATAATTCCAGTTACAATTTTGAAATCTATTCTGGGCCTGTTTGAAGTTTGATTCAGCAGGTCAATCATGAAAAAGTTCTTCTACTTTTTGGATGGCCTGAGGCTGAACAAACAAAATTACGCGATCTCCCTTTTTAATGACGGTATCACCTGTGGCAATCTCTACATCATCGTCGCTAAGTAGCGCTCCGATGATCATGCCTTTCGGGAATTTGACATTTTTAAGAGGACGATCAAGAATTTCACAGTTTTTACCGGCTTCAACCTCAATAATTTCTGCGTTGATTCCATGCAGTCCTTTAACAATCAGCAGGTTGCCCTGTCGGATATTCCGATGGATTTCATCTGTAGCGGCTGCTTTCACATTTACGATAGAATCTATACCAATCGTTTGACTGAGTGGTACATACTGAGATTTTGAAACAAGGGCAACGGTCTTTTTCACTTCAAGATGCTTGGCCATGAGAGCAGAGATGATATTAGATTCCTCATCCTCAGTAACAGATATGAATGCATCCATCTCCTGAATTCCTTCAGTTGCAAGCAGGTTTGGGTCAGTCGGATCTCCATTTAGAACCAATACATTGCGCAATTCAGATGCGACTTGCTTAGCCGTCTCCCGGTCAGGTTCTATTAATTTAATTTTCCAATTCTGGTCATCATGGCTCAATTTTTTTGCAAGAATCCTGCCTACTTGGTCTCCCCCCGCAATCATGATCTGACGAATTCTGTCGTCTTTATGCCCGGTTGCTTTTGCCAGTTTCTCAATTCCCTCTGTTTTGGTGAGCACAAAAATATGGTCGAGCTTCATCAACCGACTTTTTCCGTTTGGCAAAATGGTTGTTCCACGTCGAGAAATTGCAACCACTCGATAGGTGTTGTCTCGATATTCAACAGCAAGCTCTCGAAGGGTTTTATCCACAACTGCGGAGTTTTTTTCTACCCGAATTCCAACAAGCTGCATTTTTCCCTCTGCAAGCGGAACAATATCGCTTGCAGAAGCACGCTTAATGAGCCTGTGAATTTCAGTAGCGGCACTCTCTTCAGGGTGTATCAGAACGTCAATGCCAAGCTCGGATGGTGTAATTGGGGCATCTTTTTGAGAAAGCTCATCATTTCGTACGCGAGCTATGGCCGACTTTACACCGAGCCGTTTAGCCATCATACAAGCAATGATGTTAACCTCATCCACACTGGTACAGGCTACGATCATATCAGAATCTTTTGCGCCTGCACTGACCAAAGCATGGGGTGAAGTTGCATTTCCTTCAATGGTCAGAACATCGAGGTTTTCGATGACTCTCTGAAGGCCTTGATGCCTCAGATCAATTACAGTTACATCGTGCCGTTCTTCAGAGAGAACTTTGCTGAGTTCAAAACCAACTTCTCCGGCGCCTGCGATAAGTATTTTCAAAGTGGTCAATTTGTTAATTGAAAATCAAACAAATCAAACTTATGACTTTTTTTGGTAAAAGGTGAGGTACAATTATGTATAAGAATTATTAAGCGAATTTATCAAGCAAACGCAGACACTCATCTGCCATAAAATCTTTCTCTATATTAATTTTTCGAAAACTTCTGTTTGCAACTTCACTGCTTTGCAGATCAATTTGTGGCATATACTTTGATATCTCAGGAATTGAACAACCGTAAATTACCAGGTCAATTCCGGACCATATTGCGGCACTCATACACATCGGACAGGGTTCACAAGTGGTATAAAGTGAAAATCCGGAGAGTTCTGTTTTTTTAAGACTGCTGCTCAACTTTCGAATGGCTAACAATTCAGCGTGGGCGGTTGGGTCGTGTAACTTTTTTGTTTGATTCGCGGCAGTAATAAAAATTTCATCTCCCATAGCTAAAACGGCCCCGAATGGTGTGCCATTCTCTTCGGCTATCTCTATGGCTGCTTTCATAATACGAATGTCAGGTTTGATCATATAAAGGAGTATAGTCAGTCTGAATTTATTTCAAATGTGTTTCCAGGTAATCTGTGTAAACCTGGTAAAGAAGAAGATAACTCTGTGAATTGTAGACTACCGTATGCCATCCTTTCGGGAAGATCCTCAGATCTAAGTCTTTGCCGGCTTCTGTAAATGCGGTGATCATCTGCATGGTGTTCTGTATATGAACGTCTTGATCCATTGAGGAGTGAGCTACAAGCATATTGGCTTTTAGCTTATGAGCATGCTTCGTAACGGAACTGTTATCGTAATTCTCTGCATTCTCTTCCGGTAGCCCCATATGTCGTTCTGAATAGATCGACTTGTAGAGTCGCCAGTCGGTAACCGGTGCTCCTACCAGGCTTACTTTAAAAACGTTTGGATGTAGAACAGCTGAAAGTGCGGCCATAAAGCCACCGTAACTGTGTCCGCGAATAGCTATCCGGTTTTCATCTATCCAAGGTCGTTCTGAGAGGTATTCAGCTGTAGCTGCATAATCCTCTGCTTCCAGTATCCCCAGCTTTTTATGAACTGACTTTTTAAAATCACGGCCGTAGCCGCTACTCCCGCGGTTGTTGATGTTGGCAATTATATAGCCTTGCTGAGCCAGATATTGTACCCAGGTCGACGTTTCAAACTCATTGAAAACTCCCTGATGGTCCGGCCCCCCGTAAATCATTAAAACCAATGGATAGGATTTGTCGGGATCAAAGTTGTACGGACGAATCAGATATCCGTCCAGTTCCACTCCATGTTCTGTTGTGAAATTGAAAAGTTGCCTGGGCTGGTAGGCGTACTCTTCAATATATGATTCCACAGCTTCGCTACTGACAATAGTCTCAATTAACTTACCGTCATTTCGAGTGGTTTTGAGCTCAATTCTGTGTGGTGTCTCTGTATTGGACCATTTGTCGAAATAGTTCTTTCCACCGGGGCTCATATTAAAAGTATGCTTACCCGGTGAGTTTGAGTATTGCACTTTATCAGTACCGTCGAAACGGATGGAGTAGAGATGTCGTTCCAGCGAACCGGCTTCGGTCGATTCATAATAGATCATCTCTATCTCAGTATTAATTGACAAG
>Ga0102943_1001287_pt1 | contig 15787 bp, 12 predicted proteins | sample SalPonC_black_MG_FD_78174 | JGI IMG/M metagenome (GOLD analysis project Ga0102943, IMG submission 78174) | Salt pond soil microbial communities from South San Francisco under conditions of wetland restoration - Salt Pond MetaG... | ecosystem: Environmental > Aquatic > Marine > Intertidal zone >...
CATAAAACAATCCCCAAAAAAACAAAAATTTATGCCATTTCTTTGCTATGGACAACCATTTTGTTAACAGCAATTTTCGTTGTAGATATTATTTGGGTTAAAATATTATTGATTATTATTGCATTGGCAGTTAGTTTTCATATCCTGTCGTTTAAATCAACTAAAGAACTATGATTCCAGTACTAATACTAATGACAGCAGGAATAATAACCGGATGGATTTTTCACAAGAAAACTATTTTCTTACAATCGATTTCTAAACTAACTAATTGGGCCATTTATTTATTACTGTTTTTACTTGGATTAGCAGTAGGAGCTAATGAACAGATATTAAACAGTTTTCATAAGATTGGTTATTTGTCCATTGCCATCACTCTGTTTGCTGTTGCAGGCAGTATTTTTACTGCATGGATAACCTATCACTTATTTTTTAAAAAGAAAGGAGAAAGAAATGAAAGGTAGTATTATTATCCTCTTCTTCTTTGTTTTAGGTCTTCTTTCAGGTATTTACCAATTATTGCCTGAACATCTGTTAAAAAATGATTACAGCCTTTATGCATTATATCTTTTAATGTTTCTGGTTGGAATAGGAATAGGTAGTAATAAAAAATCATTACAAATTATAAAAAAAATAAACTTTAAAATACTATTGGTTCCCTTATCTGTAATTACCGGCACTTATATTGGGGTTTCTATCTTTTCCCTGATACAAAATCACCTCAGCCTGATTGACTCATTAGCTATAGGTTCGGGTTTCGGATATTACAGCTTATCCAGTGTACTCATTTCTGAAGTAACTAATGACACTTTAGGAGTAATAGCCCTGTTATCTAACATTACACGAGAAATTATAACACTACTTTTCACTCCATTATTTGCCCGATATTTTGGCAAGCTTGCTCCAATCTCCTCTGGTGGAGCCACAGCAATGGACACAACATTACCCGTTATTACAAAATACATTGGTTCTGATTATGCTATTATTTCAGTATTTAGCGGAATTGTATTAACAGTGCTTGTTCCTTTCCTAATTGCTCTGATTCTTTAATCCATTAAGAATTATAAATTATTCAATATCAAATAGCTTAAAATTGAATAAGTATTTATAATTTTACACGCTCTTTAAATAATTGTCTAAAACACAAAATACTACAAAAATGGCTGGTAAAATTAATATTAATGTTCGTTCGGAGATTGGAGAACTTGAGGGTGTAATACTTCACACGCCAGGCAAGGAAGTTGAGAATATGACCCCTAAAAATGCCGAAAGAGCCCTTTATAGTGATATCCTTAACCTTTCGGTTGCCCAAAAAGAGTATGCACAACTTAATGGAGTATTAAATAAAGTTACTCAGACTTTTCAGGTAAAAGATTTACTAACTGATATTTTAAAAAATGAAAAAGTAAAAGAAAATCTTTTACAAAAAATTTGTACCAACGAAGAAAAATGCAACATTATAAAACAACTACAAGCACAAAATCCTAAAGAGCTTTCTAACCAACTTATTGAGGGGGTTATTGAAGAGAAAAACACGTTAACCCGATATTTAAGCAAAGAGCGATATTCCTTGCGTCCGCTCCATAATTTCTTTTTTACCCGAGATGCCGCAATGTCTGTATTAGACGATGTTTTAATCGGACGCATGGCCAACCAGGTTCGTGAAAGAGAATCATTAATTATGGAAGCTATTTTTGATTATCACGAGCTCTTTTTAACTAAAACTGTTAATCCAACAGAAAGCAAACATTTCTCCAGCCAGACTTCCATTGAAGGTGGCGATGTATTAGTAGCCCGGGATGATATTTTATGTATTGGTACAGGAACAAGAACTACTTCGCAGGGAATTGATTTTATCCTGGAACGGCTGTTAGCTCAAAAAGAAAAAAACAGGCACATTATTGTTCAGGAGTTACCATATAAACCAGAATCGTTTATTCACCTCGATATGGTATTTACTTTTCTCGATATGGATACCTGTATGGTATACGAACCATTGATTTTGCAAACGAACCGCTTTCAGACTATTCATATAAAAATTGAGAATGGAAAAGTTACTTCTATTAAAGAAGAAGAGAATATGTTAAAATCTCTAAAAGATCTTGGTATGGACTTAAAGCCAATATATTGTGGCGGGAAAAAAGATCCATGGATACAGGAACGAGAACAATGGCATAGCGGGGCTAATTTTTTTGCTGTGGGACCCGGCAAAGTTATCGGCTATGAAAGGAATGCTTACACAATGGAAGAAATGAGTAATAATGGATTTGAAATATTAAAAGCCACCGATATTATTAAAGGAAAGATTGATGTAAAGAATTACAAAAAATATGTTATTGCCTTGGATGGTTCTGAGCTCCCCCGTGGTGGTGGCGGAGCAAGATGTATGACTATGCCTGTCAGAAGGAAACCCATAAAATGGTAAAAAATAAAAAGGATGTCTCTCTCGACATCCTTTTTTTTATTTTAAACCAGCTCTTTCACTTTATCGGCTGCTTCTTGAAGCGTAATGGCCGAAGATACTTTAAGACCGGAGTCGTCAATTAATTTTTTCCCTTCTTCAGCGTTAGTACCTTGCAGCCTTACAATTACAGGAATATCTATAGTTCCAATAGCTTTATATGCATCAACTACTCCCTGGGCTACCCGATCGCAACGTACAATTCCACCAAAAATATTTATTAAGATGGCTTTTACATTGGGGTCTTTTAAAATAATTCTAAATCCGGCTTCAACTGTTTCGGCATTAGCAGATCCGCCCACATCCAGAAAATTTGCCGGGTCGCCTCCTGCCAATTTTATTATATCCATGGTTGCCATGGCTAAACCGGCACCATTTACCATACATCCAACATTTCCATCCAATTTAATAAAGTTTAAATTGTACTGTCCGGCTTCCAGCTCAGCAGGGTCTTCTTCGGTTGTATCACGCATTTCCTGATATTCCGAATGCCTGAACAGTGCATTATCATCGAGATTAACTTTAGCATCGGCTGCAAAAATACGATTGTCGGATGTTTTAAAAACAGGGTTTATTTCAAATAATGATGAATCACTTTTTTCAAAAGCAGTATACAGCGCCAGAACAAATTTCACCATTTCTTTAAACGCTTTCCCGCTTAATCCCAGATTAAATGCAATTTTCCTGGCCTGATAAGGCTGAACTCCAACTTTAGGGTCAATTTCTTCCTTAAAAATTAATTCCGGAGTTTTTTCGGCTACCGTTTCAATATCCATTCCTCCCTCGGTTGAGTACATAATGATATTCCGTCCGGTAGCTCTATTTAATAAAACACTCATATAAAACTCTTCGACTTCACTCTCGCCGGGATAATATATCCCTTGTTCAATGAGAATTTTATGTACTTTTTTTCCTTCGGACCCGGTTTGGTGAGTTACCAGATTCATTCCAATAATGTCTCCGGAAAATTTTTTAACTTCATCGAAAGATTTAGCAATTTTAACTCCTCCGCCTTTTCCTCGCCCTCCGGCATGAATCTGAGCTTTAACAGCCCATGTTTCCATTCCGGTTTTTTCTTTAATGGTTTTTGCTGCCTGAACTGCTTTATCGGGTTGGTCAACAACTATTCCTTCGGGAACGGCTACACCAAAATGTTTTAATATGCTTTTAGCTTGATACTCGTGAATATTCATAGCTTACTATTACTTTTATATTATAATGCTTACGAAATTATTCATTTTTTATACATTTAACCAATTTTTAGTTAATAAAATATTTTTGATAAAACATGAGAAAATTAAAAAACAGTGAATTACAACGTTTAAATATCGAAGAATTTAAAATTGCAAAAAAAATACCTGTTGTTGTCATACTGGACAATATAAGAAGCCTTAATAATATTGGTAGTGTTTTTAGAACCTCGGATGCATTTATCATTGAAAAAATTATGCTATGCGGTATTACAGCAAAGCCACCTCATAAAGATATTCAAAAAACAGCTTTAGGAGCTACAGAATCTGTAAACTGGGAATATTTTGAGAAAACAACAGATGCAATTAATTTTCTAAAAAAATTGGGATTTACGATTATTTCTATAGAACAAGCTGAAGAAGCAACTGAATTACAAAACTTTATTGTTGAAAAAGACAGGAAATATGCTGTAATCTTTGGGAATGAGGTAAAAGGAGTCCAGCAAGAAATAGTGAACCTGAGTGATTATTGCATTGAAATTCCGCAATTTGGTACAAAACATTCGTTTAACATTTCGGTAAGCGCAGGCATTGTTTTGTGGGAACTTTTCAAGAAAATAAAGTGGTAAATAAAAATTAAAAGGCTGTACCAAATATGATACAGCCTTTCATTTATAATAATAGATTAAACTATTGAATCATAGATTTAAATACTTCGTTTTCGAAATACTTTCTGAATTCTAAATCCGTTTTGGCTAACTCTGCCAATTCAGGATCTTTTTCTATAGCAGTTTTTAAGCTGTTTAATACAGTACCTTCGTCACCAATTCTTGCAGCAATCACAGCTTTTAAATAATCGTTCATTGCATCGTCTTTTTCAACTGCGTCAATCGTTTTAAGGGCAGAATCATTTTTTCCTGCTAATAACATTGCTAAAGCAGTATTGAAAGAGGTATGATTTTGGAAATAGTTAATTGCAGCTTCATATTCACCATCCATAATCTTAATGATACCCAGGTTATAATCAACAGCAGTACCTGCATCGGTAGCATTTAAGAAATATTGCTCAGCTGATTCTTTATCGCCTTCTTTAAGAGCAATTACTCCCAGGTTATTATTAACGATTGGATCATTTTCTTTAAGTTCATTGGCTTTTTCCAGTGAAGCTTTTGCATCAGCTAAATTACCTTGTTTTATATAAACAAAACCTAAATTATTATGTGCTCTGTAGCAACCTTCGTGTTTTTCGATAATAGTTTTGTAAATATCAACTTTACCATCTAAGTCTTCGGTTAATTTAGCTCCATATAATAATTCTTCAATATTTAAAGTATCAGGATTATTTACAACATAATCAAGAATCTGCTCATCAGAAAATCCTATTTTCTCAACATTTACTGCAATTTCCGATCTTCTTAGTTTTGGCAAGATATCCTCAGCCAATACTTCGAATGTTGCAGACATATTCTTAATTTCTTTTTCTCTTACAGCAGGGTCTGAATACATAGAAAGTACACGAAGGATCAATTCTTTATCTTCGATTGAAGAACCTTCAACTAATTTTTTAAATCCTTCCCAGTCTTCTGCTGTTGATTTCATGTTGTAAAGAGCCTCAGCATCTTTATCTTTAACTTTGGCTTTGTCAATTACTTTTGCCAGATAGTTATCAGCAGATTTTTTTCTTTGAACTGATAATCTTTCATTAAGATCCATTGGTCCATCAGGAGAAGCATAAGCAGAAATTTCAATTCCTTTGAATTCTTTATTTTCTTTTTCGTTTGCTTCTTTAACAAATTGCTCAAGTTTTTTGATATCTTCTGAAGTTAATTCAGATCTTCTGATATTTGAACGTTGAATAACATAGTGAATGTCAGCCATTTCTTTTTCTGTAATTACACGCTCAAATTTATCGGAAGTCAGAATTGGTTTTGGATTTACTTTTACTAACAATGGAGTAGAAATAATTCCATCAGCCAATTTAAAAGCAGGTAATTCAAGATTATTGTCCTTGATAGTAGCAACAGCTCTCATTTCAAGCTGGCCTGTACGCATAGCTTCGTTGTAATCAAATTCTCCGGCAAATTCAACAGAGCCACCAGTTTCATAAGCAATTACTTTATTATTGGCTTCTACGCTTTCACCCTGATATGTTTTAGATTCTAAAACTTCTTCTCCGCCATCATATTTGTAAACAGGTGTAAATTCAACAATTGCTTTTTTGTTGAACCACTCAGCAGGAATATCGCCTGTGATTTCGTACTTAACTTGGTTTGCATGCATTTCAAGCACTTTTGGCGTAACATTGTACTGAAGATTTGAAGCTTCTTCTTTCATTTTATCTAATCCGCCACAACTACTTAATATTAAAGCAGCGAATAAGAAAGATGCTAAATAGTTGATTCTTTTCATAGTCTGATTAATTATTTGTTTTAAAAATTATTATTTTATTGTCTCTTTCAAATACAAACTTAATAATGTTTTAGATAAAAAAAAAATAAAAAGCGGCAAAATATATATTATATCAGGCTTTAAATAACTATTCTATGAATTCCCCGGTCGTATTTCTTTTGAAAAATCAGTTCTTTTATCTTTTCATAATCTTCCTGATTATCAACAAAATCAACATTACTGGTATCAATTATTAAAAAACTCATATCGTTTTGCTGCCTAAAGAAGTCGAAATATCCTTTCTCCAAATTCTTTAAGTACTCTTCAGAAATTCCTTTTTCATAATCTCGTCCTCTTTTAGAAATATTAGTTAAAAGCTTTTTTACATCGACATGTAAATATACATAAAGATCGGGTTTAGGAATTGATTGGTAAATAATATTGAATATTTGGCGATAAAGGTTGTATTCGTCGTGTTTTAAAGTAGCTTTAGCAAAAATCAATGATTTCATAAAATAATAATCGGCTACATTAAACGGTTTAAAAAGGTCTCTTGAAGTCAGGTCGCGGTTTAATTGCTGATATCTCTCAGCTAAGAAAGAAAGCTCCAGTGGGAAAGAGTATCGATCGGGATCATTATAAAACTTGGGTAAGAATGGGTTATCTGCAAATTGCTCTAAAATCAATTTAGCATTATAATCTTCGGCAATCATTTTGGCAAGGGTTGTTTTGCCGGCACCAATATTTCCTTCAATAACAAGATAATTTAAATCCACTATCACTAATTAAGATTAAAAAAAGCTGCTTCAAAGATAATTTTTGAAGCAGCCAATAAATAAAATTCTTCACCTTTTTTATAAACAATTTTTAATAAATTGGTTTTACATCCATATTATAAAATGCAAAAGACCACTTATCAGCTGTTTCTTCGATTCTAACGCTGGTCGGTTTTCCGGCACCATGCCCTGCTTTGGTTTGGATTCTAATCAACACAGGGTTTTCCCCTTTATATTTTTCCTGTAAAGTTGCAATGTATTTAAATGAATGAGCCGGAACCACTCTGTCATCATGGTCGGCAGTAATAACCATTACAGCAGGATAATCTTTCTTACTGCTAATATTATGCAAAGGGGAATAGTTATATAAATTTTCAAAATGAATAGAGTCTTTGCTTGAACCATATTCTTCAGCCCACGCCCATCCAATGGTAAATTTGTGATAACGGAGCATATCCATCACTCCTACTTCAGGAAATGCCACTGCATACAAATCAGGACGTTGGTTAATAACTGTCCCAATAAGCAGTCCTCCGTTAGAACCACCTCTAATCGCTAATTTCTGAGGAGATGTATATTGATTTTCGATTAGATATTCAGAGGCAGCAATAAAATCATCAAAAACATTCTGCTTATTTAAACGCATACCGGCTTTGTGCCAGTTCTGACCATATTCTCCACCACCTCGTATATTTGGCATGGCAAATACTCCGTTATTTTCAAGCCAGATTAATCGTGCTACACTAAACGAAGGAAGAAGACTTACATTAAAGCCTCCATATGAATAGAGTAATGTCGGATTTTTACCATTTAATTTCAATCCTTTTTTATGCACGATAAACATAGGTACTTTTATCCCGTCTTTACTGGTAAAAAACACCTGTTTTGTTTCATAATCGGAAGGATTAAAATCAATCTCCGGCTTAAATAACGTCTCCGCTGTTTTTTCATTCATATTAAATTTATAAATGGAAGGCGGAAAAGTAAACGACCGAAAACTATAAAACACCTCTTCATCATCAATATCGCTATTAATCCCATAAACAGCTCCTAATTGCGGAAGATCGATATCATGCAAATAATCTCCTTTAAAATTATAAACTTCTAGCTTAGCATGTGCATCCTTTATATAAGATGCTATAATTTTACCATCTGCAAGATGACACCCATTCAAAACATCACTTTTTTCAGAAATAATATCTACCCAGTTTCCAACATCAAGGGTGTTTACATTAATTTTAACAAGTTTGTATTTTGGCGCTCTAAAATTAGTCACCACAATCAAATTATCATTAACATGGTCGAGTACACGATAATCATAATTAAAACCGGTAGTAAGTTTTACAAACTCATCATCTTTTTGAAGATTTTTAACATATAGATTATTCCCACTGGTAGATTCAGTTTCATAAATAAAAAGATATTTTCCGTCGCTGGATACATCGGCACTAAAATTTCGCAAAGGAAAATCTTTATTATCAAAAATTACGTGATCAGATTCGGCTGAAGTTCCGAGTTTATGATAGCATACTTTGTGAAACTTATTTACACCAGAAAGTTCTTCTCCTTCTTTAGGAGCATCATATCTGCTATAAAAGAAACCGTCTTTGTACCAGGCAATTTCTGAAAACTTAACCCAGGAAATATGGTCATCCAGGTCCTCCCCTGTTTCAATATCTCGTACATAAATTTCATTCCAGTCTGATCCACCTTCGGAAAGTTGATAGGCAATATATTTAGCATCATTTGAAATGGCAATACCTCCCAAAGCAATGGTTCCGTCTTCGGAAAATTTATTGGGGTCAATTAAAACTTCGGGTTCACCATCTAATGATTCCTTCATGTATAAAACTGACTGGTTTTGCAAGCCGTCATTTTTATAGAAAAAATATTTATCTCCTTTTTTAAATGGGGCACTCATGGTTTCATAATTCCATAACTCAGTAAGTCTGCTTTTAATTTTATCTCTAAAAGGTATTTGTTTTAGATAATTGAATGTTACTTTATTTTGTGCTTTCACCCATTCTTCAGTTTCTTGTGAACGGTCGTCTTCGAGCCAACGGTAAGGATCTTCTACCTTAGTTCCAAAATATTCGTCTGCCTGATCAACTTTCCTTGTTTCGGGATAGTCTACAGGGGATTGATTACATTGGGTGAATCCTAAAAGGACAAACAGTAATAAAAGAAGATTTATTCGTTTCATATTTTTTATATTTTTTTTCATTTAACAAACTTACATTAAAATCAGCATAAAATAAGTAACATTAACTTTGTAAATTTAAAAAAGAATTAAAAGTTTTCAAAATAATAGATCATGCCATAATAACCGATTAATCTTTGCAAAGGAGGAATAAAAAAAGGGCAGAGAATTAACCCTGCCCAGATACATCGTTTTTATATAATAAATCAGACTATTCTTTTTTTCGTTCGGGTTTAGGTAAAAGTGCTTTTCGCGAAAGTTTTAATTTACCACTTCGGGGATCAATATCCAGAAGTTTAACTTTTACCTCATCGCCCTCTTTAAGGACTTCTTCTACTTTTTCCAGTCGGCGCCATTCAATTTCTGAGATATGCAACAAACCTTCTTTTCCGGGAAGAATTTCAACAAATGCACCATAAGGCATCACGGATTTAACAATTCCTGTATATTCTTTACCGGCTTCCGGAACTTCTATAATACCTTTAATCCTATCAAGAGCAGCCTCAATATCTTCTTGGTTTTCAGAGAAAATATCTACCACCCCGGAACCACCTTCCTCAGTTATTGTTATCGTAGAGTTGGTTTTTTCCTGGATTTCCTGGATGATTTTTCCTCCCGGGCCAATTACTGCACCAATCATATCTTTAGGTATAGTAATTTGTACTATTCTTGGGGTATGAGGTTTTAATTCGGCTCTGGGTTCAGCAATGGTTTCAAGCATCTTATTAAGGATATGCATTCTTCCTTCTTTTGCCTGCTCCAGAGCTTTGGACATGATTTCGTAAGATAAACCTTCAATTTTAATATCCATCTGGCAGGCAGTTATTCCATCTGCGGTGCCTGTTACTTTAAAATCCATATCACCCAAATGGTCTTCATCTCCAAGGATATCAGAAAGCACAGCATATTTTCCGGAGTCTGTGTCGGTGATTAAGCCCATAGCTATTCCTGATACCGGTTTTTTAATTTTCACCCCGGCATCCATTAAAGATAACGTTCCGGCACATACGGTAGCCATGGATGAAGATCCGTTTGACTCTAAGATGTCGGAAACTACACGTATAGCATAAGGATTTTCCTCTCCTTCGGGAATCATTCCCTTAAGTGCTCTGAGAGCAAGATTCCCATGCCCCACTTCGCGACGGCTTAAGCCACGTACCGGTCTTGCATCACCTGTTGAAAAGGGAGGAAAATTATAATGTAATACAAATTTTTCGGTACCCTGCACCAACACCTGGTCAATAATTTTCTCGTCGAGCTTTGTTCCCAAAGTTACTGTAGTAAGCGACTGAGTTTCGCCACGTGTAAATACTGCGGAGCCATGAGCTGCAGGCAAATAATCTATCTCGCACCAGATAGGTCTTATTTCATCGGTCTTTCGCCCATCTAAACGAATTCCTTCGTCTAAGATAAGATTCCGAACGGCTTCTTTCTGTACCTCATGAAAATACCTTGAGACATGCGTTTCATTTACCTCCTCTTCTTCATTCTCTGCTTGCAACTTTTCGGTAAATGCAGTTTTTATTTGTTCAAAAGCTTCGCTTCGTTTATGTTTCTCTTTATGATCTTTTGCTGCTTTATACACCTCGTCATAAAGTTCCTTACTTATTCGTTCACGAAGTGCCTGGTCATTAGTTTCGTGCTCGTATACCCGTTTTTCTTTATTTATTTCTTTAGCCAGTTCAATTTGTGCCAGGCACTGCATCTTAATGGCTTCGTGAGCAAACTTAATAGCTTCTAACATTTCTGCTTCAGAAACTTCGTCCATTTCACCTTCAACCATCATCACATTGTCGAGGGTAGCAGCTACCATAATGTCGATATCAGCTCTTTCCAGCTCATCAAAAGTCGGGTTAATCATATAATGTCCGTCAACTCTTGCTACACGTACTTCTGAGATTGGCCCGTGAAAAGGAACATCCGAGATACTTAATGCTGCAGAAGCTGCCAGTCCGGCTAAAGCATCGGGCATAACATCTTTGTCGGCCGAAATAAGGTTTACCGTAACAAAGGTATCGGCATGATAATCTTCCGGGAACAATGGCCGCAAAGCACGGTCAATTAATCGTGAAATTAGAATTTCGTAATCGGAAGGCCTGGCTTCTCTTTTTAGAAATCCGCCGGGGAAGCGTCCAAATGAAGCAAATTTTTCTCTGTATTCGACAGAAAGGGGCATAAAATCAACATCTTCTTTGGCTTCTTTGGCCGATACAACAGTGGCCAGAAGCATGGTGCGCCCCATTTTTACTACAACCGATCCATCAGCCTGCTTGGCCAGCTTACCTGTTTCAAGGGTAATGGTTCTATCGCCGCCCAGATCAATTGTTTTTGAAATTAAATTATACATATATATTCTATTAAAAATTAATTCGTGGTGTAAGGTACTAAGAAAAAAGGCAATTTAAAATTGCCTTCATCCTTTTTTTATTTACGGAGTTTAAGTTCTTTAATCAGCTCTCGATATCGTTCAATATCCTTACCTTTAAGGTAATCCAATAACCGACGTCTCTTTCCTACCAATCGTACCAGTGCGCGTTGTGTGCTGTAGTCTTTTTTATTGGTCTTTAGATGACTGGTTAAATGTACAATGCGATGCGTAAAAAGAGCAATCTGTCCTTCGGTTGAACCGGTATTTGTTTCAGACTTCCCAAATTCCTTAAATAGTTCCTGCTTTTTCTCTGCTGTTAAATAGCTCATACTTTTTACAATTTATTTTATTATTCTATTATATTCATTTTAAGACCTGCAAAAATATTTATTTTTTTTCACATAACAACAGAAAAAAAGAAAAAATTATGGTTTTGGGTTGTTTTTCTTGTGACTAAAAGCATGAATAAATTACTCATTTTTAGTTTGTATAGGTAATAACCTTTAATCCAAAAACTATAGAAGAATTAGAGGAATTATTTATAACCCAAGATTTGGCTGCATGACTTAACTACTTGTCCAGTGTACTATTGCTATTCCAGTAGCATTTATAAATAAAATTTCTCATTATTTTTTTTTTCAAAAACACAAGATTTGTTACTGAAGTATATTTTACTTTTGAAAATTATTAAATATTATTCATGTAAAAATTCTTTTACAGCTATTGAAATGGCCAGGTTTGGGGGGTTATCTTTATTTTGAATTAGGGATAAGGGATGGTCATTTTCTGCTAAAATCCATTGATTATCATGAAATTTACTTCTAAAATATGTGTATGAATCAGTTACTGAAAAAGTAAGAGGAACACTAAGAGCTATTTCAGTTCCTGAATCAATTTTATTCCCTTTATCATCTAAATAAGAAAGCCATTCTATACCAACAAATACACCGGTATCCGGGAATATTAGATTTTCATTCAAATTATATTTTTTCCCTTTATGTTTTTTTGATTGAAATATTGGTAAATTAGCAATAATGTCACCAGGTAGTCCTGTAATACTATCTTTCTTATAAATATTTATTCTATAGGCAATATTTTGCTTCCTTTTTCCGGAAGTTTTTAAAATAACAGATTCAATTAATTTCGTATGTTCTGGATTTTTATTTTCAATATAAGCAACCCATTCACTTCCCACATGTGAATAAAAAGTAGTTTTGTCTCTTTCTTTTCTAAACCCTAATTCATGCTTTTTTGATTTTACATCTACTTTTAAAGTAACTTCATCAATTTGATAAATTTTTGGTGTTAAGAATATTTCTTTTTTCAAATTAGCCGTATAAATTATTGTATCACTATAATAACCTACACAAGAAATTATTAAGGTATCATTTGGGGTTGCTTGAATTTTAAAACCACTTTTATTTGAATAAGTACCTGTATTTGCACTGAAATTAAAAATAGTAGCAAATTCAATACATTCTCCTGTCTTTATATCTTTAATATAATACTGAGAATATACACTATTACACAAAAATACAATCGTAAAAATTAAAAATAATTGTTTCATATTTTATAAATTTAATAATAGGGTGTCCAAAAATCAATTTCAAAACAACCATCTTGAAAAAATTAGCTTACTAAGCATTATTATTAAAAAATTAATTTTTTGGACACCTTACAAGTAATTAGTTAGATTATTCTAAATGAGCCCATCCGCAATCACCTCCAACATCAATCCAAAATGCTGCATAATCCCAACAGCAATAAGTTCCTAAACTTGTTGTATGACAACGATAATCATGTTTACCCCAAAACTTACCACCTTCCAAATTTTACATTTGATTAAAATCTAAAGTTTCTATAAAATAAAGTTTTAGATAAAAAAAATAATAAAATATAAAACAAAGTTTAGTATAGCGTTTTAAATATGCAAGCAAATGTTAATCGACTTTGTAAAGCGTATGGTTTTGTGAATGAGTGGTATGGTTTTATGAATAAGGGAAAAATGTTTCATAGTCAATTTCATTTTTTATTAATTGTTTTTAGCAATTTCTATCGCTTTTTCTAAAAATTCATCTTTGCCCTTTTTAATACCTAATAAAGTTCTTTGCACCGGATAATCGGGCTGATATCCGATTAGATGATGCGGGGTTTTATCATGGTTAAGTACCTTCATTCCTGTCCACATAATTTGAAACCCGTTAGGAAGGTTAATGAAATTTACATTACCATTACAACCGGCAGTGGTATCGCCAACTGTTACCCCTAAATGATAATGCTTAATTATTCCCAATTCTGTTTCTCCACTACTTACCACATTCGGAGCTGTAATCATTATGCTTTTTGAATAAAAATAAGGTTTTTGAGGATTTAATGACCAATTACTTTCACTAAATTCCATTCCTTTTCTATCAGGATATATAATTTGCGGCACATTCCACCATGCAGAATTTACTGGTGTTTTTATTAAGTGAGGAATAACTTCTAATAAGCTTAGTTTTACTCCCCAACGATAATCATAAATCACACTTTTTGCATTGGCCAAATTCTCTATTTTATCCTCAAAGTTTTTAGGATTACATTTACTAAGGTTTACATAATAAACACCGGATTCTAATTCTCTGATATCATCATATTGATAGGGATTATTATTTATTGGATTATAAAAAATACTTTTAATATTTCTTTTATTTTGAATATCACACAAAATTTTTTCACCATCACGTTCTAGCATTAAGTTTGTTGATCCAGATTCATAATTACTCCCAAATATATTGAGTGCCCGGCATCTTTTTAACTGAGGTGACCCGGAAATATATTTCTTCGTGTTTTCCAGCACTTTCTTCGCATCAACTCCATTTACTTTTTTTATAATGTCGCCAGCTCTTAACTGAGGGTCATCTGATGCTGTTATAACTATTTCATCTTCAACTAACGCTGTTCTAACAGGTAAGTGATACATTCTCTCTCCATAAACATATCCATGACCGTCTTTTAGTTTAGCAACCATCTTGCTAAGTGTCTTGATAAAATCTTTATTATCCTTATCTGAATATGTTTTTTCAATTATTTCTGACAATACATGTTCCCAATTTGTTTTGACTACATCAAAATAGGGATAAAAATGTTGAAACACATTCCAGGAAATAACAACGCATGCTAAATTAGTATGCATATTGAAATCAGATGAAATATTTATGCCAGCAAGTTCTTTTTTTAGTTTATTTAAGGATTTGATATCCGATTTGGGATATGTTTCATTATCTATTGAATATAAAGCTAAGGGTATAATACAATAAAGATTATTGCCTATTGGCTCATTAATAACTTCACCAAAATCAGGATACTCTTCAAATAATTTTCCGGTATAATCAGCCCTTAGAGCAAATCTTCCAGAATGTATTTCATTTTCAGACAATTCAATTTTGTGCCCATTTTCAGTTACTTGCCAATCATTAATGTTAGTATTAATTAATCCCTGTTCAAAATCCATATTAAAAGAATCTAGAACTTCCCACCTGTCACCTTCTTTAACAAAAAGGCTAAAATCATCCGTTAAAACAGATACATTATTTTTAACAGCGCCACCAAAGACTAAATATTCTGAATCATACCCGATTTTTGTATTGATTTCATATTTTCTCCAATCCATTGAATTTATTTCTACTTTATGTTGAGAAATTAGGGAAGAAAAATTTTGTAATCGTTCATCTTTGGTTAAGGGACTTAAAAATAAATGGGCTTCTCCTCCAGATGCTGTGGCCTTAATCTTAAAATATCCTGTCAACTTTACTTCTTTTCCACGTAAAGTATACACATCAAGAATATTTTTGAAGAAATAGGAATACGAATCATTTAAAATTTTATTGATTCGAATACTTTTATAAAAATTGCTTTTTTGCCCAAGGTTGACACCATAATGCTGCCAGGCAACAACTTTATTTGCAGTAGTATCAGAAATAAGTGAGTGTAAATCGATTGGAGTAGTATTCTTTTCGGCAGAAATTTGCAGGCCCTGAACAATAGGAGAAAATAGATTAACCAGCGAATCTCTTAATGCTGATTCAGATTTTACATTTTCAACTTTCTGCACACCAAGAATGGCAAATTTATCCCAGTCGATTTCCTGAGCCTCATCACTCGGATGAAACCATCGAACATAACCATAAAGTTTGGCAAAGGTTTCAATGTTATGAACTTTTTTAGATTGTTTTTGACAAGCTTGAAATACTGAAATAATAATAATAACGGTCAAAAATTTTGCTAATATTTTCATTGTTTTTAATATTAATTTACACTACTGTCCGGTAAAAATGTTAATGTCGTACCTACGGCACTTTATTAATTCATTTTTAGTGTTTTTTACCATAATTGCGTCGCTCGGCGACTTTTTAGTCCCGGTAGGGA
>Ga0102943_1001293_pt1 | contig 15758 bp, 11 predicted proteins | sample SalPonC_black_MG_FD_78174 | JGI IMG/M metagenome (GOLD analysis project Ga0102943, IMG submission 78174) | Salt pond soil microbial communities from South San Francisco under conditions of wetland restoration - Salt Pond MetaG... | ecosystem: Environmental > Aquatic > Marine > Intertidal zone >...
GAGAAGTCCCACTATCTCGAGGTCTGCTACCTTCTGCTCTACGGCAATCTGCCCGACAAGGCCGAGCTCGAGGACTTCGAGACGCGCGTGACGCGTCACACCATGCTGCACGAACAGATGCAGAACTTCTTCCGCGGCTTCCGGCGCGACGCGCATCCCATGGCCGTGGTCTGCGGCGTCGTCGGCGCGATGTCGGCGTTCTACCACGACAGCACCGACATCCACGACGCCTGGCAGCGCGAAGTGGCGACGATCCGGCTGATCGCGAAACTGCCGACGATCTGCGCCTGGGCCTACAAGTATTCGGTGGGTCAGCCCTTCGTCTATCCGCGGAACGACCTCGACTACGCAGCCAACTTTCTTCACATGTGCTTTGCGGTTCCGGCCGAACCCTACGTCGTCGATCCGATCCTGGCCAAGGCCATGGACCGGATCTTCACGCTTCACGCGGATCACGAGCAGAACGCCTCGACCTCTACGGTGCGGCTCGCCGGTTCGTCTCAGGCCAACCCTTTCGCCTGCATCGCGGCGGGCGTCGCCTGCCTCTGGGGTCCGGCGCATGGCGGCGCCAACCAAGCCTGCCTGGAGATGCTGCGGGAGATCGGGACGGTCGACCGGATTCCGGAATACATCGCGCGCGCCAAGGACAAGGACGATCCGTTCCGACTGATGGGCTTCGGTCATCGGGTCTACAAGAACTTCGATCCCCGGGCGAAGGTGATGAAGGAGAGCGCGGACGAAGTGCTGGGCCTTCTGGGAATCGAGAACAACCCGACTCTGCAGGTGGCGAAGGAACTGGAGCGCATCGCGCTCGAAGACGATTTCTTCGTCGACAAGAAGCTATATCCGAACGTCGACTTCTATTCGGGCATCATTCTCGACGCCATCGGCTTCCCCACCTCGATGTTCACCCCGATCTTCGCGCTGTCGCGCACCGTCGGCTGGATCGCGCAGTGGAAGGAGATGATGGAGGAGCAGGGCCGCATCGGCCGGCCGCGTCAGCTCTACACCGGGCCGACGCATCGGGACTGGCGGCCGGTCGACGACCGCTGAGGGCGGCGTTCGGGCATTGTTCTCGCCCTTCGCGGCTCGGACCGGAGCCGCGTCCCCTGCGGATCGGATGTGACGCCGGCCCGCGCTCGACGAAAGTCGGGCGCGGGCGGCATCATGAACAATCCGTGGCGGCGGCGCGCCGGTCGGGGACGCCGCCGTCGCCGTTTCAGGAGAGGGACGCGAAATCGGTGGAGCGCGGGCTCCGCAACACCTCGCCGAAGGGGATCTCGCCCCAGGCCTCGTTCACCAGATCGACCACGTCGCCCATGCCGAAGGCGCCGTGGCGGGCGAACAGCGGCGCGAAGCCGTCGGCGTGCCAGAGCGAGCGCGGGTCGTCGCGCAGCAGCCGGCAGATCACCCCGGCGACGATGGTGCCCCCGGTCTCGCCCAGCTTGCCGCCGTAGTGGTCGCCCTCCTGCAGGCAGTAGTACCAGAGGGGGATCTTGTCCAAGCCGGCGCGGCGGGTGGGCTCGTCCCGGTCGAGCGGCGTGAAGCCGAGTTCCGCGGCGGCCTGCTGACCGGAGGCGAGTTCGAAGCCGAAGCGGTCGCGGATCAGGTTGCGGTGGGCGAGGCTGCGCGCCCGCTCGAAGCTGATCGCCGGCGGGCCGTCCTCGCCGCCGCCGACGAAGGGCAGGTCGTAGAGCTCCGCCGCGATGCGCGGGCCGACGGGACGGGCCTTCTGGGCGCGGTCCGGATCGGCGCGCGTGCCGAAGAACTTCGCGAGGTCCACGGTCCTGGTCTTGGGGCCGAATGCGGGCAGGCCGTCCATCGAGCCGTCGTTGGCGAAGAGCTTCACCGTCTCGGTCCCGATGTCGTACTCGCTCCGCACCGTGCCGTGACCGAAGCGGTAGGCGGCGACGGAGAACTCGGCCGGGATGTAGGCGTCGCGGGGGCGCATGCCCTTCGGCAGACGGCCGCGCTCCATGCGGCGCACCACCCGCTCCAGCACCTCGTCGTCGACGAAGGCCGGCAGGTATTCGTGCAGGATGATCCAGTGGTAGTGCCAGCGCAGCAGCCGGGCGGCGGCGACGTGGTCGGATTCGTCCTTCAGCTTGGCCGCCTTCATGCCGTCGGTGTCGTGACGCAGGCGATGCAGCAGCACGTTGTGGAACCGGATCATCAGATTCTGCACAGCGGCGACGAAGGCGTTCTCGTCGTTGCGCGGATCGCCGATGCAGGCGATGCCCTCCGGGTTCCGCGCCAGGTCGTCCGGATTGGCGTGCGTGCCGGTGAGCAGGTAGTGCGCCGTCTCGTGGCTGTGATGGGAGTAGAGCAGCGGGCTCGCCTCCGCCCCGCCGCCGAGAACGCAGTCGAGATCGAGGGTCGGCGTGCGCTGGTTCTCGATATCCACGGCGGCGGCGGTCTTGCCGAGGGCCGACTGCACGTCGAGCGTCACGTCGTGGTCGACGAACTGCCCGAAGAAGGTCTGCCCGGCGTCGGCGGGCCCGGTCGCCGACGCCTCGTCGCGCATCGCGTCGGCGAGATCCGACAGCAGGTCAAGCGCCCGGTCGAGATCCGTCGGAAGCCTGATCGGGTTTCGCTCGAACAGCCGCCCGAAGGTGCGGTCGTGGATCGACGCCTGCGCCTGCTGGCGCTCGCGCAGCGCCTTGGCCATGCCGTGATGTTCGCTCATGGAACGCCCTCCTCATCCCCCGTGCCGGGCGCCGCGCGGCGCCCAAGCGGCATCACGGTGGAGAAGGATCGCGGAACCTCGGATGAAAGCCGATTTCAGCCGCCGTCAACCGGGCGATTTCGGCGCAGGCCGGCGAGGGCGGCCGCCCCGGCGAGGAGAAGCCAGGCCGGCGCGGGAACGGGAACCGTCGCGACGTAGCGCACCCCCTCGAAACTCGAGAGAAAGGCCGTGGCCTCCACGCTCCGCACGCCGGTCCAGTAGGCGACGCCGCCGTAGCCGGCGAGCGGGTCGCCAGAGAGGCCGGCGCCGCCGGAGAGCACCCCGGCGATGGCCCAGGCGAGGCCGGTGCGGATCAGCAGCGGACCGCCGCTGTCGCCCGGCGCGCCCGAACCTTCGAGCGACAGCGTCGCGCCGGAACTGCCGACATGCCAGAGCGTGTTGGAGCCGTCGCCCGTGGCGTCGTCCGACGTGTCGTCGAAATCGGCCGAGAGGATGTTCTCGCTGCCCGAGAAGAATTGCGGCCGCGTGGGCGAGCCGATGTCGGGCGTGCCGGCGGCGTAGGGAACGGGCGCGGCCCCGTAGGCGTCCACCGTCGCGTCGGCGGCGCGGCGCACGAGGTCGATCGGTCCGGCGCCGGTGGAGCCGAGGCCGTGGCGCCCGTAGCCGACGAGGCGCGCGGTCGCGCCCGACGGCAGGTCGGAGACGAGCGCGAAGGGATCGCGGTCCGTCACCGGATCGGCGAGCGCGAGCACCGCGAGATCGCCGCCGTCGAGCAGGTTGCTTCCGTCGTAGAGGTCGCCGAGGACGAAGACGGCGCCGACGCCGCGCGTCGCCTCGAGCGCGCCGGAGCCGGCGCGGAACTCCACCGTGACGTCGGCCGCCGAGAACCCGACGACGCAGTGATCGGCGGTTAGGACGGCGCCGGCGGCGATCAGAGCGCCGGAGCAGACGCCGGACGAGACGCCGTCGTCGAAGGCGAGACGGACCACGGAGCCGAAGGGCTCGCCCGCCGCCGCGGCCGCCGAAAGCCCGGCGGCGTCGTCGATGGTGACGGCCTTCGCGGGGACCGCGAGGCCGAGGGCCGCCGCGAGGGCGATGAGGCCGGTCGGGAGACCGGCGTGTCGGAACTCACGCAACGCTTCGTCCTGATCCAGGGGCACGCTTTACGCAGCGGCGGAGCCGCCATGATCAGATGAATATCGAGTGAATCGGACGAAGGCCAGCCCTCGCCGCTCAGCCGCGCGCGATTGCGGCGAGGATCGAGTCGGCGGCGCGCTCGGACGGCGGCGGGCCGCCGCGGCCGAGCGCGGCCATGGCGGCGTCGAAGGCGGCGCGCTGCTCGGCGCGGGCGCCGGCGTCCTCGATCAGGCGCGTGAGGGCGTCGGCGGCGGCGGCTGGCCGGAAGCGCTCCTGCAGGAATTCGGGAACCGCGTCGGGGCGGGTCAGCAGGTTGACCAGGTTCGCCGTCGGGACCTTGACGATGTTGCGCACGATCAGGGCGGTGACGGGCGCCACCGCATAGGCGGAGACATGGGGGGCGCCGAGGGCCGCCAGTTCCAGACTGACGGTGCCGGAGGCCGCGAGGGCGGCGTCGGCGGCGGCCATGGCGGCGAACTTGCGCGCTTCGGCGGCGGCGGGGTCGGACCCGGCCGGATCGAGCACTTGCGTGCCGACGCCCCAGCCCGCCGCGGCCTCTCGCGCGGCGTCGGCGAGGCCGGGGGCGGCGGGCAGGACCGTGACGAGGCCCGGGACGCGGTCCGCGAGACGACGCAGCGTCTCGCCGAAGCGAGGGGAGAGGCGCGCGAGCTCGCCGCGGCGCGAGCCGGGCAGGACGCAGAGCAGCGGGCCGCCTTCGGCCCCGAGGGCGGCGCGGATGGCGGCGATGTCTTCCGGGGCCGGTCGGGGCATGGCGGCGGCGGGGTGGCCGACGCAGTCGCAGGTCATGCCGGCCGCCTCCATCCAGGGCGGCTCGAAGGGAAGGAGCGCGAGGACGTGGTCGACGTAGCGCGCCATCTCCCGTGCGCGGCCGGGGCGCCAGGCCCAGACCGACGGAGCGACGTAGTGGATGGTGCGGAGCGCCGGGTCGGCGCGCCGGGCGCGGGCGGCCACGCGCAGCGAGAAGGACGGGCTGTCGATGGTGATCAGCGCGTCGGGACGCCGGGCGGCGACGTCGGCGGCGGCCTCGCGGAGGCGCCGGAGGATGAGGGGGAGGCGCGGCAGCACCTCGGTCAGGCCCATCACGGCGAGGTCGGAGGCGGGGAAGAGAGGCGCGAGCCCCTCGGCCTGCATCATCTCGCCGCCGACGCCGTGCACCTCGATCTCCCGCCGCGCGCGGAGGGCGCGGATCAGGGGCGCGCCGAGCCGGTCGCCCGAGGCTTCGCCGGCGATCAGGTGAAGGCGGAGCGGGCGGCTCACGGGTCGCGGCTCACGGAGGGAGGACGGCGGCGCGCAGCGGCCGCCGGGCGCGGCGGCGGCGCGCTTGGCGCCCGCGCCGCCGTGACGGGTCCGAAGGACCCCCACGGCGGCGCCGGGCCCAACCTCGCGGCGTCTCCCGCGAGGGAGACGCCGGCGGGGCGGGAGCGCTGCCGGTGGAGGCCGGGCGCCACGGCCGGGCGGGGGGCGCTCACGGCTCGGCCCAGAGCGCGAGGCCGGCGGTCTCCGCGGCCGCGGCGGTCTCCTCGGGGCCGAGGATCAGCACGCCGCGGGCGTGGAGCCGTATGCCGCCGAGGCCGGCCGCGGCCGCGCGGCGCACCGTCTCGGGGCCGATGGCGGGCAGGTCCATGCGCCAGTCCTGGCCCGGTTTCGGGCCTTTCCAGAGGGCGCCGGGCGCCGCCGGGCGGACGCGGGGCGGCAGGGCGGCGACGGCGGCGAGCAGCGCGTCGGTGCCGCCGAGCGCCTCGACGCCGAGGCAGAGGCCGTCGGCGACCACCGCCGCCTGTCCGACGTCGAGCGCGCCGAGGGCGGCGGCGATCTCGGCGGCCCGGGCGGCGTCGGCCCGGAGCGCGGGATCCGGCTCCGGGCCGGCGAGGCGGCCGTCCGGGGCGAGGAGGGATTCGAGCTGTTCGTGCGGGGCCACGAGGGGGAAGCCCTCCTCGGCGAGGATGTCGGCGAAGCCGCGCAGCATGGCGTCGTCGCCCTGGCGCAGGAGCGCCGGGACGCGGGCCAGCAGCGAGAGCGCCTTGAGATCGAAGCGGAGCGGGTCGAGCCTCGGGCGGCTCATCGCGCCGGCGAAGCAGACCTCGGTGCAGCCGGCGGCGCGGAGCGCGGCGAAGAGCCGGCCGGGCTTCTCGAAGGCAAGGTCGGCGTGGGGGAAGGCGTCGGCCCAAGGCGCCTCGACCCCCTCGAAGCGCACCACGAAGGTCTCGAGGCCGCGGCGGCGTCGGTCCTCGGCGATGAGGCGCGGCAGGGCGCCGCCGCCCGCGACCAGACCGAGCGTGCCCTCCGGCGCCGGGGCCCCCTGCCCGGCGGCGGCCACGTCATTCCCCCTTGGGCGTGACGAAGTGGCGGGTGGAGCCCTCGAGCACGAAGTCGGTGACGGTCCGAACCAGCGGCTCGTCGGGATGCGCCTCGGCCGCGCGGCGGGCGCGGTCGGCGAGGCCGCCCTCGCCGGCGCCGAACAGCGTCTCGTAGGCGTCGCGGAGCGCCTGGATGCGCGCTCGCGGGACCTTGGCGCGGCGGAGACCGACCAGGTTGAGGCCGACGAGGCGGGCGCGATCGCCGACGGCCGAGCCGTAGGGGATCACGTCGCGCTCGACTCCGGTCAGGCCGCCGACGATGGCGCCCGTGCCGATGCGGGAGAACTGGTGGACGGCCGCGTTGCCGCCGATGATGGCCCGGTCGCCGACGGTGACATGCCCGCCGAGGGGCGCGTTGTTGGCGACGATCACGCCGTTCCCCACGACGCAGTCGTGGCCGACATGGCTCGACACCATGAACAGGCAGTCGTCGCCCACCGTCGTGGCGCCGAGGCCGCCGGCGGTGCCGGGGTTCATGGTGACGTATTCCCGGATCATGTTGCGCTTGCCGACGACGAGCCGGGTGTCCTCGCCCGAGAACTTCAGGTCCTGCGGGCGCGCGCCGAGGCAGGCGAAGGGCCAGACGCGGCTGCCCTCGCCGATCTCGGTCACGCCGTCGACGACGACGTGGGAGACGAGCTCCACCCCCGGCCCGAGGGTCACGCGGGCGCCGACATGGCACCAGGGGCCGACGACGACGCCGGGGGAGAGGCTCGCGCCATCCTCGACGATGGCCGCGGGGTGGATGCGCGGCGCGGCGTCCTCCGCCACGCTCAGCCGCCCCGGCGCGACTTGTGGTCGGGCATCACGATCATCGCGGAGTACTCCGCCTCGGCCGCGACGCGGCCGTCGACCTTCGCCTCGCCCTGGAACTTCCAGATCCGGCCGTGTCCGCGCAGGATGCGCGCGTGCAGCTCCAGCCGGTCGCCCGGCACCACCCGGTGGCGGAAGCGGCCCTTGTCTAGGGTCATGAAGTAGACGAGCAGGTCCTCGCCCTCCATGCCGAGGGTGTCGACGACGAGCACGGCGGCGGTCTGGGCCAGCGCCTCCACGATGAGGACGCCGGGCATGATCGGCTCGCCCGGAAAGTGGCCCTGGAAGTGCGGCTCGTTCGCCGTGACGTTCTTGATGCCCACCGCCGAGGCGCCCTTGCGGATGTCGCGCACCTCGTCGACGAGCAGGAAGGGATAGCGGTGCGGGATCATCCGCAGGATCCGCGCCAGATCGGCGTGGCCGGGCGCCTCCGCGGTCTCCGGGGCTTCGGCGGGGGCGGCGGAGGGAGGGGTGCTCTCTGTCATGGCGGGCCTGTTCGGGGAGGATCGCTTCCCCAATTGCAGGCCGCTCACCGGAGGTCAAGTCGGCCGGGGGCGTGGGGTCACTCGCTCAGCAGGGCGGCCGGCGGGTCGAAGCGGACCTCGCCCATGGCGCGGTCGTAGGCGGCGATCGCGGCCTCGGTGCGGTCGAGGGAGGGGTGGACGGCGAGCACCGCGCCGGCGTCGACGATCATCGCCGCCCCGGTCTCGCGCCGAAGGCCCTCGAGCACGCGCGGCACGGCGGAGGCGAGGGCGGCGCGGGCGTCCTGCACGAAGCGCAGCAGGAGGGCGCCGCGTTCCTGCGCGCGGCGCCGCTCGGCCCGCACGCGGCGGTCGAACTCGCGGGTGCGCTCCTCGAAGGCCTCCGCCGGCAGCTCCTCGCGCAGGCGCACGAGCTCGCGCTCCTCGGCCTCGAGCTCGGCCTTGACGCGTTCGTTGAGGGCCGAGACGCGCTCGCGGATCTCGCGCTCGGTCCCGGCGAGGGCGCGCGCGGCTTCGGAGGCCTCGACCACCGCGGCGCTGTTGACGACGATCAGCCCCGGCGCGGAAGCCGGGCCGGGCGTCGCGGGGCCCGCCCCGTCGCCGGGGGCCGCCGCGCCGCCCTGCTGCGCCGCGACGGCGCCGGGGCCGAGCGCGGCGAGCGCCGCGACGGCGAACGCGATGGCGCGCACGCTCAGAACCGCGTGCCCACGGTGAAGCGGAAGAACTCCCGATCGTCGCTCTCCTCGGCCTCCACCGGATAGGCGAAGTTGAAGCGCAGCGGGCCGAAGGGGCTGTCGATGAAGAGCGAGGCGCCGATCGAGGCGCGCAGCTTGGCCGAGTCGTCCACGGTCACGGTGGGGTTCGCGCGACTAGGGAAGTCCTGGTAGGTGGTTTCGTCGAGGCCCCATAGCGTGCCGACGTCGGCGAAGAGGCCGCCGTAGACGCCGAGCTCCTCCGGCAGTCCGAGCGGGAAGCTGACGTCGGCGCGGGCGACGGCGTAGTAGTTTCCGCCGAGCGCGTCGTCGCGCACCACGCTCACCCGGGGCAACGTCGGATCGACGTCCCCGTCCTCGTCCACCTGCGGGACGGTGATGGTGGAATCGTCGCGCGGGCCGATGCCGTCGCGGGCGAAGCCGCGGAACTCGTCGCCGCCGAGGAAGAAGCGGTCCGTCACGCGCAGGTCGTCGCCGAGGCCGAAAACGGCGCCGGCCTCGAACTCCAGCGAGGCGATCACGGCGTCCTCGAGCAGACCCTGCCAGCCCTTCACCCGGCCGACGCTGCGCGTGTAGGCGGTGTCGCCGCCGACGCCGGCGAAGTCCTGCTCCAGCTCGACCAGGAAACCGGTGGTCGGCTCGATCGGGTCGTTGCGCCGGTCCCAGGACCAGGTCAGGCCGGGCCCCGAGGTGACGGCGGTGCCCTCGTCGTCGCGTATGGCGGGCGAGGCGTCGCGGGTGACGTCGCGGATCTCGTCCGCGGAAAGCCGATAGCGCAGCTCGAGCCGCTGATCGGGCGCGATGGGGAAGCCGACATAGGGGCGGAAGCCGGCGTTGGTCTCCTCGAAGGAGCTCTCGTCGGACCGGTCGAGCCGGACGTAGCCGATCGAGAAGCCGGCGGCGAGGTCGCGGTCGAGAAGGGCGGGCTCCTCGAACTGGAACTGGAAGGCCTGCTGGTCGCCGGTGACGTTGACGCGGGCCGAGAGGAACTGGCCGCGGCCGAGGAAGTTGCGCTCCGAGATGGTGACGTCGCCGACCGGGCCGTCGGCCGAGGAGAAGCCGACGCCGACCTGCAGCGCGCCGGTCAGCCGCTCCTGCACCTCGACGTTGACCACGGCGCGGTCGTCGGCGCTGCCGCGCTCGGTCGCGACGTCGACGCGGTCGAAGAAGCCGAGGGCGCGCAGGCGCCCGCGGGCGGCCTGGATCTCCCGCGCGTTGAAGGCGTCGCCCTCGGCCACGCGGAACTGGCGGCGCAGCACGCGGTCGACGGTGCGGGTGTTGCCCTCGATCTCGATGCGCTCGATGTAGACGCGCGGGCCCTCGGCGATCTCGAAGACGACGCCGACGGTGTCGGCCTCGTCGTCGCGGACGGCGCGGGGGCGGATGTCGACGAAGGCGTAGCCCTGCTGGCCGACGAGGAAGATCAGCTCCTCGATGGTCGCGTCCACGTCGGAGGCCGAGTAGGTCTGCCCTTCCTGCATCTGGAAGGCTTCGCGCAGCGCCTCGAGGTCGAGGTCCGGCAGGCCGCTCTGGATGTCGATCGGCCCGAAGGTGTAGAGGTCGCCCTCCTCCATGGTGAAGGCGACGACGAAGTCCTCGCGGTCCGCGGTCAGCTCGGCCGTGGCCGAGAGCACCTCGAAGTCGGCGTAGCCGCGGTCGAGATAGAACCGGCGCAGCAGCTCGCGGTCGAACTCGAGGCGGTCGGGGTCGTAGGTGCCGGAGCCGAAGATGGCGGAGAGGACGCCGCTCTCTCGCGTCTCGATGGCCCGGCGCAGGCGCCGGTCGGAGAACGCCACGTTGCCGATGAAGTCGATGGAGCGGATGCCGGTGACGGGGCCCTCGTCGATCTCGAACACGAGATCGACGCGGCCCTCGCCGCGGTCGATCACCACGGGCTCGACCGTCGCGCCGTAGCGTCCGGAGCGGCGGTAGATGTCGAGCAGCGTGGCGGCGTCGCGTTCGGCCGCCGTGCGCGAGAAGGCGGCGCGCGAGATCGACTGCACCGAGCCGCGCAGCACCTCGTCGTCGAGCGCCTCGTTGCCCTCGAAGGCGACGCGGTTGATGAACGGCGCTTCGCGCACCCGCACCAGGATGCCGTCCGCGAGCGGGGAGAGCGTGACGTCGTCGAAGAGGCCGGTGTCGAGCAGGCGGCGCAGGCTCCGGTTGATCTCGTCGGCGGTCGCGGGCTCGCCCTCGCGCACGACGAGGTAGGCGCGGATCGTCGCCTCGTCGAGCCGGCGTGCGCCCTCGATGAGGATGCGCTGGACGTTGGCGACCACCGGCGCGTCCTGCGCGGCGGCCGGCGGCGCAGCGGCGGCGCCGAGGAGGATCGCGAGCGCCGCGAGAAGGGCCGTCGTGCTCCGGGTCCAGGTCGCCATGCCGCGCTCCGTCCGAGTTTCGCGAGAGGAGGCCGACGCCGCCGACGGCGGGCCCCCGGCTCCTTTTCACCGGATTCGGCCGCGGGGGAAAGAGGCCGCGCGGCCGGGACGGCGGGCGGCTCCGCGCCTCAGACGGGCGCGTGCCGGACGAGGAAGCGATCGAGCGCGGCGGCGACGGCGGCGCCGGGAACGCCGTCGGGCGGCTCCATCAGCGGCTCGTGCCGGGCGCCGGGGATGTCCGCGACCTCGAGCGCCGGGTCCGAGGCGGCGCGGGCGCGGATCGCGGCGGCCGAGACCACCGCCTCGCCGTCGCCGAGCAGGATCGTCGCGGGAACGCCGAGGGCGGGCGCGCGGCGGAGCGACGCGGTCTCCTCCAGCGCGGCGGCGAGCCAGGCGAGGGTCGGCGCGTGCACCGCGAGGTCGGGGCGGGCGGAGACCTCCTGGCGGAGCCGGTCGAAGGCCCGCGGATCGGCGACGAGGACGTTGCGCTCCGGCGCGGTCGAGAGGACGTAGGGCGCGGCGCCCCCCTGCCCCGGCGCGGCGAGCCGGCCGAGGCCGAGCGCGCGGGCCGTGCGCGCCAGCAGTCCGGCGAGCGCGAGGACCGGGGCCGGCTGCGCGAGCCCCCACATCGGCGCCGAGAACAGCACCGCGTCGGGCGCGAAGGCGCCCGAGACGAGGCCGCGCAGCGCGATGCAGCCGCCCATCGAATGCGCCAGCGCCAGGCGAGGTCCGGGCAGCGCCGTCGCCTCCGGCCAGCCGAGCAGCGCGTCGAGGTCGCGGGCGTAGTCGGCGAAGCTCTCGACATGGCCGAGTCGTCCGACCCGCGGATCGCGGTCCGAGAGCCCTTGTCCGCGCCAGTCGAGGCCGACGACGGCGAGGCCGGCCTCGGCGAGGCGCCGCGCGAGCGGGGCGTATTTCTCGAGGTATTCGGTGCGCCCCGGCAGAAGATGGAGGACCCCCCGGGGGGAGCCCTCGGGTCGCCAGAGCGCGACGCGGAGCCGGACGCCGTCCGCCGCCGCCAGCCACGAGACGCGGGCCGGGGCCGGCCCGGCGATCTCGGCGACCCAGGACGCGGCGCTCATGACGCGTCGCGCCCGGCCGCCGACCGCCGGGGGCCGGCGCGACGCCGCCGCCGGGCGCCCGCGAGGCGCGCGGCGCCGAGCCGGGCCGAGCGGGGGGTCGATCCCCCCCGAGGCCCGAGCCCCGCCAAGGGTCGGCCGGCGCGGGTCAGGAGAGGACGGCGTTCAGGGCCATCGCCTTCGACATGTCGCCGTCGACCTTGAGACGGCCCGACATGAAGGCGCCGGTCGGGTTCAGGTCGCCCGACATGATGTCCCGGAAGGTGTCCTCGTCGGCGGTGAGGGTGCAGTCGGCCTCGGCGTCGGAGATCTCGACGCTGTCGCCCTCGATGCGCACCGAGCCGAGGCCCTCGATCTCGAACCGGACCGAGCCGTCGAGGCTCTGGTCGCCCAGTTTCTGCTCGAGGGCGGCCTTGGCGGCGGTCAGGGTCTCGCTCATCGCTCGGATCTCCGTGTCCGTGTCCGGGGACGGACGCGGCGGCGGCCGCGCCCTCGCAATTCGTGTCGGCGACGCTATGCTACATAGCGTCATGGCGATGCAATTCCGACGTCTCCCGCCGATGCTCGCGGCCCTTCTGGTTGCCGCAGCGACGGCAAGCTTTTGGCCCCCCGCGGCCCCCGCCCAGCCCGCCGCGGAACCGCCGGGCGAGGCCGACGATCTCTCGGACGGCGAATCGCCCTCCCTGCCCGAGGACCGCGAGGCCCGGCTCGACGCGCTGCATGAGCGTCTCGCGGAGGGCGACGACGGCCGGCACGAACGATGGGAGCGCGAGATCCGCAAGCTCTGGTCGCGCTCGGGCTCGGACACGGCGGATCTCCTGCTTCGCCGCGGGCGCGAGGCGATGCAGGCCGAGGATCTCGGCAAGGCGGTGCAGCATTTCGGCGCCCTGGTCGAGCACCGTCCCGGCTTCGCCGAAGGCTGGCACGCGCGGGCGACGGCGTTCTACGCGATGGACGAGCTCGGCCTCGCGCTCGGCGATCTGGAACGCGCGCTGGCGCTGGAGCCGCGGCATTTCGGGGCGCTGCAGGGCCTCGGCGTGATCCTCGAGCGGATCGGACGGGAGAAGGACGCGCTCGCCGCCTATCATGCGGCCCACGCTCTCAATCCCCATATGGAACGGGTGGAGGAGGCGATCGAGCGTCTCGCGCCGAAGGTCGAGGGACGCGACGCCTGAACCCCGCACCGCGGCCGCCGACCGGCCGCCCCGCCCGCCTCTCGGACCCCTCCGCGTTCCGGACCCGCCATGAGCCTCGCCCTCACCGACCCGCCCGACGCGCGCCGAGAGCCCGCCGGCCATCCGCGCGACGGAACCGTCACTGCGGTGCTGGGCCCGACCAACACCGGCAAGACGCATTACGCGATCGAGCGGATGCTGGCGCGGCGCACCGGCGTCTTCGGCCTGCCGCTGCGGCTGCTGGCGCGGGAGGTCTACGACAAGGTGGTGGCGCTGCGCGGTCCCTCGGTCGCCGCGCTGGTGACGGGCGAGGAGAAGATCGCCCCGCCGCGGGCGCAGTACTGGATCTGCACCGTGGAGGCGATGCCGCTCGAGATCGGGGCCGACTTCGTGGGGGTGGACGAGATCCAGCTCTGCGCCGATCCCGAGCGCGGGCACGTCTTCACCGACCGGCTGCTGCGGGCGCGGGGCCTGCAGGAGACGCTGTTCCTCGGCTCCGATTCCATGCGCGGGCGGATCGCGGAGCTGATCCCGAAGGCGCGTTTCGTGCGGCGCGAGCGGTTCTCCAGGCTGTCGTGGACGGGGGGACGCAAGCTCGGCCGAATGCCGCCGCGCTCGGCCGTGGTGGGCTTCAGCGTCGACAACGTCTACGCCATCGCCGAGCTGATGCGCCGGCAGAAGGGGGGCGTGGCGGTGGTGCTGGGCGCGCTGAGCCCCAGGACCCGCAACGCGCAGGTGGCGCTCTATCAGAACGGCGACGTCGATCATCTGGTCGCCACGGACGCGATCGGGATGGGGCTGAACCTCGACGTCCGGCACGTCGCCTTCGCGGGGACGCGCAAGTTCGACGGACGGCGCTTCCGCGAACTCATGCCCAACGAACTGGCGCAGATCGCCGGGCGCGCCGGGCGCTACACCGAGGACGGCAGCTTCGGCGTCACCGGCGAGGCGGGAGGCTTCGATCCCGAGGTGGTCGACGCGATCGAGACCCACCGTTTCGCCCCGGTGCGGCGGCTGACCTGGCGCAACGCGCGGCTCGACTTCGGCTCGGTCGAGGCGCTGATCGCCAGCCTCGAGGCAGGGCCGGACCGCCCCGGCCTGGTGCGGGCGCGGGAGGCGGACGACCTCGCGACGCTGCGCGCGCTGGCGGAGGATCCGGAGGTGCGGGCGATGGCGCGCGGGGGTCCGGCGGTGCGCCGGCTCTGGGAGGTCTGCCAGGCGCCGGACTTCCGCAAGGTCTCCGACGCGGAGCACGCGGCGCTCGCGGCGCGCATCTACCGCTTCCTGATGTCGGACGCCGCCCGTATACCCTCGGACTGGATCGCGGGGCAGATCCGCCGCGTCGATCGGAGCGAAGGCGACATCGACGCGTTGTCGAAACGGCTGGCGTATATCCGGACTTGGACCTATGTGGCCAACCGTCGCGACTGGGTCGAGGAGGCGGAGACCTGGCGGGAAGCCGCCCGCGACGTCGAGGACCGCCTGTCGGACGCGCTGCATCTGCGTCTGACCCAGAGATTCGTCGACCGGCGCACCAGCGTGCTGATGCGCCGGCTGAAACAGAAGGAGAGGCTCGTGGCCGAGGTCGATGCGACGGGCGTGGTGACGGCGGAGGGGCATGTCCTCGGCCGGCTCGACGGGTTCCGCTTCACCCCCGACCCGTCTGCGTCGGGCGACGAGGCGCGCACGCTGCGCGCCGCCTCGGTGCAGGCGTTGGAGGCGGAGTTCGCGCGGCGCGCGGACCGGTTCTACAACGCGCCCGACACCGACATCGACATGACCGAGCAGGGCGGCCTCATGTGGGGCGACATCGCGGTCGGACGGCTGGAGAAGGGTCCCGATCCGCTCTCGCCGGGCGTCGTCGCCTTCGTGGACGAGATCGCGGGGCCGGACGCCAGGGCGAAGGTGGAGCGCCGCCTCGGCCACTGGATCGCGCGGCGCATCGCGGCGCAGTTCGAGCCGCTGATCAAGATGCGCGACGACGAGACGATGTCGGGGCTGGCGCGGGGCGTCGCCTATCGCCTGGTGGAGACGATGGGCGTGATCCCGCGCCCGGAAGTGGCCAAGGACGTCAAGGCGCTGGATCAGGAGGGGCGGGCGCTGCTGCGAAAGCACGGCGTGCGCTTCGGCCAGCACACGGTGTTCATGCCGGCGCTGCTGAAGCCGGCGCCGGCGCGGCTGCGGCTGGCGCTGTGGGCGCTTTCGGAGGGATTCGACGAGTTCCCGGCGCCGCCTCCGCCCGGAATGGTGACGATCCCGGCGGTGCAGGGCGCACCCTCCGGCTTCTATCCGCGGGCCGGCTACCGGCTGGCCGGCGGGCGGGCGATCCGCATCGACATGCTCGAGCGGCTGGCGGACATGATCCGCAGCGAGGACGTGCGCGGCGGGTTCGAGGCGACCGCCGACATGCTCTCGATCACCGGCTGCACGCTGGAGCAGTTCGCGGAGCTGATGAAGGGACTCGGCTGGCAGGTCGAGAAGGGCGAGCGGCCGAAGCCTGTCGCCGAACCGGCGGCGAAGGGCGACGCGGCGGAAGCGCCGGCGGAAGAGGCCGCGGCGGCGAGCGAGGCCGCGGCCGAAGCGGGTGACGCGCCGACCGCGGACGAGGAAGCTTCGGTCACGGCTGACGAGGCGACAGCCGCCTCGACCGCGCCGGCTGCCGACGAGACGGCGGCCACGGGGCCGGAGACGCTCGCCGACGAAGCCGGGGCCGCGGAGACGCACGGGATCGAGGCCGGCAAGGCGGAAACGGCGGACGCGGGCGCGGCGGAAACGGCGGACGTGGGCGCGGCGGAAACGGCGGACGCGGGCACGGCGGAAACGGCGGACGCCGGCGCGGCGGAAACGGCGGACGCCGGCGCGGCGGAAACGGCGGACGCCGGCGCTTCGGAAACGGCGGACGCCGGCGCGGCGGAAA
>Ga0102943_1001294_pt1 | contig 15757 bp, 13 predicted proteins | sample SalPonC_black_MG_FD_78174 | JGI IMG/M metagenome (GOLD analysis project Ga0102943, IMG submission 78174) | Salt pond soil microbial communities from South San Francisco under conditions of wetland restoration - Salt Pond MetaG... | ecosystem: Environmental > Aquatic > Marine > Intertidal zone >...
CGGCACGCCGTATGCACGATTCCCGCACGAAGGCGGTACGGATTCACTCGGCCGCGACCGCCGCGTCCGCCCCCAGCTCCGCCAGGAACCGCTCCGCCTCCAGCGCCGCCATGCAGCCCATCCCGGCCGAGGTGACCGCCTGGCGATAGACGTGATCCGTCACGTCCCCCGCCGCGAACACCCCCGGCACGCTGGTCTCCGCCGTCCCCGGCTTCACCCAGACATAGCCGCCGTGATGCATCTCGAGCTGATCCTTCACCAGCTCAGAGGCCGGCGAGTGCCCGATCGCGACGAACACCCCCGCGACGTCCAGCTCCCGCGCCTCCCCCGTCGCCACATGCCGGATCCGCGCCCCGGTCACGCCCTTGGGATCGCTCTCGCCCACCACCTCGTCCAGCACGTGATCCCAGATCACCTCGACCTTGGGATTGGCGAACAGCCGCTTCTGAAGGATCTTCTCCGCCCGGAACTCGTCGCGCCGATGCACCACGAACACCTTCTCGGCGAACTTGGTGAGGAACAGCGCCTCCTCCACCGCCGTGTTCCCGCCCCCGATCACCGCGACCCTGCTTCCGCGATAGAAGAACCCGTCGCACGTCGCGCAGGCCGAGACCCCGAAGCCCTTGAACCGTTCTTCGGACTCCAGCCCCAGCCACCGCGCCTGCGCCCCCGTCGCGAGGATCACCGCCTCCGCCAGGAACGTCTCGCCCGAGTCGCACACCGCCCGGAACGGCCGCCGCGACAGATCCAGCGAGGTCACGATGTCCGAGACGATCTCCGTCCCCACCGCCTTCGCATGGGCCTCCATCCGCACCATCAGCTCCGGCCCCTGCACCTCGGTGTCGCCGGGCCAGTTCTCCACCTCGGTGGTGATCGTGAGCTGCCCGCCCGGCTGGATCCCCTGCACCAGCACCGGCTCCAGCATCGCCCGGCTCGCATAGACCGCCGCCGTGTAGCCCGCGGGCCCCGACCCGATGATGAGAACCTTCACCCGCCGCTCAGCCATCGCTTCCTCCATCCCGAACCGCCCCAAGATAGTCGCGGGCCAGCACCCCCGCCACCCGCTCCGCCTCGCGCAGCGGCGTCACGTCCCACGTCTCCAGCCGCCCCGCGAAGGGCCGGGAGGCCCTCGCCGCCGCCAGATCCGCATGGAACCGCCGCAACTTCGCCGACAGCCCCGAAACCTCCGCCACCAGCACCGGCAGCCCCGCCGAGGCCGCCTCGGACGCCATGTTCACCGAATCCGCCGTCACCACCGCGGCCTCCGCCAGCCCGAGCACCCCCGGATACGGATTGGCCCCCGTCCCGTCCCAGACCCAGGCCGTAGGCGCCGCCGCCCGCACCGCCTCCAGCAGCCCCGCCGGCGTCCGCCGCGACCCCGTCACCAACGGCCGCGCCTCCCGCGCCAGCGCCGCGAGCCCCGCCACCAGCGCCCGCCCGTCCGCCTCGCGCCAGCGCGCCGCCCGGCTGGGCCCGCCGATCAGCACCGCCGCCCGCGGCCCCTCGCCGGGTCCGAGCCGCGCCGCCAGCGCCCGCCCCGCCTCGGCCGCCCCCTCCGGCGTCACGGCCGAAAGCGAGCCCAGAGTCTCCACCACGTTCGCCCCCCGCATCCGGTCGTGCGAGGGCGTCACCACCGCGTCGAACCGCGCCGCCGCCAGCCCCGGCCGAAGGATCGCCACCGCCCGCGTCCGCCCGCCGGAGAGCGCCCGAAGGGCCGCGCCGAAGGGGGCGCTCCGCCGCCCCGCCGTCACCACCAGCGCCGGCCAGGGGCGCGCCAGATCCCCCTCCGCCAAGGCCGCGAGGGGCCAACGCGCGCTCCAGCCCGGCAACCCCCAAAGCTCCGCCGGCAGCCGCGACGCCCAGCCCTCCAGCCGCAGGGTCCGCGCCTCGGCAGGCCCCCAGCCCTCCGCCGCGAGGCCCCGCGCCAGCGCCCTCGCCGGGTTGAGGTTGCCCGCCCGCCCGTCGGTGACCAGCCAGACCGGCCCCTTCATGGCGCCGCTCCGCGGAAGGTCGATTTCGGAATCTTGCGCCAACGCGCAACATTATTGCATATCTGCGTCCGACGCCCGCAACGCCGCCCCCCGCGGCCCCGAGGATCGCCGATGTCCGCCGCCAAGCTAGACCCCATCGACCGCCACATCCTCGCCGAACTGCAGGCCGACGGCCGCATGACCAACGTGGAGCTCTCGCGCCGCGTCGGCATCTCCGCCCCGCCCTGCCTGCGCCGGGTGCGCGCGCTGGAGGAGGCCGGCCTCATCGAGGGCTACCATGCCCGCGTCGACGCCCGCGCCCTCGGCTTCGAGGTCGGCGTGTTCGCGATGGTCTCGCTGACCAGCCAGTCCGAGGCGGCGCTCCGCGACTTCGAGGAGCGCGCCCGCGCCTGGCCGCTGGTCCGCGAATGCCACATGCTGAACGGCGAGATCGACTTCATCCTCAAGTGCCTCGCCCCGGACCTCTCCACCTTCCAGCGCTTCCTGACCGAGGAACTCGTCGCCGCCCCCAACGTCGCCGGCGTCAAGACCTCCCTCGTGATCCGCGAGACCAAGTGGGAGCCCGGCGTCCCCTTCGAGGTGTTGAAGGCCCGCGCCGAGGCCGGCTGACCCTCATCCCTCCTCGCGCAGCATGAAGCGCTGGATCTTGCCGCTCGGCGTCTTGGGCAGCGACTCGACGAAGGCGATCTCCCGCGGATAGGCGTGGGCGCCGAGGCGCCGCCGCACATGCGCCTTCAACTCGTCCGCCAACGCCTCCGAGCCCGCCGCACCGCCGCGCAGCACCACGAACGCCTTGACGATGTGTCCCCGCTCCGCGTCCGGCTTGCCGACGACGGCGCTCTCCAGAACGGCCTCGTGCTCGATCAGGCTGCTCTCGACGTCGAACGGCCCGATCCGGTAGCCGGCCGAGGAGATCAGGTCGTCCGAGCGCCCGACGAAGCTGTAGTCGCCTTCCGGATGCCGCTCGACCATGTCGCCGGTGAGATAGAGGTCGCCGAGCCAGTCCTCGCCCTCCCGCCCCAGATAGCCGGGAAAGAAGAACAGCGGCGAGGCCGCGCGCTCCACCGCCAGGATCCCCGGTTCGCCGTCCGGCACGGGGCGGCCCTCCGCGTCCACCACCCTCAGCGCATAGCCGGGCATCGGCCGCCCGGCGCTGCCGGGGCGCACGTCGTGGCTCAGCCCGTGGTGGTTCATCAGCACCATGCCGACCTCGGTCTGGCCGTAATGATCCATCAGCGGGCAGTCGAGCGTCTCGTCGAACCAGCGGATCACCTCGGCGTTGAGCGGCTCGCCGGCGCTCGAGGCGACGCGCAGCCGCCCCCTCAGCCCCGCCGGCGTCTCGCCGCCCGCGGCGATCATCAACCGGTAGACCGTCGGCGCCGCCGCGAAGTTGGTGACCCCGAGCGCGTCGATCGCCGCCAGCGTCCCCTCGACCGAGAAGGGGCCCTCGACGAACCGCGTCGCGTGACCCAGCAGCAGCGGACCGATCGCGGCGTAGTAGAGCCCGTAGGCCCAGCCCGGATCCGCGACGTTCCAGAAGCCGTCCTCCGGGCGCAGATCCAGCCCTTCCGTCATGTAGCTGCGGATCGCGCGCAGCGCGGTCAGCGGCACGCCGACGCCCTTCGGCGGCCCGGTCGTGCCGCTGGTGAACATCATCAGAAAGAGGTCCCCGCCACGCCGCATCACCGGCGCGAAGGTCTCGTCCTCGGCCGCCATCGCCTCGGCATAGGGGAGATCGCCGGGCGAGGCGCCGCCCACCGTCACGATCCGCGGCGGGGCCTCGACCTCGTCGAGCTTCGCGCGGTTGGCGGCGTCGGTCACCACCAGCTTCGCGCCGGAGCCCGACAGCCGCTGGCCGATCGCCTTCGGCCCGAACGCCGTGAACAGCGGCTGATAGACCGCGCCGGCCCGGAGCGTCCCCATGATCACCGTCAGAAGCTCCGGCGTGCGCGGCAGCAGCCCCGCGACCCGGTCGCCCGGCCCGACGCCCTCGGCCGCCAGCAGGTTCGCGAAGCGCGCCGCGGCGCGCGTCAGCTCGCCGAAGGTCATCGAACCGCGCGAGCCGTCCGCCGCGATCCAGTCGAGGGCCGTCGCGCCCTCCGGATGCCGGTCGCAGCACTCGACGCAGACGTTGATCCCCGTCCCGAAATCCCCCGCGAACTGGGCGTCGAGCGCGGCGAGATCGAAACTCTCCCGCGCCGCCGCGTGATCCGGTCGCCGCTCCGACATCGCCGCCTCCCCCTCGTTCCCCTGCGCGAAACCCGCCCTCAGACCACCGTCAGCTCCAGCGGCAGCGCCGAAAGCGGCTCCGCCCCGCCGGGCCCCACCAGGCTCGTGCGCCCGACGCACATCGCGCAGCCGGAGGCGTCGTCCATCAATATCATGTGCAGGAAGAAGACCATCCCCTCGCCCATGACCGTCGCGGCGCCCTCGTAGAACATGTGCCGCTCCATCCAGACGGGCGGGTAGCTCGGCCCCAGCGCGTAGCCGCAGGCGTTGAGCCGCGCCGCGCCGAAACCCGCCGCGTCCAGCGTCGTCGCGTGCGCGTCGAACACCTCGCCCATCGGCCGCCCCGGCTTCATCGCGTCCTCGCAGGCCAGCAGCGCCTCGACGCCCGCGTCGAACAGCGCCCGGTGCGCCGGCCTGGCGCGCCCGATCGGCACCGTCCGCATCAGCGCCGCGTGATAGCGCTTCGCCGTCCCGGCCCATTCCAGCGTCACCTGATCCTCGGCGCCGAAGGGCCGGCGGCCGGACTGGTAGCGGCAGAGCAGCGCCGCCTCCCCGCCGCCCACGACGAACTCGTTGCCGGCGTAGTCGCCGCCGCGCCGGAACACCTCGCCCTGCATCGCGGCCAGCACGTCGCCCTCGTGCGCCCCCGGCCGGATCGCCTCCAGCCCCGCCCACCACGCGGCGTCGGCCATCTCCGCCGCCTCGCGGACGTAGGCGATCTCCTCCGCCGACTTCGTCAACCGCAGGTCCGGCATGATCTCCGAGGCCTCGACCAGCTCGGCCCAGCCCTCCAGCCGCGCCTTCACCCGCGCGCCGTTCCACGCCGTCAGCCCCTGCGTGTCCGTCTCCCAGCCGACGCGCCCGCCCGCGAGCCCGAACTCCGCCAGAAGGTCCAGCAGGTCCGCCGTCGGATCCATGCCCTCCCGATCCACCCAGACCCGGATGTCGGAGAGGTTCGAGGTCAGCCGCGCCTGACGCAGATCGGCCGAGCGGGTCAGCAGCGCCATCCGCTCGGTCGTCACCACGAGGCACTGGAAGAAGCACCAGCCGAAGGTGTCGTGGCCGGTCAGCCAGTACTGCGCCTCCGGCGCGAACAGCAGCAGCGCGTCGAGATCGCGGTCGGCCATCGCGGCGCGCACCCGACGCGCCCGGTCGGCGAACTCCCCCTCGGAGAAATGCAGCATCCGTCAGCCCTCCAGGACGATCGCGGAGGCGAGGCGCCCGTAATCGGACCCGCCCTCGTGCCGCATCCGCCGATGCGAGTGGAAGCGCCCCGGATCGGCATAGGTGCAACGCCCGATCCATTCGGCCTCCACCCCCTCCGCCCGCAGCCGGGCGAGGCACCAGCCCGGCAGGTCGAACATCGGCCGCCCGTTCGGACCGCCGGCGAAGAAGCGCCCGGCCTCCGGGTCCTCGGCCATGAAGTCCTCGAGGAACTCGTCCCCGACCTCGTAATGCGCCTGACCGATGCAGGGTCCGAGCGCAGCCCGCACCCGGTCCCGCCGCGCGCCGAGCCCCTCCATCGCGCCGAGCGCCGCCTCGAGCACGCCGCCGAGCGCGCCGCGCCAGCCGGCATGCGCCGCGCCGATCACCCGCGCCTCGGGGTCGTGGAACAATACCGGAACACAGTCCGCGCTGAGCACGCAGAGCGCCAGCCCCGGCCGGTCCGTGACCACCGCATCCGCTCGCGGCCCGGTCTCCCAGGCTTCCGCGACGACGGCCTCCGCCGAATGCACCTGGCGCAGCGTCACCAGCGGTGCGCCCATCGCCTCGGCCACCCGCCGCCGGTTCTCCGCCACCGCCGCCGGATCGTCGTCCGACCCCGGCCCGCAGTTCAGCGACTCCCAGACGCCGGACGAGACGCCGCCCCGCCGCGTGAAGAACGCGTGCCGCACGCCCTTCAGCGCCGGCGCCGTCAATGCCTCGACCATCGCCGCCCTCCCTCGTCGGCCCCGACGCTCGCCCCCCGCCGGCCCGGGGTCAAGCTCACACCCCCGGCGGCCGCGGCGCATCCGGAGCCGTCAGCGCCAGAACCTTGAACAGCGTGCCCATCGCCTCGGGATGCGTCAGCCGCCGGTGCGCCGCCACGACCGCCTCGACCGGGTCGAGCTCCGGCCCCGCGCCGTCGCGGGCGGGGGAGGGCGGGCGGGCCGTCCGCGACGGCGCGGGGCCGGACCGGGCGGCCGCCGCCCGCGCCAGCGCCCGCGCCCGCTCGACGATGCCGAGACGCTCCAGGAACGCGCCCTGCGTCGTCAGCGGCCAGCTGCGGGCCCCGGCGCGCACGGCCGCCCGCGCCAGCGCACCGAAATCGACATGCGCCGTCAGATCGGCCTCTCCGGGCGCCGCCAGCGGATCGTCGAAGGCGCCGCCGCGCAGCGCCTGCAGGGTGTCGCCGCCGCCCGCCGCCGGCGCCTCCGCGCCATAGTCCACGATCAGCGCCGCCCCGCCCGCCTCCGCCAGCCGCGACCCTATCCAGGCCGCCACCGCCTCGGAGGCCGGCGACCACTCGCGCACCGCTCCCTCGGGCGCCGGCGGTCCCGGCGCCGCGCCGGCGAGCCCGAAGGTCAGCCGCCCGGCTTCGATCCCGACCACGCGCTCACGCCAGCGCCCCCCCTTCATCACCGCCTGGCGCACCGGCAGCGCGTCGAAGAACTCGTTGGCGACCAGCAGCAGCGGCCCGTCGGGCAGGTCCTGCACCCGTTCCGCCGAGGTCGCTCCGGGCAGACGCCGCGCCTGCTCGGCCCTCAGCACCGGCGAGGTCTCGATCAGCCACGGCCTCGCCGCCTCGTGCAGTCCGGTCCGCGCCGTCGCCCGCAGCGCGTCGGCCATCAAGGTGCCCCGCCCGGGTCCGAGTTCGGCCATCACCACCGGCGAAGGCGCGCCCATCCCGCGCCACGTCTCGGCGAGCCAGAGCCCGATCAGCTCGCCGAACATCTGGCTCACCTCGGGCGCCGTCACGAAATCGCCGCCCCGGCCGAGCGGATCGCGCGTCCGGTAATAGCCGTGCTCGGGATGCCCGAGGCAGAGCGCCATGTACTCGGCCACCGGCATCGGCCCGGCCTGAGCGATGCGGCGGCGGATCGACGCCTCGAGCGGCGTCACCGAGCCCAGACCCCCCGCCGCGCCGCCGCCAGCACCGCGAGGCCGATCAGCGCCATCGGCAGGCTCAGGAGCTGACCCTGCGTGAGCCCGCCGGTCTCGGACCACTGCACCGCGAGCCCCAGCGGATTTCCCGGCCCCTGCAGGAAGGCGTCCGGCTGGCGGACGTACTCCACGAGGAACCGCCCCGCCCCGTAACCGAGCAGGAAGACCCCGATCATCGCCCCCGGCGTCTTCAGCCAGCCGCGCCGGGTCGCGAGCCACCACATGACCAGGAACAGCGCCGCCCCCTCCAGCACCGCCTCGTAGAGCTGCGAGGGATGCCGCGGCAGCGGCCCGGCGCCCGGGAACATCACGCCCCAGGGCAGCTGCGTCGTCCGTCCCCAGAGTTCGCCGTTGACGAAGTTCGCGATCCGTCCAAGCAGGATGCCGATCGGCGCGGCGCAGGCCACCGCGTCGCCGACTTCCATCAGCGGCGCCTTCGCCGTGCGGCACCACGCGACGACGCCGACGACGACGCCGAGGAAGCCGCCGTGAAACGCCATCCCGCCGTTCCAGACCGCCGGGATCTGCGAGGGATTCTCGAGGAAATACGCCGGCTGATAGAACAGCACGAAGCCGAGCCGGCCGCCGACCACGACGCCGATCACCATCCAGGTCAGCAGCGATTCCGGTTGCGCCGGCGTCATCGGCGGCTCGCCCCGCCAGAGACGCGGGCGCCGCACCAGCCACACGACGTAGCGCCAGCCGAGCACCAGCCCGACGAGATAGGCGAGCGCGTACCAGCGCAGCGAGAAGGTCGCGCCGAAGAGCTCGACGCTGAACACCGCCGGATCGAAGGCCGGAAAGGGGATCGCGAACATCATCGCCGCCGCTCCGCGCCGCTCAGTCCCATCGCGCCACGGTCCCCGGCCACTGCGCCTCGATCCGCGCCAGATCCTCCTCGTAGGCCTCGCGCAGGCGCTCGCGCTCGGCCGTCGCGAAGGGCTGGAACTTGACCCCGGCTTCGGCCGGCAGGCGGGTGAAGATCTCCCGCACCGCCTCGAGGCGGCGATCGGACGGCATCCGCTCGCTCAGCGCCTCGGCCTCCGCCACGGCCTCGGCCGACGGAGTCGCCGTCCCGCGCGGGCGCGGGATCTCGTCCATCGGGCCCGGATCGACGCCGAGGAAGAGCCCGGCGGCCTCCCGCGCATGGGCCTCGTAGTCCTCGTAGCGCCAGAGCGTCAGCGTGGCCTTCGGGGCCCCGGCCTTCAGCCGCGCCACGAGGTCCGACCATCGCGGCGGCTCGGCCAGCGCCCGCGACCGCACCGCCTCGAACCCGCCGGCGAGGGGGCGGCGCCGACGCAGCATCTCGGCATAGGCCGAGGGCAGCAGCGTGTCCCAGCTCCTGACGCCGAGAAACAGATGCAGAACGTTCTCCCCCTGTCCGAGCAGCGAGAGGAAGCCCGCGACGCGGCGCGCCCCGGGATAGATCCGCCGGCCGAGAAGCTGGCGCGACGCGCCGAGCAGGTTCTCCTCCGAGAACGCCACCGCCCCCCCGCGCCGGCGCAGCGAGTCGAGTTCGGCGCGCAGTCTCCGCCGCCGCTCCGGCCGCGGCGCGTCGGCCTCGGCGAGCGCCCGGTGCAGCTCCGGCAGACCCAGCTCGCGCACCTTCGGCATCGGCAGATAGTCGACGCCCGCCTTGCGCAGCGCCGGGCGCTTGGCCGCGAGCGCGCGCTGCATGTGCGTCGTCGCCGTCTTGTGCGCGCCGAGATGCACCCTCCACACGACCGGCCCCCCGACGCGCCGCGCACGCCGGGCGCCGGGCCTCATGCCGTCTTCCATCCTTCGTTCAGCCCTCCACCATCGCCTCGGCCTTGGCGAGGTCCACCGAGACCAGCTGGCTCACGCCCCGCTCCGCCATCGTCACTCCGAAGAGCCGGTCCATCCGCGCCATCGTCAGCGCGTGATGCGTGATGACGAGGAACCGCGTGCCGCTCGACGCCCGCATCTCCTCCAGCATGTCGCAGAACCGCGTCACGTTGGCGTCGTCAAGGGGGGCGTCGACCTCGTCGAGCACGCAGATCGGCGCCGGGTTCGCCAGGAACACGCCGAAGATCAACGCCAGCGCCGTCAGCGTCTGCTCGCCGCCCGAGAGCAGCGACAGCGTAGAGAGCTTCTTGCCCGGCGGCTGGCACATGATCTCGAGCCCCGCCTCGAGCGGATCGTCCGACTCGACCAGCACCAGATCGGCCTGACCGCCGCCGAACAGCGTCTCGAACAGCCGCCGGAAATTGGCGTTCACCTCCTCGAAGGCGGCGAGCAGCCGCTTGCGCCCCTCCGAGTTCAGGCTCGCCACCCCCTGGCGCAGCTTCGCGATCGCCGCCTCGAGGTCCGCCTTCTCCCCCGCCAGCGAGTCGCGCTCGCCCGAGACCTCCCGCGCGTCCTCCTCCGCGCGTAGGTTGACGGCGCCGAGGGCGTCGCGCCGACGGCGAAGCGCGACGATGGCGAGTTCGGTCTCCTCGACCTGCGGGGGTCGGCCGGCATCCACCGACAGCGTCTCCGCCAACGCCTCGGGGCTCGCGCCGGTCTCCTCGGTCAGCCGCTCCGCCGCCGCCGCGGCGCGCCCGGCGGCGGCCTCCAGAAGCGCCTCGGCCCGGGCCCGGTCCTCGCGCGCCTCGCCGGCGGCGCGGTCGCTCTCCTTGGCCGCGCGCGTCGCCTCCCGCAGCGCCGTCTCGCCGACCGCCAGCGCGTCCGCGGCGGCCCGGCTCCGCGCCTCGGCCTTGGTGACGGCGGCCACCAGCGCCTGCCGGCGCGTCTCCAGCTCTCCGGGGGCTGCCCGGGCGGCGGCGAGCTCCTCGGTGGTCTCCTCCAGCCGCGCCTCCAGCTCGGCGATCCGCTGGCCCGCCGCCTCGCGCCGGCGCGCCCAGCCGGCGCGCTCCGTCTCGATCCCGCCGAGGCGCCGGGCCCGACGTTCGCCGGCGCGCCGCGCCTCGTCCGCCGTGCCCCGCGCCTCGGCGAGCGCGGCTCGGGCACGCTGCACCACGCCCTTCGCCGACTCCGCCGCCGCCTTCGCCGCGGCGACGTCCCCGAGGCCCTCGGTCTCCGCCGCAGCCGCCCGCGCCTCCGCCTCGGTGGCCTCCGCCGCCTCGCGCCGGGCCGCGACCGCCTCCTCCAGCGTCGCGAGGCGCCCCCGCCGCAGGTCCAGCTCCGTCTCCGCCCGGCCCAGCGCCTTCTCCGCCGCGGCGAGGCGCGCATCCGCCCGCCGCCGGGCCTCTCGCGCCTCGGTCTCCGCCGTCGCCGCGGCCGAGAGCGCGCCCTTGGCGGCGCCCGCCGTCTCCTTGGCCTCCGAAGCCGCGGCCTCCGCCACCTCCAGCGAGGCCGTCAGGGCCGCCAGCCGGTTGCGCTGCTCCAGCCGCCGCGCCGCCGCCGTCGGCGCCTCGCCCGCCGCCGCGCGCCAGCCGTCCCAGCGCCAGAGATCGCCGTCCCGGCTCACCAGCCGCACCCCGGCGGCCAGCGTCCCGCGCAGCCGCTCGCCCGCCTCGGGCGCCACCACGCCGATCCGCGCCAGCCGCCGCGCCAGCACCGGCGGCGCCGTCACCCGGTCCGCCAGCGGCTCGACGCCCTCGGGCAGCGCGCCGCCTTCGGCGTCGCCCTCCAGCACCTCCCAGCCGGCCGAGCCCGGCCCAGCCTCGCCCGCCAGCAGATCGTCGCCGAGCGCGGCGCCCAGCGCCTTCTCCCATCCCGCCTCGACCTCGACGCGGTCGAGCATCCGGGTCCCGTCGCCGCCCTCCTTCGCGAGCATCCCCTCGAGCGCGCGGACCTCGGCGCGCAGCGCGCTCGCCTCGCCCTCGGCGCCGGCCGAGTCGGCGCGCGCGGACGCCTCGGCCTCCTGCGCCGCGCCCCGCGCCGTCTCCGCCGCGCCGAGCGCCGACTCCGCCGCCTCGGCCTCGGCCCGCGCGGTCCCCACCTCCGCCTCGGCCTGCGCCTGAGCCGCCTGCGTCGCCGGCATCCCGTCGGCCAGCCGCGCGGCCTCGCCCTCCGCCCTGTCCCGAGCGGCCGCAGCCTCTCCCGCCGCCTTCGCCGTCTCCGCCGCGCGCCGTTCGGCGGCCTGAACCCGCGCCGCCAGCCGCGCCGCGTCGCCGGTCAGCCGATCCAGCGCCGCCTCCTCGGCCTCGACCGTCGCGGCCGCCGCCCGCGCCGCCTCCTCGGCTGCGGCCAGCCGTTCCGGCTGCCCGGCCTCGGCCTCGCGCAGCTCGCGCTCCTCGCGGTCGAGCGCCGCTTCGCTCTCGCCCGCGTCGCGACCCAGCGCCCGCTCGCGCTCCAGATCCCGCTCCAGCTGCGCCGCCCGGCCGGCGAGGCGCGCGGCCTCCGCCTCCGCCGCGCGCAGCCGCTCGTCGATCCGCTCGCGCTCCACCAGCGCGCGCTGCAGCACCGCGGCGGCGACGGCCTCCTCCTCGCGCAGCGGCGGCACCGCGGCCTCCGCCGCCTCCTGCGCGCGCGCCGCGGCCTGCGACGCCGCCTCGGTCCGCGCCGCCTCGCCCAGCGCCTGCCGCAGCGCCGTCTCGGCCTCCGCCCGCGCGGCCTCCGCCTCGCGCCAGCGCAGCCAGAGCAGGAGCGCCTCCGCCCGCTTCAGCTCGGCCGCCACCTCCCGGTACGTCGCCGCCTGCCGCGCCTGCCGCGCCAGACTCGAGAGCTGCTGGTCCAGCGACTCGAGCACGTCCGAGACCCGGCTCAGGTTGGCCTCGGCCGAGCGCAGCTTCAGCTCGGCCTCGTGCCGGCGCTGGTAGAGACCGCCGATCCCCGCCGCCTCCTCCAGGATCGCCCGGCGCGCCTTCGGCTTTGCGTCGATCAGCTCCGCGATCCGTCCCTGCCGCACCAGCGCCGGCGAGTGCGAACCGGTGGAGGCGTCGGCGAACAGCATCCGGACGTCGCGCGCCCGGACGTCCTTGCCGTTGAGCCTGTAGGCCGAGCCGAGGTCGCGGGTGATCCGCCGCGCGATCTCCAGGCTGTCGGCCTTGTTGAACGCGGCCGGCGCGGTGCGGTCCTCGTTGTCCACCAACAGCGAGACCTCGGCCCAAGGCCGCGCCGGGCGGGTGCCGGAGCCTGCGAAGATCACGTCCTCCATGCCGTCGCCGCGCATGGATTTCGGGCTGGTCTCGCCCATCACCCAGCGCAGCGCCTCGAGGAGGTTGGACTTGCCGCAGCCGTTCGGCCCCACCACCCCGGTCAGCCCGGGCGCGATGGGGACCTCCGTCGGATCGACGAAGCTCTTGAAGCCCTGGAGGCGCATCCGGGTGAACTGCATCGCCGCGTCCCCGCCTGACTCGCTCGAAGGAGCATCCGGGCGAGGGGCGGCGCGAGTCAAGCGCCGAGGCTCAAGATATGGGAGAAAGGCCCGCGCCGGGCGCCACATCCGGCGCCCGGCGCCAAGCGCGCTCAGCTCTCGCCGAGCGCCGCGTCGATCGCGTCGGACAGGCTCTCGAAGCTCCAGTCGGCGACTTTCTCGCCGTCCACAACCAGCGTCGGCGTGCCGGTGAGCCTCGGGTCCTCGTAGTATTCGCGATACTGCTCCACGAGCGCGCGCTGCCCGGCCTCGTCGGTCAGGCAGGCCCGGACCTTCTCGTCGCTCAGCCCGGCCTGCCGGCCGTAGCGCGAGAAGGTGTCGAGCAGCCGCTCCGGATCCTCCAACCGCGACCATTCCTCCTGCCGCTCCAGCAGCAGAGAGATGAAACCGAAATAGCGGTCCTCGCCGCCGCAGCGCGCCAGCATCCCCGCATAGAGGCCCAGCCGGTCGAAATAGACCTCGCGGAACTCCAGCCGTATCTTGCCGGTGTCGATGTAGTCGCGCTTGATCTGCGGATAGACCTCGGTGTGGAAGCTGGCGCAGTGCGGGCATGTCAGCGAGGCGAACTCGATCACCTCGACCGGCGCCTCGGGATCGCCCTGGGTGAAGATCCCGAGCGCCAGCTCCGTCTCCTGAGCCCGCGCCGCGCCGAGGGGCAGCGCCGCCGCCACGCCAGCGGCGCCGATGCCCGCCAGCGCGGCGCGTCGTCCGATGAGCCGTCCCGTCATTCGCCTCGTCCTTCCGTTTGCCTGCGGGCCAGCCAGTTGGCGGCCAGCCGCTCCAGCGCCGCGCGCAGCTCGGGGCTCTCGACTCCCTCGGCCGCGCGCGCGGCGCGCCGCCTCGCTTCGTTCGATAACGCGCAGGACGCGGGGTCGTCGCCCCCCTCCGCCGCCACGCCGCGGTCACTTCCCCGCGAGGCGGAGAGCGCCCGGTCCGTCTGCACCACCTTCATGCGGCTGATCGCGCGGTAGCCGTAATGCGCGTTCACCCGCTCCACGATGCGCGGGCCGAGCATCTCGACCTCCGGCGCCCGCGCCCCGTCGGCGAGCACGATCAGCGTCGCGCCGAAGCCCTTGCCCGCATAGCTGACCTTCACCGGTCGGCACAGAGACGCGAGCTCCGCGCCCGCGATCGCCTCCCAGTCGGTCAGCACCCGCGTCTCGGCGAAGCCCTTGCGCGCCGCGGCCTCGCGCATGGGACCCTTGGCGAAGGCCCCGACCTGGCGGAAGCCGCCGCCGCCGGGCGCCCGCGGCGTCGGGGCCGCCTCGGGCGCCGGCCGCGCCGCGGGCGCCCCGGCCAATCCCGGGGCCCTGCCGCCGCCGCGTGCCGCGACCGCGCCCGGTCCGGCAGGCGGGCGGCGATGCGCCCCGGCCATGCCGCCACCCTGCGGCGCGGCGCCCTGCCGCCGCCCCTTGCCTCGCGCTCCGCGCCCGCCAGACTGCGCCACGACTCCGCGCCTCCCCGCGCCCGAACCCCCGCGCACCATGACGCCCCGCGCCCCAGCCGAAAAGCCCCCATGCCCGCGCCCGATCCCGCCGACCTCCTCGCCTGGTACGACCGGCACGCGCGCGCCCTGCCCTGGCGCGTCCCGCCGCAGGATCGCGCCGAGGGCGTCCTGCCGGACCCCTACCGCGTCTGGCTGTCGGAGATCATGCTGCAGCAGACGACGGTCCCACACGCCGCCCCCTACTTCCTCCGCTTCACCGAGCGTTGGCCGACCGTCGCCCACCTCGCCGCGGCCGAGGACGCGGACGTCATGGCCGCCTGGGCCGGCCTCGGCTACTACGCCCGCGCCCGCAACCTCCTGAAATGCGCCCGCGTCGTGGCCGAGGATCACGCCGGACGCTTCCCGCGGACGGAGGACGCCCTTCGCGCCCTGCCCGGCATCGGCGCCTACACGGCCGCCGCCGTCGCCGCGATCGCCTTCGACCGCCCCGCGACGGTGGTGGACGGCAACGTCGAGCGCGTGATGGCCCGCCTCCACGCCGTCGAAACTCCGCTCCCCGCCGCCAAGCCGATCCTCGTCGCGCACGCCGAGGCGCTGACGCCGCCCGAGCGCCCGGGCGACTACGCGCAGGCGGTGATGGATCTCGGCGCCACCCTCTGCACCCCGAAATCCCCCGCCTGCGGCATCTGCCCCTGGCGCGAGCCCTGCGCCGCCCGCGCCGCCGGCACCGCGCCCGAGCTTCCGCGCAAGACCCCGAAGGCCGCCAAGCCGACCCGTCGCGGCGCGGTGTTCGTCGCCGTCACCCCTTCCGGCGCCCTCCTGATGGAGACCCGCCCGCCGAAGGGCCTGCTCGGCGGCATGCCTGCGCCCCCGACCACCGACTGGACCGAGGACGGCCCCGCCGACCCGCTCGCCGAGGCGCCGGTCCCCGCCGACTGGCGAGGCCTCGACGCCGAGGCCCGCCACGTCTTCACCCATTTTCAACTGATCCTGACGATCTTCGTCGCCACGGCGGCGGAGGAGAGCCGACCTGCGCGCGGCGCCTTCGTCCCTCGGGCCCGCGCGCAGGTCGGAAACACCCCCACCGCCTTCGCCAAGGCCCTCCGCCTCGCCCTGCCGGAACTCGGCCTCTAGGGCGGGGTCCGCCCACGGGCCGCCCTACACCCGCCCCCCGGCGTCGATCCTCCCCAACAGGCTCTTCGCGTCCCGCAAGGTCGCCTCGCGCTTCTCGTCCTTCATCCGGTCCCAGGTCGCATAGACACGCGCGACCCTCGGGTTGTTCCCGAAGCGCTCCCGGTGCCGCAGCATGAAATCCCAGTAGAGCGGGTTGAACGGACAGGCGTCCTCCCCCGTCCGGTCCCGCACCTTGTAGCGGCACCCGGCGCAATGGTCGCTCATCTTGTCGATGTAGTTGCCGCTCGCCGCGTAGGGCTTGGAGGCCACGACCCCGCCGTCCGCGAACTGGCTCATCCCGATCACGTTCGGCGCCTCGACCCACTCGTATGCGTCGGCGTAGACCGAGAGATACCACTCGTGCACCTGCCGGGGCTCGACACCCACCAGCATCGCGAAGGTCCCCGTCACCATCAGCCGCTGGATGTGGTGCGCGTAGGCCTCCTCCCGCGTCTGCGTCACCACCGCCCGGATGCAGGCCATGTCCGTCTC
>Ga0102943_1001295_pt1 | contig 15751 bp, 19 predicted proteins | sample SalPonC_black_MG_FD_78174 | JGI IMG/M metagenome (GOLD analysis project Ga0102943, IMG submission 78174) | Salt pond soil microbial communities from South San Francisco under conditions of wetland restoration - Salt Pond MetaG... | ecosystem: Environmental > Aquatic > Marine > Intertidal zone >...
ACGCGGTCGCAGCGCGTGGCGAGATCCGAATCGTGGGTCACCAGAACCAGCGTCGCACCGTGGCGGTCGCGCAACCCGAACAGCAACTCTATTATCGTCTCGCCGGTGCTGCTGTCGAGGTTGCCGGTGGGCTCATCGGCAAGGATGATCGCCGGGCGCGGCGCGGCGGCGCGGGCAAGCGCCACGCGCTGCTGCTCCCCGCCCGAAAGCTGCGATGGGTAATGACCGGCACGGTCCGCGAGCCCGACTCCGGTGAGTTCCTCAAGCGCGCGTGCATCGGCATCGGGCGCGCCCGCAAGTTCCAGCGGTGTCGCGACATTCTCCAGCGCGGTCATCGTGGGGATGAGGTGAAAGGATTGAAAGACAACACCGAAATTGTCACGGCGCAGGCGGGCCAGCTGATCCTCGGTCTGCGCGCCGAGATCGTGATCAAGCGCGCGGACGGTGCCGCCGGTGGCGCGTTCCAGCCCGCCCATCAGCATCAGCAGCGAAGACTTGCCGGAGCCGGACGGGCCGACCAACCCGACGCTCTCGCCCCGGTGGACATCCAGCGTGATCCCGTGGAGTATCCGGACGAGACCGGCATTCCCCTCCAGTGCAAGCGAGGCATCGGAGAGGGACAGAAGAGGAGAGTTCATGCGTTTGCGCCTGATTGAAAAGGGTTTTTTGACATATGGGGCCCTGCGAGGCATGGGCAAGGTCTTAGCCGTGATGGGCGCGCTTGTCAGCCCGGCAAGCGCGGCTGAACCGGTCACGGTTTTGGCATTGGGTGACAGCCTGACCCAGGGCTACGGGTTGCCTGAGGAAGACGGTTTTGTCCCGCAGATGCGGAATTGGCTACAAGATCAGGGGGTTGAAGCGGAGCTGATCAACGCTGGGGTCTCCGGTGATACCACGGCGGGCGGCGCCGCGCGGGTGGAGTGGAGCCTGACGCCCGAGGTTGACGCGATGATCGTGACGCTTGGCGGCAATGACCTTTTGCGTGGCATTGATCCCACGGTAAGTCGCCGAAATATAGAGACAATTCTAGAGGTGGCAGAGGCAAGGGGCGTGGAGGTGTTACTGGTGCCGATGAAGGCACCAGGCAACTATGGGGCTGCCTATCAGGCCGATTTCGACGCGATTTACCCTGATTTGTCAGAGGCTTATGACGCGAATCTGGCACCGGAGTTCTTTGCTGGACTGGGTGAGGGTGCCCCTGCGGCGTTGCAGCGCTATTTTCAGCCTGATGGGATCCATCCAAATGCAGAAGGGGTACGGCGGATCGTCGAGGCGTTGGGGCCGCATTTGGCCGATCTGATCGCCTCCACGCAATGAAAAAGGGCCCGCGCGGGGCCCGATTCCGTCAACACGGTCAACGCCTTAGGCGAGGGTGATGTTCGCCGCAGATTCACGACCGTCACGGCCGGCTTCGATGTCGAAATTCACTTTCTGGTCATCGGCCAGCCCGGTCAGACCGGCGCGCTCAACAGCGGAAATATGGACGAAAACATCCTTGCCCCCGCCATCGGGCGCGATGAAGCCGTAGCCTTTGGTGGAATTGAACCATTTTACGGTGCCAGAAGCCATCGTTCTGATCTCCTTCAGTTTTTTTGCTGCCCGCGGGACTGCGGCAGCCCGGCTCTGTCGTGCAAGATCGAGTGACTGAGCCGTAGAAGGAGCAGATGGTCGATAGTGGTAACGTCGCGAAATAGAGTATGGGATTGTGACTCTCGAAAATCAAGTATGATCGCGAGGGGACGTCGAGCGCCCCGGTCCGGTGGTGTTATCCGCTGTCCTAGAGCACGGTGACCACGGTTCCGACAGGCACACGTTCATACAGATCCTGCACATGGTCGTTGATCATGCGGATGCAGCCGTTCGAGACCGAGCGCCCGATCGAGGAGGGCTGCGTTGTGCCGTGGATTCGGTAATAGGTATCCCGCCCGTTCTGAAATAGGTAGAGCGCGCGAGAGCCGAGCGGGTTCTCTGGGCCGCCGGGTTGGACGTAGTCGTTGTCCTTGAAGCGGCCATAGGTTCGCGGCTCGCGTTCGATCATCTCATTTGTCGGGCGCCACGTGGGCCATTTCTTCTTGACGTCGATGGTGGCGGTGCCGGTGAATTCCAGTCCCGCACGACCCACTCCGACGCCGTAGCGGCGGGCGCGGCCCGGCTCGGTGACGAGATACAGAAAATGTGCGCGCGGCAATACGATCAGCTGGCCGGGCTGGTATTTCGGGTCGAACGTAACCTCTTGGGGCGCGAATTTTGGATCAAGCTCAAAGGACCGGGCAAGGCCCGGCAAAAGTGCGGGTGCAATGGCGGCAAGGCCCGTTGCAAGAAAATGGCGGCGATGGATCATTAACAAACCTCCTGAAAGAGATGTTGTCTTTATACCGATGCGACGCAAGGGCGCAAAAATCAAATGCGGGTGAGCGTCGTCACGCGATGCGAACTGTGTCCTTGCGGTCGCGTCAAATGGCCGCCCAGTCATCGAACCGCCACGGAAGAGGGCGGCGATAGGAGGGGGGCTGCGGAGGACGATGCTGGTATTGCGGGCGTTGCATAGCGGTGCCTTTCGTGTGGTTGCCAAAACAAGATGGTGTCGACGCAGGCCTGCACCAGAGCATCTCGGCTGAATGTGAGGCCATGTGATGCGAGCGCGCAGATGCGCCGCTCGACCTTGACGCTCTGGGCGGAACACACCACTGTCCGCGCGACGTGACCCAAGGAGCCGCAATGGCCAGATCGACCGCCCCCTTTGCCGCTTTCGAGTGGATGATTGCTTGGCGCTATCTGCGCGCCAAGCGCGCCGAGGGAGGCGTGAGCGTGATGACATGGATCAGCCTGATCGGTATCACGCTGGCGGTGTTCGCGCTGATTGCGACGCTTTCCGTGCGCTCTGGCTTTCGGGCGGAATTCGTCGATACGATTCTCGGCGCGAATGCGCATGTGACGATCTACAATGCGGGCACGGTCGATGCGCAGACCGGCCGTATCAACCGTACCATCGAGAGTTATCAGGCGATGGCCGACCGGGTGCGCGAGCTGCCGGGCGTGACCCGCGTGGCACCGCTGGTCAAGGGTCAGGTGATGGCCAGTGCCCGTGACCGCAACGCGGGGGTTCAGGTATTTGGCATCGCGCCGGAGGATCTACGCACAATTCCGCGCGTGGCTGATCCCGAAACCTCGCGCGGCGATATCGCACGGTTTGGCAAAGGCATCGCCATCGGCTCGGGTGTGGCGCAGGAACTGGGCGTGACGGTGGGCGAACGGATCAAGCTGATTTCGCCCAACGGGGTCAAGACGCCGCTCGGCACAAGCCCGCGCATCAATGCCTATGAGGTGGTCTATATCTTCACCGCCGGGCGCTATGACATTGACCGGGTGCGCGTCTACCTGCCCTTTGCCGAGGCGCAATCCTTCTTCAACCGCGACGGGCGTGCGGATGAGCTGGAGGTCATGGTCGAGGCCCCGGAAAACATCGACGACATGACCCTGCCACTGTTGCGTGCAGCGGGTGAGCGCGCGCAAATCTGGACATGGCAGGATTCGAGCGGCTCGTTCCTGCGCGCGCTGGAGGTGGAAGATAACGTGATGTTCGTGATCCTTTCTATCCTCGTGCTGATCGCGGCGATGAACATCACTTCCGGGCTGATCATGCTGGTCAAGAACAAGGGGCGGGATATCGGCATCTTGCGCACCATGGGACTGAGCGAAGGCTCGGTGCTGCGCATCTTCTTTATCTGCGGGGCGTTTACCGGGCTGATCGGGACGGCGGCGGGGGTGATCCTTGGCTGTCTCTTCGCGATATATATCGACCCGATCTTTTCCTTCGTGAACGTGATGATGGGCGGGCAGGTCTGGGACCCGTCGATACGCGGGATCTATCATTTGCCGGCGCAGTTGAAGGCGAGCGATGTGTTCTCGACGGTGGTGCTGTCGCTGGGGCTGTCCTTTGTGGTCACGATCTTTCCGGCGCGGCGAGCGGCGCGGATGAACCCGGTGGAGGCGCTGCGCTATGAGTGAGGCGATGCTGCGGCTCTCGGGCATCGAGAAGACGTATAACAAGGGGCAGACCGGCGAGGTGCAGGTGCTTGCAGGGGCTGACCTGACGCTGGCCAAGGGCGAGATGGTGGCGCTTGTGGCGCCCTCAGGGGCGGGAAAGTCGACACTCTTGCATATCGCGGGGCTGCTCGACGTGGCCGACACGGGCTGGGTCGAGATCGGCGGCGAGGATATGACCGGGCTGAGTGACCGACGGCGCACGGCGATGCGGCGGCAGGAGGTGGGGTTCGTCTATCAGTTCCACCATCTGCTGCCCGAGTTCAGCGCGCTGGAAAACATCGTGCTGCCGCAACTGGCAAACGGCATGGCGCGCAAGACCGCGCAGGCGCGTGCGCAAGAACTGCTGGAGCAGGTCGGCGTTGGTGCGCGTGCGGGGCATCGCCCCTCAGCGATGTCGGGTGGCGAGCAGCAGCGCGTGGCGTTCTGCCGCGCGCTCGCGAACAGCCCGCGCGTTCTGCTGGCCGATGAGCCGACCGGCAATCTTGATCCCGGCACCTCGGATCAGGTGTTCGGGGCGCTGACGGGGCTGGTGCGTGGTACCGGCCTGGCGGCGCTGATTGCAACGCATAACCTCGATCTGGCAGCGCGGATGGACCGGATCGTCAAGCTGGATCAGGGACGGATCGTGGCGAACTGAGCCTTGCCGCTTCGCCGTCGCTGAAGACAGGTTCAGAAGGTCTGAATTGACCTGGGGCAGGGCTCCGACCATAGCTTGTCCCTGACAAGAGCGGAGGCGGCATGATGCACATTTCCCTGAACGAGATCGAAGCAAGGACCCGCGCGGCGCTGATCCGGCATGGTGCCGAGCCGTGGATCGCCGAGGAGGTCGCGCGTGCCGTGCGTACGGCGGAAAGCATCGGCAACCGGATTTGCGGGCTCTACTATCTTGAAAGCTATTGCCAGCAATTGCAGACTGGGCGCGTCAAAGGCGATGTGGAGCCCGAGGTTACGCAGCCGCGCCCGGGCGCCGTGGCGGTTGATGCCAAGTTCGGCTTTGCGCAGTCGGCTTTTGCGCGCGGCATCGATCGCGCAGCTGAGGCGGCGCGCAGCTGCGGTGTGGCAAGCCTCGCGGTGGGACACGCGCATACCTGCACGTCGCTTGGGTATTTTACAGGGCAGATCGCGGAGCGGGGGCTGATCGGGCTGGGGATGACCAATGCCTCTCCCATCGTGGCGGCCCCGGGTGGTAAGACGCGGGTCATCGGCACCAATCCGATTGCCTTTTCGGTGACGGACGGGCAGGGCGGTATCGCCATGCAGTTCGATCAATCGACGACGGTGGTGGCACTGGGCAAGATCACCATGGCCAAGGCCGCAGGCGAGCGTATTCCCGAAGGCTGGGCGGTGGATGCTTCAGGTCAGCCCACCACCGATCCAGAGGCCGCGCTTGGCGGCTCTTTGGTCAGCATCGGCGGACCAAAGGGCTGGGGGTTCGGCCTGATGGCGGAACTGCTGGCGGCTGGGATGGCGGGCGGGGTGGTGAGCCGGGACGTCAAGCCGCTCAAGGCCCCTGAAGGACCGCCGCATGATCTGGGGCAATATTACCTGCTGATGGATCCGGAGGTTTCGGGCGCATTTTTCGAGCGACTGGCACAGGTGGCCGAGGCGGCAACGCAAGACGAGGGGGCGCGTCTACCGGGGCAGGGCAAGCGTCCCGCCGATCCGGTCGATGTGGCCGATGCAGTCTGGCAAAAGGTACTCGACCTCGCGGGGTGAGGGCGAAAGGCTTTGTCACGCGCTTTGAAAAGCGCATGGAAAGCGGCTTGCAAGCCGCTTTTGAAGCCATTTGCAAACGGCTTCTGCGACGGCTGGAGTGATGTTTGACTTTGATCATGGCGGGCGGCACGTTTGCGGGAGAGACTGGCGACAGGGTGCAAGGAGACCGCAATGAAAGCCATTGTTTTGCCATTGGCCCTCGCGATTCTGGCAAGCGCTGCGCACGCGCAGGATGTGCGGGGTGGCAAGGCGGTCTATGACCGTTACTGCGCCGCCTGTCATGGTCAGGCCGCCCAAGGCAATGGCCCGATGAAGATGGTGCTGACGATTGATCCGACCAATCTGACCGCATTGCAGCGCGTCAATGGCGGGCATTTTCCGCTGGCGCGGGTGGTGCAGCGAATCGACGGGCGCGATCCGATCGTAGCGCATGGCAGCGAGATGCCGATCTATGGCGATTTCTTCGAGCCGCGTAGCGTGGCCTTGCGCACAGAGCGGGGCGAGACTGTGCGCGTCAGCCCGCCGATGGCCGATCTGGTCGCCTATCTGGAAAGCTTGCAACGCTAGGGCGGCGGCCTATTTCACCTCGGTATGGAGGTGTCCAAATGCGATATTTCATCTTATCCCTGATCTTTGTCTTCGGACTGAGCGGCGGGGCAAGGGCCGACGAGGCGGCCCTGCGCGCGGTGATTTCATCCCAGATCGACGCGTTTCTGGCCGAGGATGTGGATCGCGCCTACAGTTTTGCCAGCCCGTTCATTCAGCGCAAGTTCGGCACGCCCGAGACATTCGGCTCGATGGTGCGGGAGGGGTATCCGATGGTTTGGCGCCCGTCGGATGTGACTTTTCTCGACGCCGAAGTGATCGCTGGAAAGTTGTGGCAGAGCGTGCTGCTGCGCGGCCCGGCGGGCAAGTCGTGGATCGTCGATTACGAGATGATCGAGCTTGAGGAGGGCTGGAAGATCAACGGCGTGCAGGTGCGCGCGGCCCCCGAAGTCGCGGTCTGAGCCGATCCGTGGCACCGTGACGGTGGCCTGACATCCGGTTAACGCTTGGTAGCTATCCCCTCTTCCCACCACGCGCAGCGCGGGAGAGAGAAAGGGATATCCATGAACAAGGCAATTACCCAAGGCATCGATTTCATGCCCCGGACCTTTGCGGCAGGGCTGGATCAGTGGTCGAGCGGCGACGGGCGGCCTGGATCGGACACTTACGAAAATGCCCCCAATGCGGCCTTTGTCCCGGCAGACCAGGATTTCGGCGGCGCGTTGGAGGTGCAGAAAGTCGAGGCAGTGCAGCGCCTGCGCTTCATGGGGGAGACGCCGATCCTGCCCGGTTGCTATCTTCAGGTGCGCGCGCGGGTCAAGGCGATCGCAGGTAATCTACCAAACGTACGAATCGCGGGTTTCGCCGGGGATGCGGGTGGGAGTGCGCTTGCCGGTGTAACGGTCGAGGCACCGTTGGTGACGCTGACCACCTATGGCGAAGTGGTCGAAGTGCGTGCCATTGTTGGTACGGGACAGCGCGCCGGCGTCGACATGGTCTGGGGGCCGCAGGCTGTGTTCGGCCATTTCGGGATTGACCTGACCGGGCCGTCGGGCGGTGTCGTGCGGATCGACGATCTCGAGATCGAGGATGTCAGCCGTTTTTTCCTCCGTGACGTGATCGCAACCGTGGATGTGCGCGACTATGGGGCCATCGGCGACGGGGTGACGGATGACCACGGCGCCTTCGAGGCCGCCGACACAGCGGCGGGCGGGCGCGAAATCATCGTGCCAGCGGGCACGTATTTACTCGGTCAAAGCACCACGATCCAGAGTCGCATCCGCTTTGAGGGGACGGTCGTGATGCCCGATGCCGCGATCCTGTCGCTGACAAAAAACTTCGATCTGCCTGCCTACATCGATGCCTTCGGTGACAGTGAACAGGCCTTCAAGAAGGCCTATCAGGCGCTTTTGAACAACGCCGGGCATGTCACGCTCGACCTTGCGGGGCGCAAGATCGCGCTGCGCGCGCCCATCGACATGGCCGCAGCCGTGGGTAATCGCAGCACCTATAACCAGCGGCACGTGATCCAGAACGGGCAGTTCTCGGTCTTTCCGACCCCAGCCTGGGACACCGATATCGTCACCTCGCAGGCCAGCTATGACCCTGAGGCCAACAACAAGCGCCTGTCGAACGTCGTGGATGTTGCGAATATTGCAATCGGATCTCTGGTCGAGGGCAATGGTGTCGGCCGCGAGGTCTATGTCACCTCGCGCAACATCGCCGCCGGTCGGGTAACACTTAGCCAGCCGCTGTTCGATGCCTCAGGCACGCAGGTGTTCACCTTCCGCCGGTTCAAATACATGCTCGATTTCAGCGGCTTTCAGGACGTGTCGCGAATGGTGTTCTCGGAGGTGGATTTCCAGTGTGCGGGCGATTGCAGCGCCGTGCTGCTGCCACCTTCGGGTTCGGCCAATCATTTTCGCGATTGCTTCATCACCCGCCCCAAGGATCGCGGCATCACCAGCCATGGCGAGGGCGATCAGGGCATGATGATCGACCGCTGCCAGTTTCTGTCGAACGAGAGCCCGCTTCTGGTGACGGAACGCGCCAGCATCGGGCTCAACGCCAATGCCAACGATCTTAAGATTCGTGACAATCGCGCGACGTTCTTTCGGCATTTCGCGGTGATGGCCGGGTCAAGCTCTCTGATTGCCGACAATCATGTTTTTCAGGGGGATTCGGCATCGAACGGGGTCCGCAGCGCGGGTTTCGTGCTGACCCGCACCAATAATCGCGGCACGATCAGCGGCAACTACATCGACAACTGTTTCCTCGAATGGGTGAACGAGCATGATTCCGCGCCGGATTTCTCAGGTGAGTTTTCGTTCAGCGCGCTGAGTGTCACCGGCAATGTCTTTCTGGCAAGCGATATGGCCCCTTGGTTCACCTTCATCACCGTCAAGCCGCACGGGCCGGGGCATTTTCTGAACGGCATGACGGTGACCGGCAACACCTTTCGCGCGATCGGGTCGATCCACCGGGTGGAAACGGTGGATAGCAGCTTTGCCGATCTGGATTTCGACCGGGTGCGCGGCATCACCTTTGCGGAGAATACGTTTCACAATGTCGACATTCAGGCGGAAAGTCCGCTTATCATGGCGCATGAAGAAGCCAGCGTTGGCGCCACATGGGTCATCGAACCGGCTCCGCGGCTGCCGTTCGGGGCGTGGGCGCAGGCCGTCGAATCGGTCGTGCCCGACGGGCCGCTACGCAGCGCCGGAGGTGCCGTGACGCATGTGACGCCCTATTTCGAGGCGAGCCAGGGCCCGGAGAATGATCGCATCAACCTGCGCTGGCCGGTGTCCGTGTCGGGCCGTGTCATCCTTCGGGTGCGGATCGACGACGCGCTCTGACGGCGACCGGCTCTGGCGGTCAGAATTTTCGCCAGAGCCCGAGTTTGAGACCGCGCTCCCCGCCGCCGATCAGCGGCTCGATCAACCCGAATTCAATATGTGCGCCGGGTTTCGTCTCGAATACGAAGGAGGGCGCGAAACGCGTGTAGGCGTCCCCGAGGTCGGGCTGACCGGCCTGTATTTGCAGGATCACCTTACTGCGTTTGGTGATGGACAGGCCGAAGGTCAGATCGGCCTCCAGGCTCATGCCTCCGCCAGTGAAGAGGATTGCACGCCCATCGGCGGCCAGCCAGCCGTGACGTTTGCCGATTTCGACGCCGCGCCCGAGCGACAAGCCCGGACGCAGGGCGTTTTCCCCGTCAACCTGACCGGCCCCCAGTTCAAAGGCGAGTTTCACCCGGCGGTCGGTACGCCCTAGTGGCCAGCGCAAAAAGCCGATGGCCTTGGTCATCCGCAGCGCGTCGCCGCCCGCATCCACCCCGAGCGTGAGCCGATCCGTCAGCCCGTATTCGGCGTAAAGGGTGAAGTTCTGTCGGTAGATGCCGTGTTCGTCCGGCCCTTCAGCCTGTCCCGCGAGAGACAGGAACACGGTGCCCTTCTCGCGCGGCCAAGCCCCCGCCAGGGCCGGGCCTGACAGGCAAAGCGAGAGCAGCACGGCAAGAGCCAGGCATCGCGACATGATTACCTCCACGTTAACCCTCGTTAAAAAGGGTAAAGCGAGGGTTAAGGGGCGCGGAGAATTTACCGTGTCGCGACTGCGTGCTAGGCTCCGCTCAAAGGAGGTGCGCCATGCCGCATATCACATCCCAGACCAGCCATCAGACCGTGCTGACGACTTTTGAGGCGACACCAGGCACATGTCAGGACCTGCTTGATTTGCTGGAAGAGGCTTATCGTGATTATATCTCGAAGCAACCCGGCTTTATCGCCGCCGGTCTGCATGTAAACGATGCGCAGACCCGCATCGCCAACTATTCGCAATGGCGCGCGCGCGAGGATTTTCAGGCGATGCTGCGCAGCGAAGAGATGCGCGCGCGCAATCGCAGGATCAACGAGCTGTGCAAAAGTTTCGAGCCGGTGATGTATGACGTTGTGGCGACATTCGGATGAAAGATGACCCCACCCCCGAGTCCCGCGAGGATCTGACAGAGGAGGTGCGAGCACTGCGGGCCGAATTGCAGACGCTGAACAAGCATCGCTTCGTGCGTATCCATAACAATATTCCGCGCCTTCTGGCGTTCAACTTTGCACGCGGGTTGGCCGTCGGCCTTGGTACAGTGCTGGGGGCGACCGTTCTGTTGTCGCTGATTGTCTGGGCGCTGAGCCAGATCGAGTTCCTGCCGATTATCGGGGAGTGGGCATCGCAGATCGCAGAGCAAATGCGCAGCGCGCAGGAATAGGTGAGCCACCTCCTTGAGGATGGCCTGTACGCTGTCTATTGCGCCAGTCCGAGCCGACGTTCGCGTTGAATGACAAGCAGGATAGTGATCACTGCCGCCAGCCCCGTTGCGAACATGATCGCCAAGAGTGTCACCGCCCCGCTCCCCGGTGTCAGCAGCATTCCTGCAAGGGCCGAGAGCGCGGCACCCAGCCCGATCATCAGTGCGCCGGAGAGCCCGCTTGCGGTGCCCGCTAGATCGGGACGGATCGACAGTGCACCGGCAGTGGCGTTGGGGATCACCATGCCATTGCCCAGCCCCATGAAGGTCATCAGCCCGAAGAACGAGAGCGGTGAGCCGTGATCGAGCAGAAAGAGCGCGAGGTTGAGCCCGATGCCACCCGCGTTGAACAGCGCGCCCCAGAGCACCATCCGATTCACGCCGAAGCGCGTCGAGTAGCGGCCCGAGATGAAATTGCCGAGAAAATAGCCAATGGCGGGGGCTCCGAAAAGCAATCCCAGTGTGGCAGGCGGCAGGTCGAAAACCCGGTCGCCGACAAAAGGCGCGCCGCCGAGATAGGCGAAGAACGAGCCCGACGAGAGCCCTGCCGCTGCGGCGTAGCCCCAGAACCGGCGCGAGGTCAGCAGCGCGGGATAATCGCGGAACTGTTGCATCAGGGTGCGCCCGGTCAGCGGTGCGGTTTCGCCTAAGTCACGCCAGCAGAGCGCGAACAGCGCCACGCCCAGAAAGAACAGCGCCCAGAAATTTGCCTGCCAGCCAAAGGCTTCGTCCAGCAGCCCGCCGAAGGCCGGGCCGATCATCGGCACTACCGCCATCCCCATGGTGACATAACCGATCATCGAGGCGGCCCGATCCTGTGGCACCATATCCCTTACGATGGCGCGAGAGAGTACCATCGCGACCACCACGCTTGCCTGCACCATGCGGAAGGTCAGGAACACATAGACATTGGGAGCCGCGATGCAGCCAAGCGTGGCGACGAGGAACAGCCCCAGCCCCCAAAGGATAACCGGGCGTCGCCCCCATCGGTCGGAAATCGGCCCCATCAGAAGCTGAAGCGCCGCGTTGACGCTCAGATAAAGCGCCACCGAAAGCTGGATCAGGCGATATTCGGTATTGAAATACGCGACCATGCCCGGCAGGGAGGGAAGAAAGATGTTCATCGCCAGCGCCGACAATCCCGCAAGCAGGATCAGCGTCGAGATATGCGGTGGCGTGGTACGGTCCAGTAATCGGACCCTCGGTTCCGGGCTCATGTGCCAATGGCTAGGTGGGTCTAGGCGGGATGTCCATCTGCCGGATGCGCAAACCCGACGTTGCTTTGCGGGTTTACAGTTATGCAATGCTTGGTTTGCACGAGTTTGCAAATTTGCCGGATTCTGTTTGGCCCCGAGCATCGTAATCCCTATGCTGCGCGCAACATGAGAGAGGGGAGTGCCATGAAAGACATTCTGGAGGAACTCGAAAGCCGCCGTGCAGACGCGCGGTTGGGCGGCGGTGAGGCCCGGATCGAGGCGCAGCACGGGCGCGGCAAGCTGACCGCACGCGAGCGGGTCGAACTGTTGCTCGACGAGGGCAGTTTCGAGGAATTCGACATGTTCGTGGCGCATCGCTGCACAGATTTCGGCATGGAAAAGAACCGACCCTATGGTGATGGTGTGGTCACAGGCTGGGGCACGATCAATGGGCGCCAGGTCTATGTGTTCAGTCAGGATTTCACCGTACTGGGCGGATCGGTCAGCGCCACTCATGCGCAGAAGATATGCAAGATCATGGATATGGCCGTCGAGAATGGTGCGCCGGTGATCGGCATCAACGACTCGGGTGGGGCGCGCATTCAGGAGGGCGTCGACAGCCTTGCGGGCTATGGCGAGGTTTTCCAGCGCAACATCGAGGCCTCGGGCGTTGTGCCGCAGATCAGCGTGATCATGGGCCCCTGTGCGGGGGGCGCGGTCTATTCGCCCGCGATGACCGATTTCATCTTTATGGTGAAGGACAGCTCTTACATGTTCGTGACCGGCCCCGACGTGGTCAAGACCGTAACCAACGAACAGGTCACGGCAGAGGAGTTGGGCGGGGCTTTGACCCATACGCGCAAAAGCTCTGTCGCTGACGCGGCCTTCGAGAACGATGTCGAGGCGCTCGCGGAAGTGCGGCGACTGGTGGATTTCCTGCCGCTCAATAATCGCCAGCCGCCCCCCAAGCGCCCGTTCTTCGACGAACCTGGCCGGGTGGAGACGAGCCTGGATACACTGATCCCCGACAATCCCAACATGCCCTATGACATGAAGGAATTGATCCACAAGATCGCGGACGAGGCGGATTTCTACGAAATTCAGGCGGAATTCGCCAAGAACATGATCACCGGTTTCATCCGGCTCGAGGGGCAGACTGTGGGCGTCGTGGCCAATCAGCCGATGGTGCTGGCGGGCTGTCTCGATATCGACAGCAGCCGCAAGGCGGCGCGCTTCGTGCGCTTCTGTGACTGTTTCGAGATTCCGATCCTGACGCTTGTCGATGTGCCCGGATTCCTGCCGGGTACGGGCCAGGAATATGCCGGGGTGATCAAACACGGCGCGAAGCTGCTTTATGCCTATGGCGAGGCGACGGTGCCGAAGGTCACGGTGATCACCCGCAAGGCCTATGGCGGGGCTTACGTTGTGATGGCCTCCAAGCATCTGCGCGCTGATTTCAACTATGCCTGGCCCACCTCCGAGATCGCGGTGATGGGGGCCAAGGGTGCGACCGAGATCATCTATCGCTCTGATCTGGGAGATGCGGACAAGATTGCGGCGCATACCAAGAGCTACGAGGATCGCTTTGCCAACCCCTTCGTCGCCGCGGAGCGCGGGTTCATCGACGAGGTGATCCAGCCGCGAAGCACAAGGGTCAGGGTAAGCCGGGCGTTTGCATCGCTGCGCAACAAGGCGAAGAAGATGCCCTGGAAGAAGCACGACAATATCCCGCTGTGAGGGTGCATCCTGCTGGGTGAGTCCCCTGGAGAATGGTGGCCAGAATAAACGAGGAGGCGCATGGGCCGCGACCGCTGGCATCTGATCCGCGAGGAGGACGGCGCGCTGACATTGGCGCGGCAGTCGCCCGCACGCTTTGATCTGGCGGTCGAGGCGAATCTGCCGGAGGCGGGGCGAGTCCGGTTGGCCCACAGGCTGCGGCAGGACATGTGGCGCGCGCTGCGGGACCTCCGGGGCTTTGCACCGGTGGTGCGTGTCTGGCGCGAAGAGGGCGGATTGCGCGTCAGGGCCGGTGGAGCCGTTGCCGGGGCCTTTGACCGGACCACCGCCGAGGCGCGGATCGCGGCGCTGTTCGAGGACCCGGCGCGGCTGGCGCGCTGGACGGGATCGGCGCGGTGAGGCTGGCGGCGGGCATGGCGCTCGTGCTGTTGGTGCAGGCCCCCGCAGCCGCAGCGCAGGAGGAGGCGTTGCGGCTGCCCTCGGGGTTGGAGGCACGGCTACAAGAGGTGCTGACCGACAGGCCCTCGGGCGGCGGTCTGACCTACAGGTTTCGCTTTGTGGCTAAGGGGTTCAAGGGCGGCGAGGCCGGGCTGGAACAGGTGATGGAGGATCTTGAATGGCTGTGTGTGACCTACGCCTTGCCGCGGCTGTCCAACATCGGGCCGCGACCGGGACGCGTCGTGATCTCGGTCGCCGATCGGCCATCGGAATTCGGGGTCTTCGATCCCACAGTCATACAGGTCTTCGAGGCATACCGCCCCGAAGGCGATACCTGTATCTGGGAGATGTTTTGATGCAAACGCAATATCTTGCGGAGCCGGATTCGCCGGGATTGGGGACTGCGACTTTGCGGACACATGCGTCCGGGTTTGCGTATTGCATGTATTCAAATCTTGAAATTTCGGCTAGCTTGCCCGAGGGTTGCACCCAAGCGACCTTTACCTCGCCCACTTGGCGGGCGTTTGCATTATGTCTGCGCGCGCCAGTTTTTGAAGATACGAGAGACAGGAGTTATACATGTCGAACAGCATCAAGAGCGTTCTCGCCATTGGCCTCGTCGCCTTTGTCGCAGCCTGCGCACAGCCCGCGGAAGAAGAGTTCGTGGTCGTCGAGCCCGAGCCCATTTCGACCGAGCCGGTCAGCACGGGCAAGTACAAGTAAGCCCACAAGGCTTGCTCCGGAGCGGGCGGCGACGTCCGCTCCGGCATCACGACTGCCGCTGCGCCCCTGTGATCCGGAGGGCGCTCAATGCTGAAACATCGCGGTTTTCCCGGACGTTTGTCGGGTACGGATTTCCAGTTCACCATACGTCGCGCCAATCCCAAGGGTGCCACGCCTCTGGTGGCGCGAGAGCGCTACCGCGATCGACGTCCCGCCGACAAGCGCGCCGATGCCGGTTTTCTGCGCGCCCTGTGGGAGTGTTTCGGAGAAGAGCCATTCGAACGCGGCAACCTTGATGCCGGACGCCTGAGTTGGTTTCTGGGCCGTGAAGTAAAGTCCGCAGAGGACCCATTCGACCCTGAAAGTTACGAGGCGCTTCTGGTGCTCGACGTTTCTGAGGCGCGGGCGAATTTTCCCGAAGTTTTCGAGGGTCTGGACGAATGAGCCACGCCCGGATCGGCATGAATTCGCGCAATGCGTGCGGAAATGCGCAAAGCCTCGCCGATATGGCGCCGCGCTGCGGTTTGGATTTGGCGCGCGCTTCACGCAATGGCATGGTTCACAAGGTAATGGAGGCCCGTTCCCCAGCGGCTTTGACCATATGTCATTTCCGTTACCCTTCCCCTGTTGGGCGGTTGTGCGCTGACTCGTGCACGCCGCCCACTTTTTGTTTTTTTACAGAGTCTTACAAGAGTGAGCGGCAGTTCGCCGGTTACGCAGCGTGGAGACTGAACCGCTTTGACGCAGCGCCCGGTCTGCGCTTTTGTGGCGCGGATCAACATGCGCTGACAAAAGGAGCCGCAGGCCCATGCAAGAGACTCGAGAACTGCAAGGAAAACAACTCAAGATTGTGCGCACCATTTCTGCGATTGCCCTTCTTGGGCTTGCGGCCTGCGGTGACACGGTGCCGGAACAAGCCCTTCTGGGCGGCGGGGCGGGTGCCGTCACGGGGGCGGTGGTCGGCGGCAGCGTCGTCACCGGCGCCGCTGTGGGCGCCGCTGGCAATGTCATCTATTGCCAGGCCTATCCGGGCCGTTGCTGATGATCTGACAGC
>Ga0102943_1001296_pt1 | contig 15741 bp, 13 predicted proteins | sample SalPonC_black_MG_FD_78174 | JGI IMG/M metagenome (GOLD analysis project Ga0102943, IMG submission 78174) | Salt pond soil microbial communities from South San Francisco under conditions of wetland restoration - Salt Pond MetaG... | ecosystem: Environmental > Aquatic > Marine > Intertidal zone >...
CCGGGTGTTCTGGATATGGTTTCAAACTGATTAGCTTAATCAAATGATTTGAAATTACAGCATCACGAGGTTCGAGGTATGTGTTTAAATTAATTTCACGATCATTAATTCGAATTTTAACCTTTCCATTCCCGGCCCAAACGCATGTTACATTTTTTGGACAACGTGAATCCTCAGGAACATCCAAAAGTTTAATCAAATTTTTTTCTGGTCCAACTCTTGCCTCCTCCCCTACAGTTAGTTCAAATTCTTCTCCATAATCTTGAACACTTTGATTAGCCGGACTTTGGCAGGCACTTAATAGTATCAGCAAAACAATTATTTTGAATCTTCTCATAAATAAGTTTCCTGAAGGTGCTAACTATTCATATATAAATACACCTTAGAAATATGTACTACCTATCTGCTTGGCAGTTCTGATTTTATCCCCATAATGCAAAGTTTTGTTTTTGGATTCTTACATCCTCAATACGATCTTTTGTATGGAATTTAAAAACACGTATAAAATGATAGTTATCGTTATGGGGGTATCGGGGTGTGGAAAAACAACCATCGGGCGGATGTTAGCTTCCAGACTGGACCTTCCCTTCTTTGATGCAGATAATTTTCATCCCGAAGCTAATGTTGAAAAAATGCGATCGGGCATTCCTCTTACAGACGAGGATCGCAAACCCTGGCTCCAAAATCTGAGTGATTTGATGAGGAAATGGAATAAGGCCAACGGTGCCATTCTTGCTTGCTCAGCACTCAAAAAAGCTTACCGGGATCGCCTGATAGAAGAATTTAACGAAGAAGAGGTCATTTTCATCTTCCTTGATGGTTCAAAGAAATTGATCTCTGAGCGACTGAATAATCGAGAAGGGCATTATATGCCGGCAGAACTGCTTGACTCACAATTTGAAGCACTGGAAAAGCCGCAAGAGGCTATCCGGATTTCTATTGAGCCTAAACCAGAGAATATCGCCGAAAAAATTATTTCCAAATTACCATTGGATAGTTATCAGCATTCAAAAGAAAAAACTTAAAAAATTAGATCAGTATATGAACAGCTCACAAATTGGACTCTACGGATTAGGTGTTATGGGACAAAACCTGGCTCTGAACCTGGAGGATAATGGCTTCTCAGTAAGTGTTTTTAACAGAAAAGCACCCGGCGAGGAAACCGTCGTACAAGAATTTATTGAGAACAAGGGCAAGGGGAAGAATTTTTATGGGGCTGAATCCCTTAAATCGTTTTTTGAATCCCTTAAAACGCCGCGAAAAATCTTAATCATGGTTAAAGCCGGAGAACCGGTTGATCAAGTTCTTTCTAATTTTTTCTCCTATCTCGAAAGGGGAGACATTATTATTGATGGTGGCAATTCTCACTACAAAGATACAATGCGCAGGAAGGGGAAACTTAAAAAGATTGGCGTCCGATATGTTGGGATGGGCGTTTCGGGTGGAGAACAGGGAGCACGGTTTGGCCCCAGCCTGATGCCGGGCGGAACACCTGGTACATGGCCGGAAATTCAGCCACTTTTTGAAAAAATTGCGGCAAAAGCATTCGACGGATCTCCCTGTTGCAAATGGGTTGGCGAGGACGGGGCCGGTCATTTTGTAAAGATGGTTCACAACGGGATTGAGTACGCCGATATGCAACTAATTTCTGAAGCATACCATATTCTGAAAGAATCACTTGGATTGGAGGCAGCTGAAATCGGTAAGATTTTTGAATCCTGGAATAATAGATCTCTGAACAGCTACCTGATTGAAATTACTTCCAAAATTTTTATGGTCTCTGATGATGACGGACTCCCCCTCGTTGAAAAAATCCTGGATTGTGCGGCACAAAAAGGAACGGGGCGATGGACAGCTATCGAAGCGTTTGAAAATAACGTTGCTTTACCCGGAATTTCCCAAGCTGTCATTGCAAGGTTTTTCTCAAATTTAATTGAGATTCGAAATGAGTTTTCTAAGACTCAACGACCCATTCTTAAAGCTTCAGCCAACAAAGAGAAATTGATTGGAAACCTTGAAAAAACACTGTTGGCCTGCCGATTAGCAGCGTATGCGGAAGGTTTTTTTATGATTTCATCCGTAAGTGATGATTTTGAATGGAATATCAATTACTCTTCGATTGCAAAAATTTGGCAGGGCGGGTGTATTATTCGATCCGCACTGCTTAAAGATATTGAGCAGGCATTTCAAGAAGAGCCCGACTTGAAACATCTCTTTCTGTTTGATGAGTTTTCTGAACAGTTATCAGATCTTCAGATATCCTGGAGATGGGTAGTTGGCCATGCTATAAACTCCGGGATTCCTGTTCCCTGCATGTCAGCCTATTTAAGCTTATATGATACGCTTCGCTCAAAATCTCTGCCGGCGAATTTAATCCAGGCACAGCGAGATTTTATTGGAGCGCATACTTACGAACGCATCGATAAACCCAGGGGGCAGTTTTTCCACACCGACTGGGAAAATCAATAAATCAATCACAATAATTTCATGGAAAATTTTCAACTTTTAGCTGCCACCATACTTGGGGTTGGACTCCTCTTACTTTTAGTTACACGGTTTAAGATTAACGCCTTCATCTCTCTGCTTATCGCAAGTATATTTGTTGGCTTAGGAGCCGGAATGCCGGCAGCAGATGTCCTCAGTAGTATGCAGGAGGGAATGGGCGGTACGCTTGGGTTCGTTGCAACTGTGGTGGGGCTTGGTGCTATATTCGGACAGATCCTCGAGCATTCGGGAGGAGCAGAATCGGTGGCCCGAACACTTATTCGAAAATTTGGCCGTGATAAAGCCTCTTGGTCGATGGTTATTACAGGTTTTGTTGTTGCGATACCCGTTTTCCTTGATGTGGGTTTTATCATTTTAGTTCCACTCATCTATGCACTCTCGCGTGATACCGGAAAATCATTGCTCTATTACGGCATTCCACTTCTTGCAGGACTTGCCGTCACACATGCGTTCATTCCTCCAACCCCTGGTCCCATCGCCGTAGCAGACATTTTGGGAGCAGATTTGGGCTGGGTAATCTTATTTGGTTTTATAGTTGGAATTCCAACTGCGATCATTGCAGGACCGGTATTTGGAAACTATATAGCGAATAAAATTCACGTGCCGGTTCCGGATTATGTTGAAATGGATGAACATCACGACGATGATGATGCCGACCTACCCCCTTTCTCCCTTCTTATTCTGATAATATCCGTGCCCCTGATATTAATTCTAGGAAACACAATTACGGAAGCACTTCTGGATCAAGCGGTTATTGAGCCACAATTCTGGACAGAGACACTCATTTTTATTGGTCATCCATTTAGTGCATTAACGGCTGCCGTTCTGATTGCAATGTACTGGTTAGGGGTGCGTCGTGGAACGACTCGTGATACATTATCTGAATTGAGCATGGAGGCAATGAAACCCGCGGGTGTAATCATTTTGATTACGGGAGCCGGTGGAGTCTTCAAGCAAGTCTTGGTAAACAGCGGCGTAGGTGATATGCTTGCAGGCGGTATGGCCGACCTTGGATTGCCATTAATTGTTTTAGCATGGTTGATTGCAATGGCTGTTCGAGTTACTCAAGGATCGGCTACTGTTGCTATGATAACTGCTGCCGGAATTCTGTCACCAATCCTTGTTTCATTTGATGTAAGCGAACCACATAAAGCCTTAATCGTATTAGCAATTGCTGCCGGGGCTACAACTTTATCTCATGTAAACGATAGCGGTTTTTGGCTGGTGAACCGATACTTTGGGATGAGTGAAAAAGACACTCTAAAATCCTGGACGGTTATGGAAACAATCATCTCTTTGGTGGGATTCTCTCTTGCATTTGCACTCAGCTTTTTTGTTTGAAATCTATCTCTTACTCCAAGGCAACGGCTTTATACTTCTCTTTTTGAAAAAAGCCACAAAAGCACAAAAACACTAAATAATTTTGTGCTTTTGTAATTTAGTGGCTAATTGATCTGCAATAACCCTCTTCTGATAATGAAAAAAATTACCAGCGGAGAAGGTTTACTTTAGTGATATCAACAGAGATGTTGTTTCTGAAGATGGCCAAAATAATTGCAAGCCCGATTACAGCTTCGGCTGCAGCCACCGCTAATGAAAAGAATACCAATATCTGTCCGGTCACATCTCCGTGATATGAACTGAATGAGATGAGTGTGAGATTCACTGCGTTAAGCATCAGCTCCACACACATAAAAATTACAATCGCATTTCTTCGAATGAGAACACCAATCAATCCAATTGTAAACAGAACTGCGCTTAGTGCTAAATACCAATCAATCTCAATCATTCTGATGCTCCGTTATTACTTTTTTTGTATTGCGCAATCATGAGTGCACCGACAACTGCGGCTGTTAAGAGTATCGCCGTCATTTCAAATGCGAAAAGATAATCTGTGTAAAGTACATCACCTAATGCTTCAACGGTTCCCGCAGTTTCCATTTCCGGTGATATTTCCGGAAGAAGATCGGCAACGCCCTCCAGGCTGTACAGTATCAAGCTGAGAGTAATCACACCCAGAAAAAACGCAAAGACATATTTAGCACGCATTTTATTAAACAGCGATTTTTCATCGTCCAAATTCAATAGCATGATGACGAAGAGAAAAAGTACCATTATGGCACCTGCGTATACTAAAATCTGAATTAAGGCGAGAAATTGTGCCTGCAATAACAGGTAGATCCCTGCTATTGAAACCATATTGAGCACTAAAAAAAGTGCACTGTTTACAGTGTTTTTGTTGAGAACCATTCCCAGTCCCGACCCAATGGTCAGAACTGCAAGAAAAATAAATATAAATGTATCCATTCTTATCGTTTAATTACACGAGCGTTAAGGTACCCAAATTTAAAAATGCCATCAAGCGAATTGACGCTTTTTCGTATTTAAAAAAAATAGATGATCCCTGCGATGCCTACAACCCAACAGTAATAAGAAAAATAGTAGAACTTTGCATTCTTCAACAGCTTCACTAGATAACTCAGGGCCAGGTAACCGGAAATAAATGAAGTAAAAAAGCCAGCCACAAGTGTTATAACTGCTGCCGCTTCAATACCGGTTTCCATTAAGTCCATCATTGCGAGCAACATTGCTCCTGCGAGAACCGGTAAAACCATTAAAAAAGAGAAATTAGCAACCTCCTCACGCTTCATCCCGGTAAACAGCCCTATAGAAATAGTTGAACCCGAACGACTAATACCCGGTATGATGGCGAAAGCCTGAGCAATTCCCATGATTAAACTCCGAGTGCCATTGACCTTTTCTTCTGGAGACTTAACAAATTTTGTTGAAAACAGAAGTGTGCCGGTTACCAACAGCATACAGGACACGAAAAAGGGATTCAAAAAGAGTTCTTCAATTTTATCTTGTAATGTAAATCCTATAATCATTGCGGGGATCATACTGATGAGAATATAATAAGAGAACTTCACATTAGAATTTGTCTTATACATTCCAATTCTCAGTCCATTGGGTGTTATACTTTTAAATAGATCCCCCAAGATTTCTGCAATCAGTTTTCGATAATAAAGTACGATACTACAAAACGAACCAAAGTGCACAACAATTTCGAAAGTGATACCAGCCTCCAAGTCTCGCCCAAAGAGTGATCGGGCTAACACAAGATGACCGGAGCTGCTCACGGGAAGAAACTCAGTAATACCTTGAAGTATTCCAAGAAAAATTGCTTGTAATAAATCCATTTAAAAGCCTTTTATAATCGGGGAAACCATCATTTAAAATTTTGAAAATTGCGGGTTTGAGAGATCAAAATTTTGCAGCTAACCATTATTATTCGTTCATTATAACCCGCATTTAAGAGTTTGAAAAGATACCAAATTGAACATCAACATCTAACTGAAATTTGATATATGAGCACTTCTGTTGATATGCAGGCACTGGGTGAAAAAATTGAAAAACACAGTGCGTTTATTGATGATATTTATTCCGAGCTGAACAAAGTGATTGTAGGTCAGCGATACATGATTGACCGACTGTTAATTGGGCTTTTGGCTGATGGCCATGTGCTTCTTGAAGGCGTTCCGGGACTTGCAAAAACATTGACCGTGTCATCCCTCGCTACTGTTATTAATACAAAGTTTCAGCGAATCCAGTTTACTCCAGACCTCTTGCCTGCCGACCTGATCGGTACTTTGATTTATAATCAAAAAGAGATGAAATTTACGGTTAAAAAGGGTCCGATCTTCTCAAATATAGTTTTAGCTGATGAGATCAACCGTTCGCCGGCAAAAGTTCAAAGTGCTTTACTGGAAGCCATGCAGGAACGGCAGGTAACTATTGGGGAAGAAACATTTAAGCTGGAAGTACCATTTCTTGTTTTGGCTACTCAGAATCCTGTAGAGCAAGAAGGGACCTACACCCTGCCTGAAGCCCAGGTGGATCGATTTATGCTGAAACTTAAGATCGGTTACCCCTCCAAGAGCGAAGAACTTGAAATTATGCGAAGGATGGCAAAAACCGGGGAGAAAGAGGAACTTAAACACGTTGTTACACCTGAACATATCCTGAATGCCCGTGAGGTTATCAACGAAATTTATGTGGATGAAAAAGTAGAACGTTATATTGTGGATCTTATCTTCGCAACAAGAGATCCCGATGACTATAATATTACAGAGTTGGAAGATTTGATTTCATTCGGCGCCTCCCCCAGGGCATCTATAAACATGAATCTTGCAGCCAGGGCCCATGCTTTCATGCAACACCGTGCGTACGTAACTCCTGAAGATGTCCGAACAGTTACTCTTGATATTTTACGACATAGGATCATACCAACATTTGAAGCTGAAGCAGAAAACATAACGACAGAGGATATCATTAAAAAGATCTTGTCGAACGTTCAGGTTCCTTAAAAGAATGTAAAGCACCGGGAGATATGTTCCCGGTGTTTTTTCACTTTTATATATCATTATTTATCTCTCTCTCCCGGCAAAAGTACTTCTTCTTTTATCCATTCCTACTCAGTGAATGTGAAGTATTACGATACATTTATAATAGTAAAATGAATCAAATTTTAATTTGACATATTCATTAAACAAATATCAAGGATAGATATTTTTTCTAATAAATAAGAGTATATTTTAATTTTTTTTAAATTTTATTTAGGGTATTAAATCATCTATTTTAAACTTAAAGCTTGACTTATCTAGATTTTAAGTATTTATTAATGTTAGTCATAACATGATTAGATCATAACTCATAATTCAATAATTATGAAAATTAACTTTGTACCAAGATCTAAAATCAAAGTATCGAGAAAGAGCAGATCAAAATACCAGGAATTACGAGAAGCTATTGCAAAACTAAAACCGGAGGGTGACGCTATTCGGGTAGAGTACTCAACTAAAAAAGAGTTGAACTCTATAAGAAATGTGGCCTACACGTACAACAGAGAGACGAATAGCAATGTTAAAAGTACGACGAATGCTTCTAAAGATGCTGTTTTTTTCTTTGTTGAAAAGTAATAGAACTGATATTTGGTCTATAAAAAAAAGCCTCCTGCATAAGCAAGAGGCCTTTGAAACTTTACTAATAATATGAATTAGCAAGAATTAATTTTCGCTGTTTTTCTCTTTCTCAGCAAGTTTATCTGCCAAACCGGAAACTTCACCCAAGGTTGGAGTGCCTGTTTCAATATCCTCTGATTTTTGAGGACTTTTCTTCGATTTTGGCTTTCTTTTCTTGACATCATCTTCGTCCTGAGATAGCTCAATAGTTTTACTAGACTCATCGAACTCTACAACGTACCCTTCAATTTTATCTCCTTCACTGAAGTTCTCTTTCAAGTCATCAACGGACTCTTTAAGTTTGCTTCCAGCGAGGAAAGCATCAATGCCAAGATCCATCTTTACAAACATTCCTTTGTCTGTAATTTTGGAAATTTCTCCTTCAACCTTGGAGCCAATTCCATACTCTTCGGCGTATTTCTCCCACGGATTTTCCTGAACTTGCTTGTGACCAAGTGTGATTCGACGGTTGTCGAAGTCAACGGCAAGAATTACCACTTCAATCTCCTGCCCTTTATCAACTACTTCATTCGGGTGCTCAACTTTTTCCGTCCAGCTTAAGTCAGAAACATGGATAAGTCCATCAATTCCCGGTTCAAGCTCAACAAATACACCAAAGTTGGTGAGGTTTCGGACTTCTCCTTTGTGGGATGAACCGATAGGATACCGATCTAAAAGGTCTTCCCATGGATCTTTTTCGAGTTGCTTCACACCGAGAGAAATTTTCTTCTCATCTTCGTTGATGTTCAGAACCACACATTCAATAATGTCATCTTTCTGAACCAGTTGAGATGGGTGTTTGATATGCTGTGTCCAGCTCATTTCACTGATGTGAATCAAGCCTTCTACGCCTTTCTCGAGCTCAATAAAAGCACCGTAATCGGCAATGGAAACCACTCGTCCCTGAACTCGCATATTTTCAGGATATTTCTCATAGATCTCATCCCACGGATGCGGTTGAAGTTGCTTCAATCCAAGAGATACTCGTTTGGATTCTTCATCAAAGTCTATTACAGCAACGTTCATACGTTGATCGAGTTTAACGATCTCTTCGGGATGCTCAACACGTCCCCATGAAAGATCAGTAATGTGCAACAGTCCGTCTACACCACCAAGATCTATAAATACACCGAAGTCGGTAATATTCTTCACGATACCTTCGAGAACCTGACCGGCTTCAATTGTTTCGAGAATTTCTTGTCGCTGATCTTCAAGGTCAGATTCAATCAATGCTCTGTGTGAAACAACCACGTTTTCTGCCTGCATGTTGAGTTTCACAACTTGGAATTCCATGGTTTTACCAACATAGGCGTCGAAATCGCGAACAGGGCGAACATCAATCTGAGAACCGGGTAGAAAAGCGTCAATTCCAAACACATCCACGACCATACCACCTTTAATACGTCGCTGGATATAACCTTCGATAACTTCGCCGGTTTCGTAAGAATTTTCGAGGTTTTCCCACGCCTGGAGTATATCCGCTTTTTTACGGGAAAGAATCAATTGCCCTTCCCTGTCTTCTACTTTATCAAGGAAGACCTCTACTTCATCACCGGGTGCCAGGTTTTCAAGTACTTTGTCAGAAAATTCGTTAGCCTGTACAATACCTTCAGACTTAAATCCGATATCAACAATTACATACTTCTCATCAACGGATACAACAATACCCGTTACAATCTCTTTTTCTTCAATTTCACTGAGTGTGTTCTCATACATTCCGGCCAACTCATGAAATTCTTCATCAGTGTAATCTTCTGAAGCAGCCTGGAGTTGATCAAATGTATAGGTCTTTCCATCTACTTCGCCGGTAAAAGTAGGAACTGATTCTTCAATACTCTCTTCTTCTTCCGTTGTCTCTTCTGTTTCTTCTACTTCTTCTGATGCTTCTTCCGTTTCAGCAACGGTTTCTTCAGTATCTACTGTTTCTTCACCCTCAGACTCTTCCGTTGATGTTTCAGTTGCTACAGTAGTATCGACTTCTTCTTGTTGTTCTTTGTTTTTGTTTACGTCTTCTGTCATTTAGTTACCTGTTAAATACTGCTGCAATTCGACTTTCGAAATGCAGGGTTTAATTATTGTTTTAGTTAAGTTTATCTCTGATGATACCGACCATTTCATCAATTTGTTCTTCAAATGTTTTACCGGTCGTATCAATTAAAATTGCATTTTCATCTTTTTTCAGCGGATCGGCAGCGCGGCTGCTGTCCTGATGATCTCTGTTTTTTAGATTATCCTTTACTTCTTCAAAAGAAATTGAAGGATCATCAGAAATCAACTCACGATAACGTCGCTTTGCCCGTTCCTCCAATGATGCAATCATATAAAACTTAAGATCGGCATCTGGAAAAACCGCAGTTCCCAGATCACGTCCGTCAGCTATATATGCATCACTCATAACAAGCTTTCTCATATATTGATTCACAAACTTCCGTGCCTCTGGTTTGGCTGCCATTTCACTTACATGATTAGCAACTTGCTGGGTTCGAATATCTTTCGTGATATCTTCACCATTCACATTTATAGTGAATGTTTGATTTCGATATTCTGCAACCAACTTTACGCCCGGCAATATGTTAAAGAACTCCGGTAGATCTGGTTTATCGTTCATCAACCAAAGACATGTAAGCGCTCTGTACAGCGCACCCGAATCGAGATATTGGATATCGAGCAATTCGGCTATTTTCTTTGCGGTAGAACTTTTGCCGGATCCGGCCGGCCCATCGATTACAATGATCATATCAGAGAACAGCTAAATTAAATTTTTTCTGCTTAACATTCAATCACTTCTTGTAAGTTGAATTCAGAAGCGTTAATTTTATGGTTCTGTAAACTATAAGAGTATTATAAAATTTTATTGATTCGTTATGCCACAGCATCAATCAGCAATCAAAAGAATGCGCCAGAACAAAAAGCGCAGATCTCACAATAATGCACGACGTTCTAAAATGCGAACGCTCGTAAAAAAAGTGTTAGACGCAAAAGATAAGGAACAAGCTGAGAAACATCTCAAAGAAGCTGTTAGTTTAATCGACAGGCTGGCTGTAAAAAATGTGATTCACCCGAATCGTGCAGCTCGAAAAAAATCGCAACTTACCACGCACGTAAATAACCTGTCGTAACATTGTCGAAAGCTCTGCTTGTTATATTAGATGGTTTCGGTATTGCCGAAAATTCTGAAGTCAGTGCCGTTGATAAGGCAAACAAACCCTATTTTGATTCTCTCATCGAGAAGTATCCGCACGCTCAACTTTCAGCCAGCGGCGAAGATGTAGGTTTACCGGACGGTCAGTTTGGAAATTCTGAAGTAGGACACCTTAATATTGGGGCCGGCCGAATTGTATGGCAGGAACTTTCCAGGATCAATAAATCGATCAGAGATCGTGACTTTTTCGAAAATGAGATACTTACCACTGGATTTGATAAGGCCAAAGAGAGAGGAAAAATCCATTTCATGGGCCTTTTTTCTGATGGCGGTGTCCACAGTAACAACGAGCACCTGTATGCCTTGCTTGAGATGGCCAAGAAGTATGATCTTGAAAATGCCTATGTGCACGCGTTTACCGATGGACGAGACACCTCACCACATGGCGGTGCTGAATATTTAAAGCAGTTTGAGCAAAAGGCAGATGAGATCGGTGTCGGAACAATGGCTTCCGTAGTGGGAAGGTATTACGCTATGGATCGAGATAATCGTTGGGAACGAACTCAAAAAGCATACGACCTTCTGATTCATGGAAAAGGTACAGAGGTAGATGAAGCTTCTGAAGTGTTTGAGCAGAGCTATGCAAAAGATGTGACCGACGAATTTTTAGAACCGTACCGAATCAATACTGCGAAAAACAGCCGAATTGAAAAAGGTGACGTGGTTGTATTCTTTAACATTCGGGGAGATCGTGCACGGCAAATCACGAAAGCATTTTTCCAGGTTGGAGATATTCCTTTTGAGATGGAAGACCTGGATCTTCATTACGTAACTTTTACAGATTACGATGATACATTTAACTCATTTGCCCACGTAGCCTTCCCTCCTACTCGTCTCAAAAATACGATTGGAGAATTTGTTAGCGCGCAGGGATTAAAGCAGCTGCGAATAGCAGAAACAGAAAAATATCCACATGTTACTTACTTTTTTAACGGTGGAGAAGAAACTCCTAATGAGGGTGAAGACCGGGTTATGGTTCCGAGCCCCAAAGTTGCTACTTACGATCTTCAACCTGAAATGAGTGCGCCGGAAGTTGGAGATAAAGTGGTAGAAGGCCTTCAAAAAGATTACAGTCTCGTTATTGTAAATTTTGCAAATCCCGATATGGTAGGCCATACCGGAGATATGGACGCAGCTATAAAAGCTGTGGAAACCGTTGACGAGCAGCTTAAAAAAGTAACTGAAACTGCCACTAAGAATGGATATGAAGTTTTGGTCATTGCCGATCACGGGAATGCAGACTGCATGGTCCAGCCGGATGGGAGCCCACACACAGCTCATACGGCTGTTCCTGTACCAGTTGTACTTGTATCCGAAAGAGATATATCACTTGATAATGGCATATTGGCAGATGTTTCTCCAACACTTCTAAAAATGATGGATCTGGAACAGCCTGATGAGATGACCGGGTCATCTTTGTTTTAAAAAATTCATTTCACTTCTCAGTTTATTTCAAATTCCTTTTTAATTGTTTGCATTTGCATATTCACCATACTACTTTCGTAGGTGAATGAACTAAAAAACTACTTCAATCGTTAAGCTAAAAAGTTAGCAACGACAAATCTTTTAGGTCCCGCTATGGAGGGTAATTTTTCAAGTAAAGTTCGTGATGTAATTCAATTCAGCCGAGAAGAAGCTCTACGGTTAGGCCATGACTATATTGGCACTGAGCATCTTATCTTGGGAATCGTTCGATTGGGCGACGGAGTCGCTATTCGAATCCTTAAGAATCTGAATTGCGATCTATTTAAGCTCAAAAAAACTATCGAAGACACAGTTCGAGGTACCGGAGGTACAGTTACTGTAGGGAATATCCCGCTTACCAAACAGGCTGAAAAGGTACTCCGTATTACTTATCTCGAAGCAAAACTTTATAAAAGTGACACAATAGGAACTGAACATCTTCTGTTATCTCTCCTAAGGGATGAAGAAAATATTGCTGCTCAGATATTGCAACAATTTAGTGTGTCGTACGACGCTGTGCGTGAAGAACTTGACATGATCATCTCCGGAAATACCCGGGACACAGATCAAAAAGATACCCGAACAGCAAGTTCTTCCACACCTCCGTCTTCATCTAAAGGTTCACAATCATCTGGCAGCTCCAGAGAAAAGAAAATGGAAAAGTCAAAAACACCAGTACTTGACAATTTTGGCAGAGATCTTACCCAACTCGCTGAGGATGGTAAACTCGATCCGATTATCGGAAGAGAAAAAGAAATCGAGCGTGTGGCTCAGGTTCTGAGCCGCCGCAAGAAGAATAACCCAGTTCTTATTGGAGAACCGGGAGTAGGAAAAACTGCAATAGCAGAAGGCTTGGCATCAAGAATTATTGAGCGAAAAGTATCTCGCGTTCTCTACGATAAGCGCGTAATTGCATTGGATCTTGCTGCACTTGTAGCAGGCACGAAGTATCGTGGTCAGTTTGAAGAACGGATGAAAGCGGTAATGGGTGAACTCGAGAAGACCGATAATGTGATTCTATTTATCGATGAGCTGCATACCATTGTCGGAGCCGGCGGTGCAAGTGGTTCACTGGACGCATCGAACATGCTGAAACCGGCCCTCGCAAGAGGCGATGTTCAAGCCATCGGTGCCACTACATTGAACGAATACCGACAGTTTATAGAAAAAGACGGCGCTCTCGAAAGGCGATTCCAGAAAATTATGGTTGATCCGACAACGATCGAGGAAACGCTTGAAATTCTTACACAAATCAAAGGGAAGTACGAAAAACATCATAGTGTTCGGTATAGCGAAGATGCTATCGATGCATGTGTGAAACTTACAGACAGGTACGTAACTGATCACTTCCTTCCCGATAAGGCAATTGATGCGTTGGATGAAGCTGGAGCTCGTGTTCACTTATCAAACATTACCGTTCCGGATCATATCCTTGAACTCGAAGATGAGATAGAAAAAACGAGCCAGGAGAAAAATTCTATGGTCAAAAAGCAGCGATTTGAAGAAGCTGCACGGCTCCGGGATACCGAGAAGCGATTGATTGAAGAATTAGACCAGGCTCAGAAGGAATGGGAGAAAGAATCAGAACACATTGTTTACGATGTATCCGATGAGGATGTAGCCTCTGTTGTTGCCATGATGAGCGGAGTTCCCGTCAACAAGATCAGCCAGAAAGAAGGTCAGAAACTCCTTCATATGAAAGAGGAGCTCGGCAAGAATATTGTTGGCCAGGAGGAAGCGATCAATAAACTCACAAAAGCCATTCAAAGAACGCGAGCCGGGTTAAAAGATCCTTCGCGTCCTATTGGTTCATTCATATTCCTCGGGCCTACCGGTGTAGGTAAAACTGAAATGGCGAAAGTACTTGCAAAATACCTGTTTGATAAGGAGGAAGCCCTGATTCGAATTGATATGAGTGAGTACATGGAAAAATTCAGTGTATCGCGACTTGTCGGTGCGCCTCCGGGATACGTGGGCTATGAAGAAGGTGGAATTCTGACTGAGAAAGTTAGAAGAAAACCATACAGTGTTGTACTTCTCGATGAAATTGAAAAGGCTCATCCGGATGTGTTTAATATTCTCCTGCAGGTTCTGGATGATGGAATACTGACGGATAGTCTCGGCAGAAAAGTTGACTTCAGGAATACAATTATCATCATGACGTCTAATATTGGTGCTCGTGATATCAGAAATATGGGTAAAGGAATCGGTTTCTCAGCAGGTGATGGAGAATTCGACTATGCCCAGATGAAGTCGACCATTCAAGATGCACTGAAGAAAGTTTTCAACCCCGAGTTTCTGAACAGAATAGATGATGTTCTGACATTCAGACCACTCGAAAGAGATGATATCTTCAAGATTATTGATATTCTTTCTGATGAACTCTTCGTGAGAATTCGAAACCTCGGATATGAACTTGAGCTCACAAAAGGGGCCAAGGATTTCATCACCGACAAAGGATTCGATCAAAAATATGGAGCGCGTCCACTAAAACGTGCTATCCAGAAATATGTGGAAGATCCTCTCGCTGAAGAGCTGTTAGGGGTGGATCATCCCGAAGGATCGCTCATCAAAATTAAGATGAATAAATCCCGTGATGGACTCGAATTCGATTGGACTGAACCTGAATCATCAGCTGCTGAAGCAGAAAATGGAGATGACGGAGATCAGGACAATTCAACCTCCGAAGAATCAGAGCAGGAAGCGAAAGCCTGAAAAGGTACATAAGAATTGATGCAAAGCACGTGGCCGGTAGTCACGTGCTTTTTTTATGGAGTCAACTTTTCGAATCTGAGGAGTTAAAGTTCACAAAGTTGCCGAATAAAATAGCTGTTGTGAGGGCTCTGGTTTGTGCCTTATCCAATATTTGGCACGAACAGTATCTGCAAAATTACAATTCTAAAAAACCACATCCACCAGAAGGTCACGATTCAAACCGGATATTGAATAGGAGTTAGAACCAGTTACAGATAAAGCCACGCGAGCAATATTCAGAGTGGAAATTGAAAATGGCACATCTTCCCTGGCAATTTCACGTTCCGATATACTAACAGCCGTAATTTCCGGTTCTTCAATTGCCATACCACTTTGCGAGCCACCGAGAGCGATAATTATTTGAGCTTCAGGATCGTAACCGGCAAAAAGAATTGAGCTCCTTGATGAAGCACTTCCGAGTCTATTACCACTTGGAATTTCATAAACCTGAACTCTGCCACTGGAATAGATTGTAAGATGTGTCGCATCTGTACTTAGCGTTGCACCGATCAGATCTTCATCACTTGTTTGTTGAAAAAGTTCATTCCCAAACCTGTCATACACAGTCGCAGTATTGCCACCGGCGCCTGTGGTCACCAGCGTAATAAACTCACCACTCTCACTGATCCTAACATCCCTAATTTCATCTTCTCTGCTGTTAAAAAACAGGTCTGTATCCTGTTCTCCGTATACAATCTGTGCTCTTGAACCTGTCTCTGCCCCAAAAGCAATCACTGGATTATAAAGTACAATGGTACTTCCAAATGGATTTGATGCCAACTGGGATTCTTGCTC
>Ga0102943_1001298_pt1 | contig 15738 bp, 12 predicted proteins | sample SalPonC_black_MG_FD_78174 | JGI IMG/M metagenome (GOLD analysis project Ga0102943, IMG submission 78174) | Salt pond soil microbial communities from South San Francisco under conditions of wetland restoration - Salt Pond MetaG... | ecosystem: Environmental > Aquatic > Marine > Intertidal zone >...
GGCGGCACGATGTGTCCCTCCTATCATGCAACCCGGGAAGAACAAGATAACACACGCGGACGAGCGAACCTTTTTCGACAACTTTTTTCGGGTAAGAATCCTGAGGCTTTTGAATCTGAGGATCTGAAGGAGGCATTAAATCTATGTCTCAGTTGTAAAGCCTGCAAAAGCGAGTGTCCCGCCAATGTGGATATGGCCAAAATGAAAGCCGAATTCATGAATGGCTGGCATGATAAAAAGGGAGCTACATTTGTCGAAAAGTTTTTTGGTCAACCTGAAAAATTGTATCCATTAGCCTCAACTTTTGCGAAGGCTACGAATTTCATCAACAGGCAAACACCCGTCAAACAAGCATTTGAGAAAATTGCCGGGATCGATTCCAGGCGTGATCTGCCTGAATTTGCTTCACAAACATTTGAAGAATGGTTCAAAAAAAATGGATCAAATTTTAAAAATGAAGCGGGCCGACAGGTTGTTTTGCTTGTCGATATATTTACAAATTACCACGAGCCAGACATTGCAAAGGCGGCACTTAAGGTATTGAGTTCACTTGGCTTGAATGTAATAGTCCCCGGAATCTGGCCAACGGGAAGGCCACAAATATCAAAAGGGCTTTTAAATGAAGCAAAATCAATCTGCAAAGAGAATATCAAACGATTTTCATCATTCGCAGATTTGGATATCCCGATTGTAGGCCTGGAACCCAGTGAGATATTAACACTTCGTGACGAATACCTGGATTTATGCAAGGAATCGGAAATCAAAAGAGCAGAAAAAATCGCTGCAAAAGCATTTCTTTTTGAGGAGTTTCTATACACAGAGATGGCTTCAGGAGAGCCCGGGGATTTTGGAAAGAACCGGAAAGTATACCTGCACGGACACTGCCATACCAAAGCACTCGTTGGCAATGATCCCTTAATCCAAGCCTTTAAACATTTTGGTTTTGAACCTGTAGAGTTGCAAACCGGTTGCTGCGGAATGGCCGGAAGTTTTGGGTATGAGAAAGATAAATATGATGTATCCATGCAAGTTGGAGAACAGGTTCTGTTTCCTGCTCTTCGGGATCTGCCGGAAGATGCTTTGGTTTGTGCCCCCGGATTTTCATGCCGGCACCAAATTGCAGATGGTGTAAACAGAGTGGCTAAACACCCGGCGGAGATTTTTGCGGAAGTTCTGCCAGGTTAGATCAGTGATTCAAAGACCGATCTCATTAGGTTGAAAGTCACATTCGTGAAAGTTTTAAACATGACAGGTCTCCAAACTCAAGAATAAACATTTAGTCATTAAACGATCATTGAAAAACCAATGATTGGCATTTTATCCCCTGACATTTCACACTAGAACATTTACAGTTATCATCAATCAACAATGTGTATGTAATCGACTAAATATTCAGTTGATTTCAATGATACATATTATTTTTCATCAAGTATTTGATGGTAAATATCCAGATGACGCTCAGTTGTTTTGCACCATGAAAATTTTTCGGACTGTTTTAATCCTTTTGTTTCCAGTTCATTTTTTAGAGCAGAGTCAGTATATATTTGATACATTGCATCGCAAATTTGATCATTATTCTCCGGATCTACCATTATCGCCCCATTACCAACCACTTCAGGTAATGATGATGTATTAGAAGTAACAGTTGCAACTCCACACTGCATGGCCTCCAGCGGTGGCAAACCAAACCCTTCGTATTTCGAGATATAATAGAAAGAATGCGCATGGCTGTAAATTGAGGCAAGATCTTCGTCAAATACCCAACCTGTCGTTATGATCCGGTCTTTCAAGTTTTTTGAACAATCAATTTCTTCAAAAATTTTCTCAAACTGCCAGCCTTTTGTTCCTACAAGAACAAGTGATAAATCATTGATATGATGTTCCATCACAAATTTATTAAAACTGCGAATTAGCCGTTCAAGATTTTTCCTGGGTTCAAGGGTACAAAGGCTTAAAAAGTAGTTCTCAGGCAAACCGTATCTGCTTTGAACTTCCTTAAACTTCTCTAAATCTTCACTTGGATAAAATTTATCTGAATCGGCTGCAAGGTGGCAAACAAAAACGCTATCCGGATCTATGTTACTATCATAGTTCAAGAGATCGTTCTTTGTATTCTCAGACACACATATTGCATAATCATCCCCAATCGAAGATATGATATCTTCTGTCTCATGTTGTTTGTTATGCAAATTTGGATATAAAACAGGGATTATATCATGGATTGTAATACATCTTTTTAATTTCGAGTACTTCTTTAAGTCATCCGGTATTTTATAAAACGGCGTATGAAAAATGTTTGCCTTTTTAAACGCTTCGATGTTGTATTCTATCAATTCAAGATCGATACCAAGTAAACTGTATAAATTTCTTAATATCCTTTTACCCCTCCCAAATATTTTATTCGGCAGATTATAAACCAGCTCATTATTTAATCGTTGTTCGTATCCATTTTCAATCAAAAATTCTTTGGTTTTTTTCAAATAAACGGGTTCTGCCGTATTTGCCAGTAGTAAATTTATTTCCTCGGATTTCTGTAATTCGTTCAGCAATTCCATGACAACCCTATAGATTCCTGTACGAGAAGTCATATGCGACATTGCCACACCAAATACAGATATATCATACATTAAATTAATTTTCATGCAGAAGACCTCGTTTTGCCATTTTCTTACAAGTACCTGAAATCATGATATTTTTATAAACCAACTTCAATATAAATGGTTTTGCTAAGATCGGAGGTGATGGCAATTCAAACATGATGTTATTGATGAGGGGTACATTACAGATTTAACCCGTTATAAGCGACATGCAATATCTTCAAACCCGTAATTAAAATTATCAATGTCTTCTTTAAACCAGTTATATACTATTTCATAGCATTCCTTATCGTAGTAGTAGCTGTAGTGCTTATGCTTTGTTTTATTAATATGTAAGAGTTGAGTATCAACATTTATAATATTACAGAGTGTTTGAAAGTCTTCTTCAAGGTTTTCGAACCTGCCGATAAAATCAACAATTATTTTCCCACTCTCATCAACCAACCACTTCATCTGTGGTGCATTCACTCTTTTCATATATGGCTTTTTTGTTAAGTCTGAAAATGTTTCAGATAACCAATGTTTAAAGGGTGTACTTTCTGCCACCCGTCCCCTCAGCACTCTGTATTTGTAGAGAGAAACTGCCCGATCCCAGGGGTTTCTTACAAAAGCAAATGTAAATAGTGTTTCCCAAATTTCAGGAGCTATTTGTTTTTTATACTCCAAGGCAGTGGCATGAAATTTAGTAATTTGTAAAGACTGTTCGATGCTTCTTCCGGCATTCTTATTTATGTGAATAAAAAGATAGTTGTAATCACCTTTGTTTAGTCGTTTAAAATACCTTTCCCGTTTTAATTTCTTTTCTACTTTCATTTTTTGGCTACCGGGTTTAGTATTTAACGTTATTTCCAGATAAAGTTGAATCTGATGATGCATACTTGACTTTGAGCGGCCCGAAGGAATCATTTTGTGATAATTTCGAGGATGGTTTTACCTCGAAATAGCCTGAACAAAACAACCTGGGAAGTCGAAGCCTGTTTTTGACACCGCTTTGACCAAAATACGATCAATACTGTACCTGCCCTCCGAAATCTTGATGCAGGCGGGATCAAACTAACGATTTTCAATAAATTTCTATCGAACCGACGTTATTTAATAAGTCGTGAAGTTATTATTATTCAATATCTACATAAATAACTTTTTGCACCATCAGAATGTAAATTATGTTTTTTAGAAAAAAAGTCTATACACCCGAATTAATATCCCTTCATATTCCAAAAACGGCGGGAACGTCATTTAGGAATATACTCAAATCAGTGTATGGAGATAAGTTCGTAGTACGATTTGATATAAATAAGAAAGGCGTAAAATTAAATCAGCAACCATATTCCTCTTCAGATTTGCCATCGGCTAAAGTGCTTCATGGTCATTTTCGATATATAGAATTTAAAAAAAAGTTCGATCTACCTGAAAACATTCAAAAAATCACATGGGTCAGGGACCCGGTTCAAAGGGTTCTCTCAAATTATTACTACCTGGATTCCCAGCTGAAGAAATTCTTAAATGAAGAAGGAAAAGGCATTAATATTTTAAGTAAAATGAAACGCAGCCTGCTTGAGTTTGCCCAAAATGAGATTAATCAAAACAGGCAAAGTAAATTTCTTGAAGGAATAAATCTGGAGGAATTTGATTTTGTAGGGATCACTGAGTATTTCGAAGAGGACTTACTGAAAGTGGCCAATGTTTTAAATTGGCCTGAAATACCGAAACCCATTTATCAAAATAAAACGGCTTCAAAAAAAAGAGTTTATTCTGAATCGGTTCTAAATGAAATTGCAGCATTAAATGCAAGGGATATGGAGCTGTATAAACAAGTCTTAACTTTAAGAAATAAACCCATCCAATAGTTTGCTTGAAATTATTTTTATACACATTCCTAAAACAGCCGGAACAACAATTTTTAAATTGATCGAGAGAAATTACAGCCCTGACGAAATTATTAAGTTCAAAAAGAACATTTTTAAAAAGTATCCTGATAAGGAACCTGCGTCTGTACTATCAGAGATGATACAACCATCTACTAAAGTCTTAATCGGTCACTGTAATTACAGGGATTTAAGTTTGGTATTGAAACAAAATCCTAATGTTAAACTGGTTACATTTTTGCGTGATCCTGTAGATCGAGTGATTTCTAACTTTAAATTCTTTAGAAAAAGAATATTAACCGGGAAAGCTAAGAAGAAGCAACTTCAGAGAGTTCATGAACCATTAATGACATATGCGAGGCGGCCGGGCAGCATAAATCGAATGACAAAAATTCTAAAAGGTGTTAACCTGGAAGACTTATACTTTATTGGAATTTTCGAAACTTTAGAAAATGATATACAAGAGCTATTCTTATCCTTGAATTTAGAAATAGAATCTATCCCTCATGAAAACAAAAATAGCATAGTTGAAACATCTGATATCACAATTTCCAGTAGTGATATTCAACAATTAAAAAGCTTAAATCATCAAGACATTCTACTCTACAACAAAGCCCGGCAGCTGAGGAGACATTAACCCAGATGAACTCTTTATTAACTCCAATAAATCACGTAGATGATATTATATTTGCACTATAAAACAGTGTTAATTCTTGCAATTTAAAACTTAGAAAGTGTATTTAAAGGTATCGATATCTCTTTCAAACCTTGCTTCAATCATTTTTTTCGTTTTATGATTGTAAAAATCTTGATATCTATGTGAGGGTGAATTTGGATTAACGTTTAGTTTCAAATTCTGAAGTTTCACCCTGCCATCTGTTCGCTCTTCAATTTCTTTAATTGCAACCTTATACTCTTCTAACTTATATACATAGTCCATTATACATTGATCGTTTTCATCGGTAAGCCAATCTATTTGATTTCTATGAAGAGTTGGATGGCGACAAGTATCACTGGCAAATAGATGATGAGAGCAAAATTCTTCAAATGACATCTGTTCTCTGATATCAATATTCCTCTTTCTGAAGTAAAGAGACACAGACCTTGCCCAGGGATTTCTTACAGCAGAAAATTTAAAATAACGTTTAAATATATTGGATGTTTTTTCTCGAATTTCTGAATCAGCAGGCACTCCCTGAGAGGGAAAACTCATATTATTCCCCAAACTGCGTTTTAAAAAATAAATATACAGGCCATCTCTTACCTGCTTAATATTTAAATGAGAACTCTCAATGAGGGGAATCCCTTCTTGTTTAATTTGAGACCTGACAGTTGTAGATCCGGTCCTTGGAATGGCTATAAAAATGCAGTTTTTTTCAAAATTCACAGCTTCATTGAATATAAATGGCTTGGGTTGCTCCCTTATTTCTTTTCGGCTGAGTAATTTCTGATGAATCCCCTTTATAATATTCATGGTTATATGTAAAAAGGTTAGATATGTATTCTTATTCGTTACTAATCTTTAGATTTATAATAAGTGGAAATTGTATTATGATCGAACCTATGTAGCCATCAAAATTTACTCAGTCCGCAATTTTAATAATTCTCCGAATATATGAAATGCTGGTTAGCTTCTTTTCCAAGGTCGGGAAACACATTTTTTAGAAATATTCTTTTTTACGTCTATGGAGTTGAATCCAGTTCTTGGCATAAAGAACTGAACAAATCCGTCAATAGCGATTACGATAAGTATGATTTTGTCAAAACACACCTTCGGCCCTTTGAAATCCTCCCTAATGACCCCACGATTCCTGCAATTTACCTGGTAAGAGACGGGAGAGATTCACTTCTTTCCATGGCACATCACAGATCAGACATTGTACAACCCGGATCTGATTTTAATATGAATCTTTATGAAGCCATCGTAGCAGACGGTGGAAGCCATTTTGGAGGTTGGTCAATAAATGTTACTGAATGGCTGGAGAGAGCAACCCTGGTTATTAGGTATGAAGATCTAGCCCAAGACCCTAAACGTGTTTTTAAACGTGTGGAATGTTTGATAGATCTTCCTGAACCAAATTGGGATAATTTGCCCACTTTTAAAGAGATGAAATTTGGCGATCCTAAATATGGTGGAAGAAAGAGCAAAAAGTTTTTCAGGAAAGGAAAATCTGGATCATGGAGGGAGGAGATGACCACGGATCAGTTAGACCTTTTTTGGCATTTTCACAAAGATACAATGGAAAGGTTGGGGTACGCCAACATTAATCCGACTGTTCCGCAAAACCAACTTCTTGATTCGGCCGTAATTGATAAAATGGGCACCTCGGAAATTCAGTCAAATCAGATATCATCAAGGAATGAAAAAAAGAGCATTCTAATCGATTGTACTTTACTTTTAACGAAAACAAACCCGCCTGTAAAAGAAAACCTCCGGAATCTAATCGTTGGCTTGTTGGATCATCAGAAATTAGGCCATTCGGATTTTCAATTTGACCTGTTATTCAAAAACAATATTTATCCTCTTGCAGAAGTTTCAAACCCAAAGCTATTAGAGTCAATAGGCATTTTCTCCTCCAAGAAATCACCATTTCCTGCAAAAATTCAATCGAAAAGGCACTTTTCCAAATTTATAAGCCAAACACTCTATAAACTATTACGAACGAATAAACTCAGTTATCTCTATTCTTTCATTAAGCAAGTCCAAAAGAAAAGTTTGAGCCTTTCACAGAAGGTTCGTCTATTTATTGAATCAAAATCTACTTTTGCCACAATCCCGCGATTGCAGAAAAATAAGACGATAAGAGAATTAAAAGCTCCTTTAAAAAATGATTTTTTTGCAGACAAAGATAATTTCTCATCATATGACATTATCCATCTGACTCTAGAAGATAAAGTACCCTTTATTGCAGGTTGTAGTAATCAACTGGTGCTTACTCTATCAGGAAAGCCTCAGACTTTCAAAGAATTGCATTCGTCAAATAAGAATGAAGCTAATATTAAGAGTATTTTCGAAAATAATTCTCATCACATTATTACAAATTCTCAAGGTTTATCGTCCGAAGTTGAAAAATTATTCGATATTAAAAAAGAGCATATCAGCACGCTTTATTTACAGGGGGACAGAGAGAAATATCATCACAATTTAAATCCCAATATTGCTCAGGAAATCCTTAGCAAATACCAGATAAAGGATCAGCTCTATTTTTTGTGTAACGCTGATCAAGAATCTGCAATAAACCTCTCTTTCATAGTAAATTCGTTTCGCATATTTATCCAAAAAAAATCAATTGATCCATCCGTTCGATTGGTCATTCTGGGATCTAGTGCTAAACCAAAAATCAAGAAGTCAAAAATATCAACTCCATATGCAAAGATTATAATACCGGGATATATAAACCCAAATATATTGCACGTTCTTTACTCAAGTGCCATTTCATTTATAAACATGTCAGACACTGTGATGCCGCCCTTTGAGGCGATGTATTGTAAAACTCCCGTTCTATTTCATAAAGACAATGTATTCAAAGAGATTCTTAAGAATAGCGGAATATCTATTGAAGCCAAAAGCTATCATCACCTTGCCGAAAAGATGGAATTGTTAATTAATCGGAAATCAGTAAGAGATCAACTTGCTTCGAGTACTTTCCGCCAATCCTTACTATTCAGTCAGCGAACATATGTTTACAAATTTTTGAAAATCTACGAAAGAATATCAGCCCGGAATTTTAAACAGAAACTGATCCATTAATAATGAATTATTTAAACCACCGATTCATAGACCTCTTTCGTCTGACGAGCTGTTTCTCTCCAAGAGAATTTTTCTGCCCGTTCGACACCCCTTTGAATTAGATCTTTTCGTAAATCATCATTGTAAACCACTTTTCTAACCGCTTCCCGGATTTCCTTCTCACTTTTCGGATCAAAATAAATGGCAGCATCACCCGCAACCTCCGGGAGTGAAGCGCATTTACTGCAAACAACTGGACAATTCGCGGAAAACGCCTCCAGGATCGGTAAACCAAAACCCTCATACAATGTGGGGAAAACAAAACACCGGGCGTTTTTATAGATATGAGCCAACTCACTATCGGTGCATGAAATTTGGATAGCTCTCTCTTCCAGTTCATGACTCGCCAGAAAACTTTGTTCCAATTTTTGAAATTTTCCACCACCCACACACACCAGATAGAGATCCTCATCTTTCACAAGTAGAGGAGAGACCGATTCAAGAAACTTCTGAAAGTTTTTATAGGCACTTCGAATTCCTACAAAAAGTATAAATTTCTTGGGAAGCCAGTCTAAATCTACATTTGTATCTCGATATTCATCAATCAGTGAACTCCCTTGGTAAATCACATCAATCTTCTGCTCATTAACTCCAAAAAGATCAATAAGATCATCTTTAGTATGTTTTGATATTGCAATGATTTTATCCGCTCTTTCAATGACTTCTCTCTTATGATCCGAGATTTTTGAACCATTGGAAAAATAATGTGGTAACCGCTCATGAATCATATCATGTACAGTAACAACCACTGGTTTTTCACCAATCTTAGAAAAGAAATAGGTATCGTAAAACGTTGGATGAAACAGATCAAATGTAGAATTAACAATAGTTTGTTTTGAACTGAACCGATTTAAAAAACTTTGAAGTTTTACCTTTCCTTTAAAATATCTTTTAGGTAGAATTGTACTCAGTTCTTTATTCTCAATATTGGATAGGTATCTATTTTCTGAATATTTAATTGATGTTTGAATTTCAATATTTTCAAACTCACTCAACTCACTGATTAATTCAGAAAAATACCTGGAGATACCACCTTCTTGTTGCATTGTAAATATTTGGTGGTCGTATAAAATTTTCATTCAAAAAATGGCTTACTGAGCAATAGGAAATTGAAATTGAAAAGAACTCCTAATAACTGACGAGAAAAAGAAAGTGGGTTTACTTCGGGTTCAGAACTACTTTTCTACTGTTTTAAGATAGTATGTAAGAGTATCCTGTAAACTTTTACGGAGGGATACTTCAGGCTTCCAACCAACTTCGTTGAAAATTTTCTCATTTGATCCAATAATAATTGGATTGTCAATAGGACGCAATTTGGATTCATCAACTTCAATTTCAACTTTTTGCCCGGTCAATTCGATAAGTGTATTCACGATCTTTCTAAGCTTTACACCTTTCCCGCTGCACACGTTATATGTTACTCCCTTTTTACCCCGGTTAATCAGAGCCCAATATGCTCTAACAACATCTCTTACGTCGATAAAATCTCGAACAATAGACAGATCACCTACAACTAATTTTGATGGTTTGTGATCGCCATTTTTTATCTTCGCCAATTGACGAGCAATTGATGGGATAAAAAAGTTAGATGCCTGGCCGGGACCTAAATGATTAAACGACCGCGTTTTTACAATATCTATTCCATAACCACGAACATATACGTCTGATAAATTTTGTTTGGCAACACTGCTCACTGCATATGGATTAGACGGTTTAACCCTGCGATTTTCAATTAATGGCAACTCACTTTTATCTGCTATTCCATATTCTTCTGATGATCCGACCGACAGCAGCCGACTTTTAATCTTACTCAACCGCAACGTCTCCAAAATATTTAACAGAAGTGCGGTATTCTTTTCGAACGTTTTAGAGGGCTCTTATCAGCTTTTCCCAACACTGGATAACGCCGCAAGATGTATAATTATCGTTGGTTTGAACTCCTCTAAAATCTCACGAACACTTTCTGAATCATTTAAATCTACTGATTCAAATTCAAGATCCGGTTCTTCACCTGTAAAATGTTCAAATTTTGATTTCTTGTCGATTCCAAGAACTTCAATTTCATCTTTGCCTGACAAGTAAGAAATCATATGTTGGCCTACAAAACCGCAGACTCCTGTAATTAAAACTTTATCCATGTGAGCACTTTCATTAAAATTTTCTTAAAATATGTATTAATGCTTGAATAAATAAATCAAACTAAATTTCATTTTTGGGATTCAATAATTAAAAAGAAAATGCCAGAATGGTATTTTGATTACTTGAAAAAATTCATTTTACTAACCTTCAGATTTTAAATAATTACCTTGGATTGGGCAGCTTGTTCATAAGTCACTTTGCTTGTACATTTTAATAATGATTAAGTTCCGAAAAGCACTGAACGCACTTCGCTTGTTAAAATCAATGGTAGGATTACCAAAATTCTTGCCTTAAGCTGATATTCAAATCCAAAATTTTAACCGCAGATATCCAAAAATTCATCTTAAAGGCATTCGAAGTCAAGATTCAAAAAACCTTATCTTACAGCTGTGTCGTGATATTTCAATTCATAACTTACCCTTGATCAATCTGAAACCGCCGGGTATTTAGCTTATTAGAAGTAATCATCACTAAAACATTCATTCAGGTTATAATAATCTGTTCTACTAAGTATTGAATAAAAACTCTGAAATTGCTAAGACCCCATGATATCATATGCTCAAAATTTTGAAGACGTTGTTCTAAATCGAGTATTTCATAATGTAGATTCTGGTCGTTATGTAGATGTTGGGGCATATCATCCTGAGATTGACTCCGTGACTAAGCACTTTTACGACAAAGGTTGGTCAGGAATAAATATTGAACCAGTTGATCGTTTTTGGCAACTTTTTCAAGAAATGAGACCACGCGATCAAAATGTAAGAACTGCAATTGGATCTTATGAAGGTCATGTAGAATTTCATGAGTTTGGTGATACAGGCCTTTCAGGTTATGCCGACCAACCAGACAGAGAAATTCTTGAAGCTCTTGATGTTGGGAAGACTACAAAAAATCTACCCATTACAACTTTAGCTCAAATAGCTATTAAATTTAATCTATCTGAAGTTGAGTTTCTTAAGATTGATGTTGAGGGTGCTGAACGAGATGTATTACTTGGGACGGATTTCAAAATTTTTCGGCCGAAAATAATAGTTATAGAAGCAATCAAACCAAAATTACCGGGAATTAGCTCACATGGTATTATACCCACATGGCCAAATTTTGAAAACATATTAAAAAAAAATGGTTATGAGTTTGGACTCTTTGATGGCCTTAATCGATTTTATTTCCGAAGTGAGAATCCAGAATTACAAAAGCTAATATCCTATCCGGCCAACATCACAGATGGATTTATTCTTAATCGTAATCATTTTTTAATTCCAAATAATGATCAAAAAAACGAGTCGAAAAAGTTGAATTCTATTCCTTCAAAATTAAAAAACTTGTGTACACGAATCATTGCTAATTTTAGAGGAGCAAAATAATGGCTTTATGGTATGATGTATCTGACTTGATGCACTGGCATTTACCTCACCTAACCGGAATTCAACGTTCAGTTGTTGGAATTTTAAACGGTTTAAATACCCTGGGCATGGATCTAAAGCTTATCAGTTTTGACAGTAAAAATTTAACATTTCGATCGGTTGAGATAAACGATCTGCCTGTAGAAGTTAGACAACACATAAACATTGCTGATATAGTAGCATCAGATTTTACTGATTTAGAAATCAAAAACAAGCCTAAACAGATAAAGAAAAAAATCAAAAATGTTATTGGTGATGATCCAATTGCAAGGGACCTGTTTTCAAATGTTCGAGACATAAGAGCTGCAGGCATATCGTTGCCAAAAAATTTGATTAAGTTGTTAAAGTCAAGGTTTAGTGAAGAAAAAAGCAAATCTGCATACAATAGTAATTCCAACAAAGTTTACCATCTTCCTGGTAAGCAAAGAAATAACTCTATAGAGTCACCTGATGAAGAGATCATACTATCTTTTTGTGCAACTTGGATGGTACCTGAACATGCGGCAGCAGTTGGTTCACTGCGGAAAAGTGGAGTAAAGGTCGTACGTATGATTTATGATTTAATTCCGACTTTAAAGCCTCAATGGGTTTTTGAAAAAGACGAAGAAGTCTTTACTCGTTGGGCTCAGGCATTGCTTCGGGAATCTGATATAATTTTAACAATTTCAGAATTTTCAAAAAAAGAGATTGAGCGATATTGTAGATTAGAGGATATCAAAATCCCAACAGTTGAAGTTATAAGACTTGGTGATGAAATGAGTGGTCAACAAAATGACTCTAACACGGAAAATAGTTCATCACATTTAAAACCATCTATGATGCCTAAGCGTCCATTCTTTCTTTGTGTTAGTACTTTGGATGTCCGAAAAAATCATAGATTACTTTATGATGCATGGAATATTATGATGTCTCGTAATCCTGATAATTGCCCTGACCTGGTTTGTGTAGGTTCAAAACATTATTTCACAGAGGATTTGATTCGTGAAATAGAAAGAAATCCAATAGTTAACTCTCGAATTCATTTACTTCAAGATGTAAACGACAGAGAGCTTGACTGGTACTACAAAAATTGTGTAGCAACTATATATCCCTCTCGTTACGAAGGGTGGGGCTTACCAGTTGCTGAAAGTTTGGGATACGGTCGTATTTGTCTTGCTTCTCATGCAACAAGTATTCCAGAAATAAGTGAAGATCTCCCGGTTTTCTTCGATCCTTTAAATGTTTATGAATTAGTTGAATTAATAGATCGCTGTATGCAAAATAAAGCTTGGGTAAAGCAGAAGGAAACTGAAATCAAAACAAATTTCAAACCTACATCCTGGAAGAAAACTGCACAACAAATCATGAATACAATTTGATTAATGCTGTACTCTGCCAAAAATAATATTGCTTTTGCACATTATCCAAAAACAGCGGGAACATCGGTTAGTGCCTGGTTCAAAGCTACTTTTCAAGATGCTGTTTATATTGAACCAAATCCAACTTATGAAATAAGTCACTATGATGTTAAGAAGTCACTCCAACATCTAAAACCAAACCCAAAATGGCACGAACGTATTCTTGATAAAGTTTTCGATAATAAATTTCAGATAGAGTCAACTATTGATAGTCTTCGAATTATTGGTGTACTTCGTGATCCATTTGATATGCTCGTATCACTGTATGAGTACTGGCGAAATATCGACAGATCCCAATTCAAAGAGCCAAAACTTGCACCTCTAATCATTGCAGCCAGAGAAGAATCTTTCACTCACTTCTTGGCAATGGCTCTTGATAAACACCCAGTTGTTACATATCGGGATTTTTTTGATGTTGGCGGTGTTTGTTGGCCGAAAACCCGCCTTTTAGCATTCGAATGTATCGATCAGGCATTGATAGAAGTGTGCTCTGAATTCAATTTACCTGCACCAAAAAAAATATTGAGGATTCTGAATCCTAATCCTAAAACCATTCACTCTATACAGCCTTATCTCCGTCAAGCCGGGAATCTTATTAATCATGTTGAACAACATTTTCATTGGTATTACAATGAAGGGCAAAAAGTAATGGTTTCAAAATGAATAGGAACAATAGGATTCCCCGACTCAATATCGCTTCATTATCAGCTGCTGAACAAGTTCGGGTTGCAGTTACACTGGCTTGTCGTGATACAGATTCTGTTCCCAAGGTTCATGGAGCCGGAGAAATTCAATGCCTGGGCAATACCTATATTCAAAAAATGCATGAGGGTACCTTTGTTGAAGCTAATGCATACGAGGGCAACTGGATAACAAAAATCATCTTTGATCTAAAGGGCCACCACGAACCCCAGGAAGAGCTTCTCTTTCATTCATTGTTATCTGAAGTACGACCCGACACCCAAATTGTAGAGTTAGGTTCTTATTGGGCTTACTACAGCAACTGGTATTTAGGGACAGTTGAAAACTCCAAAGCAGTATGTATTGAACCAAATAGGAAAAACCTTTTGGTTGGAAAAAGAAATATGGCATTGAATAACAGGCAAGCTACATTTATTCATGCGCGTGTAGGTGTGGAGTATAGTCCACCTTGTACATCTGAAATCAATACAACCGATGAGGAGTTGCCTTTTAATTCTGTTGAATGTTTAAATATGCAGGCTCTTCTTGAACAGTTAGATCATAAATCTATTGAAATGCTGCATATGGACATTCAAGGAGCGGAACTGGGGTTTCTTCGTTCGGTAGCTGCTACTGCTAGCCAATCCGATCTCCGCTTTATAGTCGTTTCCACACATCATGAATATATTTCAGGGTCTCCAAACACTCATTCAGATTGCCTGGAAACTCTTCGCGAGTCCGGTGCTGTTATACTTGCCGAACACACAGTAGCCGAGTCATTCAGCGGCGATGGTTTAATAATTGCAAGTTACAACACTTCAGATGCTGAGATCGAACTCCCTCCTATAAGTCGTGCCAACAAAGAGTTCAGTAATCTTATATGGGAACCGTTTGATTACTCTGTAGTCTCTTAATTCAACTATACAAATGGTATAATTATAAAGAAATTCGGTGCCGATAAAATCGACCTTTATGTACTTAAATTTGATTATAGGAATCATTTATTAAAGATTTAAAAACCCTTTTAATTTCTGGTTTTCTCTTTGATAATCTATATCAGTCAGTAATCAAATAAGCTTCATTCTACAAGATCTAATTCCGGATTTTCTTTCATCTCACCTGCGATTATTCAAACCAATACGGATTAACACTTTTTTAAATATTTGTAACAAACTGGAATTGAACAAGTACATTTTAAACTGAAAATTACTTACCGGAAGCTCAGGTTTCTTTTGGAAGGGCAAACGCCAAATTGGCACTTCAGAGAAGTAGTTCATGAATAACCAATTATAATTTTGCAACTTTATCATTCTACTGCCAAACAGTTCATGTATTTTATTTATACATTCAATACTCTCTTCAAATCTTTTCCGGACCCAGTAATCTCCTTCTCGTTTTCTTGTTGTTTGCTGGGATAATCTCCAAAAATTTAATTTTTCGGCCAGGAAATAGACATTCGTTTGGTTCATTAATCGAGACCAAAAGAGCCAATCACCGCTAAAATTCATCGCTAGGATATCGTCACCAAATTTTGCAAGGTTTTTCTGAAAGACACAAGCACTTGCATTCGGAATGGTATTAATATTAGAGTGATATTGTTTGATCAATTCCCTCCCATTAAAATAAGCACTCTCATTCCATCTTTTTGGATATAGATCTTCGGGGAAATAATATGAGCTCAACTCTTTTGTGCTATCGATAAAAGTATGAGATTTACAAAACGCGATACCCGTATGTTCACCCTTTAGGTGAGGAACTAATTTTTCTAAAAAATCGACCTCTGCCCAATCATCACTTTCTGCAATCCAAATATATTCACCCTTGGCCAGTTGGATACCTTTTTGCCATTGCTTAAATGGCAAACCA
>Ga0102943_1001301_pt1 | contig 15697 bp, 10 predicted proteins | sample SalPonC_black_MG_FD_78174 | JGI IMG/M metagenome (GOLD analysis project Ga0102943, IMG submission 78174) | Salt pond soil microbial communities from South San Francisco under conditions of wetland restoration - Salt Pond MetaG... | ecosystem: Environmental > Aquatic > Marine > Intertidal zone >...
CTCGCCGTCCCATTTGGGAGCGAAGTCCGGATTAACCTGCCGTTTATTTTTCGGGAGTCTGTCGATCTGATCCCTGTCCTCGGCCTCAAGTTCGAAGTCAAAAACATCAAAGTTACTCCGGATGTGCTCGGGATTTGAGGAGCGGGGAATGGCAAGGACGTTATCCTGCTCGATGAGCCAACGCAAGGCGACCTGTTCGCTACTCTTGCCGTGCTTGCGGGCAATCGCTTCGAGTTCCGGATAGCCTGCGGCTTCTCCCTGAGCCAGTGGCGAGTAGGCGGTCAGGGCCGCGCCATGGCGGCGGACCGTCTGAAGAAGCGTTTCCTGGCCCAGGAGGGGATGGTACTCAACCTGATTACAGAAAATCTCTCCGTGAGCGGCAGCTTCGTTAAACTCGGCTGACGGGAAGTTGCTGACACCGTAGTGCCGGATTTTTCCCTCCTTTTGAAACACCTGAAAGGTTTCGATACTTTCCTCAAGAGGGCTCTCGGGGTTGGGCCAGTGAATGAGAACCAGATCCAGGTAATCTGTTTGGAGGTCCTTAAGGCTCGCTTCAATTGCCTCTCGAATAGCTTGGGAGCCAAGATCTTCCCACCAGACTTTACTGGTGATAAAAAGGTCTTCACGCGGAATCGGAGAATCCTGAACGGCCTCCCCGACAGCGACCTCGTTGTTGTACATTCGAGCGGTATCGAGATGCCGGTAGCCGGTTGCGAGGGCTTTCCCAACCGCTTGCCGGCAGGCATCGCCCTTGAGTTTGAAGGTGCCGAACCCGAGGGTGGGGACTGGTGTACCCTTAAATTCTTTCGTGAAAAGGGTTCGCTCCGGATGAGCGGTTTTTTCTGATGTCATATGAGAAATCCGCGCAGATCCCGTGCCAATGGTTCTCCTCGTGCGTGTGGGGCTGATTTGCAGGAAGGTGAACTGCAAAATGCATGGTCAGCAATGTCGGCAATGCGTTAATTGCATGATGTAACCGGGGGCGGTGAAGTTGAAGAAGAGCACGCGGAAGTTTCCTCATACCGGGCGAAGACGGGCCTCTGAAAGGGAGCTCGGGTCAGCTCATGACCTCGGGCCAAATGTGGAGAAATAAAGCATCGGGATGAGAAGCAGGGTCAGGAGTGTCCCGACCGCGACCCCGCTGATGAGGGTCAGTCCGAGCGGCTGGAGGGCAGGTTCGAAGATCAGCGCGCCGCTCCCGAATGCAACCGTTCCGGCGGTGAGGAGGATCGGCCGGGTGCGAAGCACACCGGCGCTGATCAGGGCGTCGCGGATTTCCATGCCGCCGTGCAAACCTTTCTCGGTAAAATCGACAAGGAGAACCGCATTCCGAACCACGATGCCCGCGAGGGCAATTACGCCGAGCACGCCCAGGCCGGCTATGTCGAGGCCCATCAACCAGTGCGCCGGAATAACGCCAATAAAGACCAGCGGGATGGGTGCCATGATTACGAGGGGAATCAGGTAGGAGTTGAACCATGCCGAGAGGAGCGTGTAAATGACCAGAAACACCGCCAGTCCCGCCCAGGCGAGGTCGCGGTACACCTGTTGGGTGATCTCCCACTCACCGCCCCAGAACAAGGCGGTTTCGGAATCGTTGCTGGGTGGGCGCAACCAGTGGATCTCCGGGATGGTCACATCCTTTTTCGAGAGCGCCTCCAAGACGTCACGCTGTACTGACACTGGCTGGCTGCGGTCGCGATCAATGGCCGCGGCGACGTAGGACACCGGGAGCTGATTCTTGCGATGCCGATGGGGTGTCGATTGGACCTCCTGCACCGCCAGGACATCGCGTAGAGCGACCGGATGGCCCTTCCCGGAGCGGATGTAGAGGCTGGCAAGATCTTCGCTCCGGAAGCGATCATCTTCGGCGAGGCGTACCACTACCGGTATTGGCTGTCGCTCTCCGGGCAGATCGAGGTCGGTCGCGGTCTGTCCGCCGAGGGCCATCTGCAAGGCGATTGCAGCCCGGGCCGCGGTCACTCCCTGAGCCCCGGCCCGGATCTGATCCACGGTCAAGTTCAGGTCGGTTCCCCTCCGTTTTGGAAACCGCTCCATTCCGACAGCCGCATGGTGGTCGTTGAGCAGGGTCCCGATTGTCTCCGCGAGCTGCTCCCGCTCCTGTATATGGGGGCCAAAAATTTCCGCCTGGATGGCGTTCTCACTGGATGGACCCGAGGGAATCTGCCTGATCCACGCTTGGCCCTCAAAGGGCGCCAGAAGCCCGGGCAACCGATGAAGAAGTTCCTGGCTGAGTTCATAGCTCAGACGTGTGCGCTTGTCCTCGGGTGTGAGTTGCACGTAGAGACTGGCCCGAGACGCTTCGTTGACGGTGATATCAGCTGGTCCGGGTGCGGGTAAGAGCATGGGCCCGTCGCTTCCCACGAAGACCGTGTAGGCCTGCACCTCCGGCTCCGAGCGGAGCCTGCGGCCGATAGTCGCGGCAGCTTCAAGTGTACGCTCCATCTGAGTCCCGGGGGGAAGCTCAATCTCGACCACGAAGACTTCACGGTCGAGGAAGGGAACCAAAGTCAACTGGACTGCCCGGAAGACGATCATCGCTATACAACCGATCAAGAGGAACGTCATTCCAAGGTACAGTCCCCAGCGTAACCACGTATACCGAAAGAAAGGGTTCAGGATGAGGCGATAAATCGTTGCCAGTCGGCCCGACGGACTCCCCTTGCCGGCTTCACCCTTATCGTCCCCCTTATCCTCCTGTTCTCTTCGGCGGGGGTTTGAGGGGCTACGAAGCATTCGGTAGGCGACAAAGGGGGTGACGGTTAATGCGATGGTGAGGGAAAAGAGGATCGCAAGTGAGGCCCCAACTGGTATTGCCCGGGTGTACTGACCCATCTCTCCACTGATGAAGGCAGTCGGGAGCAACGTGGCGACAATCAGAAAGACCGCCAGAATGGTCGGATTGCCGACTTCGTCAACGGCCTTCACGACGATCTCCCGGGTACGTTCCCCGGCTTCGCGAAAATGGCGCCCGATGTTTTCGAGAATAATCACCGTATCATCAGCGACGAGCCCGATCGCGAGGATCATTGCGGCAATTGAGACGGGGTTCAGACTGAAGCCGATCCAGAGATAAGCAAAAGGAACGATGGCGAGGATGGCCGGGATGAGGAAGGACACGCTTACCGCGGCCCGCCAGCCGAGACCGATAAGGATCATAACGACGACGATCACGGTGGCCATGAAGAAGTTCTCAAGGACGCTCTGTACCGTTTCCGTGGCCGCACGACCAGCATCGTAAGTGATGTCTACGGCCACGTCTTCCGGGATCAGTTCGAGCTTGAGAGATTCAAGGCGCTGAAGCGTTTCCCGCGTAACCGCGCTTATGTTCTCGTGGGGAATGCTGGTGACAGCAAGGCTTACTGCGGCAACTTCGGTTGCCTGTCCTCTTCGCCAGTGCACGGTCCGGTTATTTCCGGGCGCGGGACCGTCCACGACCTCCGCGACTTCGCTCAGGCGGACCACGCCAGCAGGCCCGCTCCCCACAGGAATCTGCTTGATCTCCTCGACCGATGCCGGCCAGGCGCCGACGCGGATCTGCTCGGAGCGACCGGCCCGAAGGGATTCTGCTGGCAGGCGCAGGCTGGCGGCGCTGATTGCTTCGTGGATCTGCACGATGTCGAGGCCATGTGCAGTCAGTTCCTGAGGACGCGGCTTCACCCCGATTTCCCGGGGACGTCCCCCATGCAGGGTTATTGCCCGCACCCCCTTAACCACTTCCAACCGAGCGGCCAACTCGGATCCCAGCCGATGAAGTTCGTATTCGCCCAGTCGGGAACTGGAAAGGGTTATCATGAGCCCGGTGAAAACTTCGTCGCCAACGGTGCGGATGGATTCGACCTCGGCCCCCGGTGGCAAGCGCCCGCGGTTGCTTTCCATGAGGTCTTTGAGTTCCGCATAGGCTTGGACATCGCTTACGCCTGTTGCAAATTCAATCTCCACGAGGGCGGCATCGGCAGCAGCAACCGTTTGTACTTCCACCACGCGTTCCAGCTGGCTGGCCCAGGCGCCGGCGGGTCTGGCAACCAGTTCATCAACCCGCTCGACCCCGGCTCCGGGGAAGGTGATTGCGATAAGGGCGGTGGGGACCTCGATTTCCGGCCGGTCTTCGCGTGGGGTCATGGTCAGCCCGTAGGCACCCATCAGCAGGGCGGCGACCAGAATTACCGGCACGAGAGGGGAGTCGATCAAACGGTTGGCGAGATAGCCGGCGAAGCCTCGTCGTTGCATCAGTCCGGTACCCCTGAGACGATGAATACGCGCTGGTTGTCGCTCAGTCCGGTGACCGCCTCTCCAAAGACGACGCGTTCGCCTCCGGAAAGTCCCAGCAGGACCTCAAGCCGGCCCGTGGACGGGTCCGCATCCCCGAGCCGTAACCAGCGCAGACGTGCGCGCAGATCGCCCTCGTCATCCGTTTCGACAACGAAGACACCCTCCAGTTGTCCCCGACGCAGGAGCGCGGATTCCGGGACCGTAGTAAGCGTGTGCGCGGGCGAGCTGGAGGGAACTTCAATCTCGGCCACCATTCCGGGTTCAAGTGTCTCCGGGGGCGTCTCGATTACCAGGCGTATCCGCAGGCCGAGCCCGCTATCCTTGAGCCCGGGCAAGACCGCCTGAAGGCGGCCTGTAAGAGTGGCGTCAATACCGGCGATCCAGATTGGCAGCTCCTGGCCTGGCCGGAGCTGTTCCACGCTGGCCTGGTCAATGCCCGCCTCAACATTGAAGCGACCGTGGTCTTCGAACACGACCAGTGGTGGACCGGGGACGACAAAGGTGCCCTTCTCGGCGAGAATTTCGCTGACAATTCCATTAAACGGCGCACGAAGAGTGGCGTAATCCAGGTTGACCTCGATGCCCTTCAGTTCCGCCTCGGCCTGAGCCAAGAGTCCCCGTGCGCGCTCGGCCTCAATCTCTGCTTCCTCCTTGCGGATCTTTGCCACGAGCTCCTCTTCGTAGAGACGCTTAAACCGGCGCCGGTTCTTCTCGGCCTGATCCGAGACGGCACGGGCAGCCTGTACCTTGTGATCGGCAGCAATGCGTGCGGCCTCGAGGTCGCGGGCATCGACCGTAAGGATGGCTTGATTTGCTTCCACAAGGTCGCCCGCTTCCACCAATACAGCCTTCACGGTTCCAGCCTGTCGCGTCCCAAGGCCGGCGCGGTGGTCAGGCTGAACGATCCCCGCCACCTGAACGAAGGCTTCACGTTCGATTTGTTCGGTTTCAAAAACGGTCACGGAAACGGTCGAAAGTTCCTTCACCGCCTCTGGCGCCGGTTTGCAGCCCGCGATAAGGGCGACTAGCGAAAGGGTGGAAGCCAGGGATGATTGCAGGTATCTTTTCATCGGACGATCTCTCCCGGGTCACCGGCCTCGACTCCGAGGCGATAGCGCTGTGCCGCGACGACCGCGCCATAGCGTGCATTCAGCTCGCGCGTGAGCGCGGCAAGCTCCTCAGTCTGAGCCTGCAAAAGCGCCGTCATATCATCCAGACCTTCGGCATAGCGCCCTTCCGTCAGCTTCAGTGCGAACTCGGCTTCCTCGATCCCGGCCGATGCCTGTTCCCAGGCGAGGAGTTCGGCCCGCCAGTTCGCAAATGCGGTCTGGGCCTCGGTACGCGCTTTCATACGAAGGGCATCAAGCCTGGCGCGGGTCTCCGCCCGACTTGCACGGGCCTCGTCGACAGCACCGGCCTGACTGAAACCCGCAAAAGGCGTCCATTGGAGGGTGATGGCCGCAAGCCAGCCGGACTCCGAGAAACTGAGCGGACGGTCGCTGTCGAGGTGCTGATAGCGGAGGAGCAGATTGAGGTTCGGTACGTACGCTGCGCCGGCCCGACGGACCCCGTACCGCGCGGCCTCAAGCGCCTCCCGAAGCGCCCGAATGTCCCTCCGGTCTTCGAGCTGCGCGATCCCGTGCGGGGTCTTGATGTCAGGTCGCGAGGGCTCGGGCACCGAGTCGGTGAGGACAAGATCGGGCAGATCCTCCAGGGCCAGGATCTGCCGAAGGAGGGCATGTGCTCCGATTACCTGGCTCTTCGCTGCCGCCACCCGTGCCTTCATCTCCCGTACGCGGGTTCGGGCCCGGAGAACGTCCACCGGCGCCACCAAACCTTCATCCGAGGCACCCTCGGCCTGGCGCAGGGCCCGTTCCGCGGTTCTCAGCGCACGCCGTTCGGCCTCTACCCGTTGCTCGGCCGTGACAGCGCCGAAATAGGTCTCGACGACGGTCAGGGCGACCTCATCGCTGGCCCGGCTCAGGGTGAGTCGGGCCGCTTTCACCTGACGGTCGGCTTGACGCCGGGCCTCCCATGCGCCGAGGTTGAAGAGCGGTTGGACGAGCTGGACACCGGCGATCCGGCCTTCGACGGGACCGAAATCCTGGCGGGTCACGAGGGGAGGGAGCCCGGGCTCGATAAAGGGAACGCCCTCGAGGACGGAGGTATCCCAGCGCAGTTGGGTCGCATCGACGCTGACGGTCGGGGTCATTCCTTGAAGGCTCTGGCGTTTCAGGGCTTTCGCGCGCGCCGTGCGCGCCCTTTGGATGAGCAGCAATGGGTTCTCGGCCTGCGCGCGCTGGAGGGACTCTTCCAGTGACAGCGAGCGTACGGATGTGAGATTGGCAACCCCCGGATGGAAAAGTAGAGAGAGCGCAAGTACAGTTAGCAGGCGCGCCAGTGGTGAAGAACGGCCCATTATTAAAGGGAAAGCGAATCTTGCAGATCCAAGTAAACGCTTCAGGTCATGCTTGGCTTCCTTTCCTGAACGGTAACACATTGTTCTCATACGTTACATTTTTTTATCTCTCCAAACCCTTGATTGAAGCAAATAGCCTGCGTCAATGCGGTCGTCAGTCTCATTGATAAAACAACTCCATCGCGGCGCGATAACTCGCTTCCCGGGAAGCGTGCGCCACGAGCAAGAGGAGCCATTGGTGCAAATCGATCTGCGTGCCGAGGCGTCCATTGCGGCAGGTCCGCGGAGATAAGCTCTCACAGGAGTGAATCCAGCTGCAAGGGGAGTGGAGCATCGCCAGAATCGGAGCGTTCGGGGAATGATCCGCATGCAAATCACCGCTCAAGGCGAAAACTTCCGGTTGAAAATGCGCGAGTAACCCCGGCAACCAGGCGTCGACCATTTTAATCCACTCCGTCTCCTCCGGATCAGAGCTTTCGTGCAAAGTCTTACAGGCACCGTCGAGGTGCAGATGAAAAAAATCAAACGAATCCCATTCCGTTTCAAGCACATCCTCAAAACTGCTCAATCCCCCCACAGTTTCATAATGGTCGAAGGCAATGGCTTCTTCAAACGCAGGACTGGCGGAGATATTTGTGATGGCAAGAGAACGCGACCGGGTGAGGTTGGCAAACCGTTCACCATGATTAATATTTTTCTCCTTTCCCACTTTTATCAAGCCGGTTTCGGAGAGTCGACAGAGCGCATCAAGGTTCGGCGTCTCGACTGCTTCAAGGAGAAATTCTTCCGAATCCTCCTTGAGTGGTCGATCAAATCTGTCACAAGCAACCCAGAGAATTTTCCCCGTTCCGGACCTATCTGAATGCTGAAGGAGCGAAGTGTGTTGTCTTTGTTCCATATTCTTGAGCGTGCCGGGCGTGCGGGATGGAGCGCAGCTTGCGTGCCAATGCAAGGCACCGGAATCGTTTCGGGATCCAAGTCTCACCTTCCGGCCCGCCAAGCCTGATTTCCTCTCAGAGATGACTTTGATCCTGAATTCGCCAAGCATCCTCTTCCAACTTTGTCTGCCGTGCCGATTGCAAAAGAATGATCGGAGGAACCAAGCACTTTGCATTGCCACTCTCATTCCGAGACCCTGATTTCCGGAAGAAAATCCGATGGAATGCATCATGCTGGTTCTCTTCTTTCGTTGACGCGAATTCTGACCTGAAATGATTTGAAAGGTATTAAATAAACACTTTTAAGTAAATAAAATATGTATATTTATCTAATAATTACATTAACCCGTCTGATTAAACCGGTTTTTTTTCTGGTTTCCGCCCTTATCATCATATCATTCTGCAATGCCTTGGCCCAGTTGCCGGAGGAGGCTGAGCAGCCGACCTACCTCCTCCTGCAGATGGACAATGATGCCACGGCGGAATCGGACCGAAATTATACCAATGGCCTCAGAATCGGTTGGATGCATCCTGTAAAGGATCAGAAACTCAACCGCTATCAGGACTGGTTGCGACCGTTTACCGAGGTACAACTGCCCTTTGGTCGGCGCCTGCACCGGGATTCCGCTGAAATCGACTATGATTTCGGCATGGGGATAACGCAATTGATGTTTACGCCGGATGATGATGAAGCGGTGGTAGCTCCACCGGGCGAGCGACCCTATGCGGGCTGGTTGGGAATGGAGGTTTCGCTACATGCGAAGGATACCCGAGCGCTCAGTTCGGTGATCCTGACCATTGGTGCGACCGGGGAACCGTCGCTGGCGGAGCAGGCGCAGGATTTTGTCCACAAGCACATAACGAGGACAAATTTATTTCAAGGGTGGGACACACAGGTACCGTTTGAACTCACAGTGAATTTGAATTTCGACCGCAAATTGAGATTGCGGAAATTAACGGAGGCCACGGCAGATCTTTTTCTGGATGTTGAGGGGCACATTGAGTATGGAGCGAGTGTTGGTAATTACCGTACGGATGCCTATGTCGGGGGCCTGGTCCGGTTTGGTTATAACTTGCCAATTGCCTACATGCATCCGCGCGTGGAAGTTGGATCCTATGCCCACCAACTTTTCACAGGCATGAACAATACCAAGAACCGATGGTCCTGGAGTGGATTTCTGGGGACACGCGGGACAGCGGTGGCTCACGATATCACGCTGGACGGGCCGTGGTTTCGCAGCCATGACGGAGTGGACTCTGAGCCATGGGTGGGGGAACTGCTGATGGGTATCGGGATTCGCTACAAGAACGTGACCCTTACGTATTCGCGGACTTTCCGGACAAGGGAGTTTAAGGGACAGAATAAACGCCATGATTTCGGTTCACTCCAAGTGAGTGTTGCCTATTAGGCGTAGGAAAAGTGAGGGGGTCGGGCTCCTTCGCTCGGGTCCCTTCCCACTGCCGTTGAATCCAGTGAAGTTTTGGGGGATCGATTAAGTGCCGGGGCACAAGGTTGAGTCGCTCTGGCAGATATCATTAGCCAGAGTGTGCCACAATTCACTGTAGGTGGGATGGTACCAGGTTGCCTTGACCATATCGTTGGTAGTTCCTCCCATACTGATCACAGGGCTCAGGGCATGAATGACCTCGCTGGCAGAGGGTCCGAGCATTTGCCCGCCGATCACCTGTCCGGTGGCCTCGTCAACGACAAGTTTGATTCGCCCGAACTTCACCTCATCGGTCAAGCCTCTCCCGACATCTGAAAGATCACGCGCGGCGGTAATCACTTTGACCCCTGCTTTGCGCGCTTTTTCTTCGGACATGCCAATTGCCGCCGAGGGATGCTCTTCAAAAACGATAGCCATATCGACGGCGGCGTAATCCATCGAAACCGCCGCCTTTGCAGAGGCCGCATTGGTTCCGGCGATCCGGCCCATCCTGGCCGCGATATGAAGAATCTGATCATGCCCGGTCGCGTCTCCCGCGAGAAAGATGGAGGGATTTTTAGTCGCCAAGGTTCTTTTATCGTGAGGGATTTTTCCCTTTTCAAGCGATAGACCAGCCCTTTCAATCTTTAAACCTTCAAAGTCGGGTTTTCTCCCTGTTGCCACCATGACAGCTTCTGCAGAGAATGTTTTTCCGCCGTTTTCTTTGCTTTCGACAATGGCACAAAGGCTACCGTTTTTCTTTTCCAGAGCCTTCATGGTGCAGCCTGTCTGGATGGTGAAGGCATCCGGCTCCCGGGCGGCCCGCAGCCGAAGTTCGCAAAATTCGGGATCCATGAATGGAAGGATCCGATCAAGCATTTCGATCACAATCACCTCGCAGCCGAGCCGGGAAAAGAACGTGGCCGCTTCCAAGCCGATTGGACCCGCGCCAAGAATGAGCAACTTGGCGGGCAAATGATCGAGCACACTGTCCGGTCCCATGAAATCGTCACTGGTAAAGCAGAGAGGACCCTGGAGCTCCCTCAAGCCCTCAATTGGTGGGATGAAACCGCGGGCACCCGTTGCAATGACAAAGCGCCTGGCGGTTAAAACGAGACGTCCTCTGGCCGTTTCCACTTGGACGGAATTTTCGTCAATAAAGGAAGCCCGGCCCCAGATAACGTGAAAAGACTCCTCCTCCAGTGATTTGTCCAAGTCTTCTTCGAACTCCTGGATGATATGGCGCTTGTGATCAAGCGCCGCCCCGAGGGACAAGCCTTTTGCGGCGTGGGCAAGCGCTGCCTTTGAGGGCATACATCCCTGCCTCACACAGGTATTGGACATCACCGGATTCCGGATCAGCCCGACGCGCTGGGCACCGCTGTCTACGGCGGCTCGAGCTGCATTGGCACCAGCGGTTCCGCCGCCGATGACGATGACGTTGTATGTTTCGGATTTGTGATTCACAGGAATTCAGTCCTTTTGCGTATCCGCGTCTCTGGCGGTGTTCCGGCCTTGGTCAAGAAAGGGCTTGAGGAGATCGACGGGGAGAGGGAAGACAATCGTCGAGTTGTTTTCGCCGCCGATGGTTCGAAGGGTCTCCATGTAGCGAAGATTGATGGCCTGGCTTTGGGTGGCGAGGATCCTGGCCGCATCGGCAAGCTTTTCGGCAGCCTGCTCCTCGCCCTCGGCGTGGATGACCTTTGCCCGCCGGGCGCGTTCGGCCTCGGCTTGCTGGGCGATTGCCCGGACCATACTCTCGTCAATGTCGACGTGTTTGATTTCGACGTTGGTCACCTTGATGCCCCAGTCGTCGGTCTGGGTATCGAGAATTTCCTGGATATCGGCGTTAAGTTTGTCCCGTTCCGCGAGCATTTCATCAAGCTCGTGTTTGCCGAGAACCGAGCGGAGGGTGGTCTGGGCAAGCTGGCTGGTGGCCGCGATGTATTCCTCGACATTGATGACCGCCTTCTGGGGATCAACGACCCGGAAATAAAGAACCGCGTTGACCTTTGCGGTCACGTTGTCGCGGGAGATGACGTCCTGACTCGGCACGTCCATGGTGATGATTCTCAGGTCGACTCGGACAATCTGCTGGATAAAGGGAATGACGATGATAAACCCGGGACCTTTGACTTTCCAGAAGCGCCCGAGTTGAAAGATGACACCGCGTTCGTATTCGCGCAGGATATGAATCGCTGAAGCCAGCACGAGGATGACAACGATGGCGGCGGGGCCGATGGTATAGATGTTTTTTATGATTTCATTCATGATGTTTTTCTTCCGATTGGTTATTTTCCATGGGCTCAAGCGAGACCGTAAGACCGTCGATCTGGTTGACTCTGGCCCGTTCGCCCCGGCTCAGTGGAGCCTTTGTGCGGGCTTTCCAGATTTCTCCTTTGAGTCGGACCCGGCCTTCTCCCTCAAAGTCCTCGAGAGCGGTGGCCTCGGCCCCGATGATCCCTTCTCTGCCACTGACGACGGGCCGCCGCCAGGCTTTGACGGCGAGGGCGACGACGAAGATGAAGACGGTGGCGCTTGTGGCAGTCACGCCAACAATCACCGGCAGGTGAAGCTCGAAGCCGGGGGCATCGGTATCGATGAGGAAAATCGAACCAATTACGAAGGCGATGATACCGCCGACACCAAGGGCTCCGAAACTTGGCGCGAAGGCCTCGGCAAGCATGAGGAGAATACCCAGAAGAATAAGGGCCGCTCCGGCGTAGTTAACCGGAAGGAGATGGAAAGCGAAGAGAGCCAGGAGCAGGGAGATGGCTCCGGCGATCCCAGGCACGAGGCTCCCGGGATTGGAAAATTCGAAAATGATGCCGTAGATACCGATCAGCATCAAAATGTAAGCAATGTTTGGATTAGTGAGGATGGAGAGGACTTTCGTGCGCCAGTCGGGCTCAATGGATTGGACCTTCCGGCTTTCGGTTTTGAGGACCCAATCGCGGCCACCGACTTCGACCGTTTTTCCATCCATTGCGGAAAGGAGGGCATCAACATCCGCCACTTCAAAATCAATGACATTTTTCTCCAATGCCTCACTCGAAGTGAGGGTAACGCCTTCCCGGACCGCTTCCTCGGCCCACTCGCCATTGCGGCCACGCAATTCGGCAAGTCCGCGCAGATAGCTGACAGCGTCGTTGACCACCTTCCGCCGCATCGCCGCGGAGGAGCTGTCCGGCGATGTTTCCTCATTCGATTCGGCTTCCTCTGCGGTTGCGTTTGGCCCCTCCGGGGTTTCGTCGGCCTGGGTGCGGTTGCCGCCGGGCGTGCCGCCCATCTGCACCGGGGTCGCTGCGCCGACGCTGGTCGCGGGGGCCATCGCTGCGATGTGGGCGGCGTAGAGAATATAGGTTCCGGCGCTGGCCCCCCGGGCTCCTTCCGGCGCGATGTAGACGGCAACGGGAACAGGCGAGTCGAGAATCTTCCGGATGATGGCCCGCATGGAGGCGTCTAGGCCGCCGGGGGTGTCCATGCGGATGATGATAACGGGCGCGTCCATCTCCGCTGCGGTTTCGAAGGTGCGTCCAAGATAGTCGTCGATGGCCGGACCGATGGCGCCCTCCACCTCGAGCAGAACAGCCGGGGCGGCGTCCTCCTCGTCGTCCTCCTTCGATGCGTTCGCGGTAGCGAGGAGGCCGTGGCATGCAACCATGAACACGAGCGCCAGAAGGGTCGTGCGAGCCAGGGGTCGGGGACTGGTTCTCGGGGAAAACGAGGAGCCAATTGCGGAGGCGAGAAATTCCCACCGCCGGAGGCTCGGCTGCACTGTGGATTTCAGCATCATTGGGTGACGCCGGGAATACAGATCTTCATGACGGGCGGTTCAACCCTTCACCGGAGCGGACATGTTCTTGGAGATGTAGGCGGGCTCTCCCATTTTCTTTATCAGGTTGATCTGGAGATCGAGCCAACTCATATGCCCTTCCTCATCAAGAACGATGCGTTCAAAAATCAACCTTGTCCCGATGTCGGCATCCTCCTCCGCCTGTCGAGCGGCCGAGGTGTAGAAATCGATGGCCTCCTTTTCGTCGGCCAAGTCGGATTCGAACATTTCAAGGAGTGATCCGGCAATAACCGGGGACTTCGCAAGAACAGGATCCGGTTCGCCTTTAAGGAAGATGATCCGCTCAATGTAGTCATCGGAATGGCCCAACTCCTCCTGCATTTCCTCCCGCATCTTTGCGGCGAGAAGATCAATGCCCCAGTCGGATAGCGTGCTCGCATGAAGCTGGTATTGATGCGCTGCGGTCAATTCCATGGCAAGCGCGGTCTGTAGATTTTTAAGTGTGGTTTCGTGAGTCATTGGATGATTTTATTTTGTTTGTGATTGTATTCTTTCGAAGGCCCAAAAGAAGTCGGGCTGTAAACACGATAAGCGCAGAAGACATGCCAGATGCGTTAAAGGAACGGGTTCATTGGAATTCCTGTCCTCTGACACGGCAGACCTCATCGAGTGAGGACAGATTAGCGCCCCCAGCGTGGCCCAGGCCCCAAGTGACGGTGGTTTCAGGAATTGTCTGAGTTCCTTGGTTGGCCGCTGTACGGCAGGCTCAAGCCCTGCCTTGGGCAGACCCTTGGACTGGTCTCCGGGGCAAGAGAATTTTTTCCGACCCCGGATGTCCCGTCTCCTGGTTGGCGCTGTCGACCTTTGCAAAGTGCAGGAAAGAATGAACGATTCCATGCAAAAAGCATTCGGCGTTGGCCATGATGGGCATGGCTACAGGCGCAGGTGCTTTGACGGATCAATGGTCCATTTCACGGATCATTTTCCGGAGCCGCTGGGCGTCTCTGGGGGCGCAGGCCTTGTCGTCGTTGTCGAAGTAGCAGAATACCGATTGGCCGTTTTTGCGCCGGTTGAGGATTTTGCGCGCCCAGCCTTCAAGGACGTCATCGCGATAGCTGCCCTTGTAGGCTTGGGCCTGAGGACCGTGGAGGCGGATATAGGCAAAGTCTGTAGTCGTTTTATGAGGCGATTGGTGCTGCTCGTAGTCGTAAAAGCAGAGGGCGGCATTGTGTCTGGAAAGTAAGTCATAAACGTCCTTGCAGTGCCAGCTATCATCACGGAACTCGAAAGCGTAGCGGTACTTCCGTGAGAGATTTTCGAGGAAATTTTTCAACCGCCCGGAGTCGATCCGCCAGCTCGGGGGCAATTGAAAGAGAACCGGGCCGAGGCGGCCGCCGTAGGCCTCAAGGATCCCGTAGAGGTTGCCGAGAGGCTCGCGGGGGTCCTTGAGTTTTTTCATGTGGGTGATGTAGCGACTTGCTTTCACGGAGAAGACGAAATTGTCCGGAACCTTTTCCCTCCATTCCTCGACTGTGGTGGACTTGGGAAGGCTGTAGAAAGTACCGTTTACCTCGACTGAATCGAAGATTTGCCCGTAAGCCTCCAACATGCGGGGACGCCCGATTTTTTCCGGATAAAAGGCACCCTTCCATCCGTCGTAATTCCAGCCGGAGGTACCAATGTGGATGCCATTTTCGATTTTCATCTTTAGCTTGAGAGACTGATATCCATCGAGGGAAACGCGTATTCAAAGCGAAGGTGTTCAAGAGGAAGTTTCGCATTCTTTATGCCATACGCTGCTGTCCTGCTCCGATGTGCCTATCAACGGCGGCCCCTCAGGGCGCCACCCATATTCCGTTGGCCCATGTGAAGGCAAATACGATTAATATGACTGTCAGAAATCGAGAAATTCCCGCGGCCCTCTTGTGATTGGAAGGGGAAACTGGCATGGCCTCTGCGGGTGATACAAGGTCTGTAAGGCTCGCTGAAAGGCCTTCCCGGTACTATTCACCCTTTTCTGAGGAAATGACCATGAAATCATCCGATCTTCAAGCGGGAACCCTGCAGCATTGGATCGAGGAGCAGGCGGAGCGCTTCAGATCCATCGAAGAGGTGGATTTAAGGCCGTTGATGGAACGGATCGGCGGAGCGCGGATTGTACTGATCGGTGAGGCCAGTCATGGCACCTCGGAGTTTTACCGTATGCGCCAGTGCATCACTGCCGAGTTGATTCGACAGAAAGGCTTTCGGCGCATCGGCATCGAAGGCGACTGGCCCGATGTGGAGCAACTCGATGAATTTGTGCGTGGCCGCGAACCGAAGCCCAACCGCGTACGGGATGCATTCTGCCGTTTTCCGGACTGGATGTGGCGGAACCAGGAAGTGCTCGAATTTGTGGATTGGTTGGAGGGCGACAATCGGGACTGTCCGGATGCCTCTGATCGAGTTGGCATTCACGGCCTGGATCTGTACAGCCTCTACAGCTCCATCCATGAGGTGATGGAGTTTCTCGAACGGCAAGGCGACCTTGAAGCACTGGAGGCCGCGCGTGACCGTTACGCCAACCTTCTGGCTTACGAACCGGATCCGCAGGCCTACGGACAGGCGGTTGAACTGGGACTGAACCCAAAGCAGGAGTCAGAGGTTCTCGCCATGTTGAACGACTTGTTCAAACGACGTCTGGATGCAGCCAACCGGGAGCGCGAAGTTGTCTTCGACGCGGAGCAAAACGCCCGTGTCGCCGCCAATGCCGAGGAATATTACCGGAGCATGTTCCGGCGGGGTAACAAGAGTTGGAATCTGCGCGATTCCCATATGTTCGAGA
>Ga0102943_1001307_pt1 | contig 15646 bp, 11 predicted proteins | sample SalPonC_black_MG_FD_78174 | JGI IMG/M metagenome (GOLD analysis project Ga0102943, IMG submission 78174) | Salt pond soil microbial communities from South San Francisco under conditions of wetland restoration - Salt Pond MetaG... | ecosystem: Environmental > Aquatic > Marine > Intertidal zone >...
GATCAAAGGTGCTGCCGGTTCTGTAGTCAGTGGCCTTGATGACCGTATCGCTGAAAATGGGGAATGCACCGTCTACGGTAATTTTACGCACCAGCATAACCGGCAGCAGCCGGAATACAAGGGAAATTGATGCAGCATCCAGGTCCTTTTCTGTTACATCAATGCGGCTGAACTGCTTTGTCTGCTTTAATAATGAGATGCTGGTATCCAGATTCCCGGCATCGAACCGGTCTCCCGGCTGAAAACGGATCATTTTCATGGCCATGGCGTGCAGTTTTTCCTGTCTGGCTTCCGTTCCCCCGAGAATGTCAACCCGCACATCAGCAATGACCGGCGCAGCGTCATCTGCCTGGGACGGGACAGCAGGCAGCGCCAGGCAGAGAATCACCAGAAAACCAACAAGGACCGGCGACAGGGGGGGAACCAGCGAAAATTTTGTGTCTGACATCCGATCTGATCTCATGGCTGCTACCTGAACTCCAGTTTAAGGGTCACTTCCGTGCCGAAATCACCTTTTGAATCATTGAATCCCCTTAACAGGACATTTTCCAGCATTTTGTATTCCGCTGTATTGGTGTGGACGGTTGCCTCATCCTCTGTCTGCATGGAATAAAGGACTTTAACCCTTTCCGACAACTGCTTGCCCAGGGTAACACTCACCTTTGACCCCTGTCCACCGGAATCGTCAAGCCCCACCTTGAAAGTGTCCAGAGGGGTGGATGATTCCACACCTTCACTGACCATTTCCGAGGCTTTGTCCGTGATAACACCGGTATAAGATATGCCTCCCTCCCCCAGTTCCGCTGTGGTTTTGCCGATGAGCAGCAGAGACAGGATATCTTCGTGGGTTTCGGCAGGATCTGAATAGAGACTGAATTTGAGGTTGTCTGTTTTTCCGCTGACATCCATGTGGATCGTCCAGGCCCGTATACTGGTGGCTGCGTTCAAAGTGATTTCCGGATCGGTTTTAAAGGGATCTACAAAATCAATGATCCCTGTTTGAATCTCAAACTGCCTTTTGTGATACACCACGGTGCCTTCCAGGACCCGTGCCCGTCCGGTAAGCACAGGGGTATTTAGGGTACCGGAAATTTTGATATCAGGTTCCACCAGGATAAAGGCCAGGTTATTGTCCAGAACAAACGGTTCTTTGTAATCCACATCAATATCCAGAGAGGTTTTCCCAATCACCGGAATGCCGGAATCGGTCTTTGCGGTTTTGCCTGTGGCGGCCATTTTCCGGCTTTCCAGGGCCTCGGCCAGATCAAAGTTAAAGTCCCTGTAGTACGCCCCTTTGAGCAATAATACAGTACCTGTCAGTGCGGAATTTTCCCTGGTTCCGGAAAATGTCATATCTGTGTTAAAGGCGATTTGTGCGGTATCTTCCAGAGAAATGGCAATGTTGTCGGCTGTGAGTCTGGCCTGACCGGATACCGGAATAAATTTTTCCAGTTCCAGGTCCCCGGACATTTTCAGGCTGCCCTGGCCGAGATTTGCCTCCATGTTTTCAATGGTCAGACGGTGGTTGGACACCCTGACAGAGCCGTTAAGCCCGGATAAGGCAAGATTGACCCCGGGAACCGGATACGAAAGGTCTGACAGGACAAGCTGTGCAGTCACATCCGGCCGGGCAAAGGTGCCGTCCAGGTCTGCATCAAGGGTGACAGTACCGCCAGCCGGCTGCAGGTTGTCTGTGATTTCCGGGGGCAGGACCATGTTCACCCGGCCCCGGGACAGCATATGGCCGCTCACCACGGCCTTTATGCCGTGGATGCCGGCGGTCTTCAGAAACCGGTCCAGCCGGGTGTCTGCAAATGTCAGGTCCAGATCAAAATCTGCAGTATCCGGGTCGAAAGAGGCTGCAAGACCGGTTGTCTGATCCATGGTCACAGACAGATCCAGAAATTTTTTTTGATCTGTTCTGTTCAGATCCAGGACAGCCTGGATGGTATTCACAGGTATGCTGTTTTCAAGGGCAGCTGAGGAACTGCCGGCAGAGGCACCTGCTGAGGCAGGTGCCTCTGCCCCGGCAAAATTCAGGTGAATATCAAGGGCGGATTCCAGCATGTCCATAAACAGGTTTTCTTTGTCAGGGGATGTGGATGACATGGGCAGGGTGATTTTTTTTCCCGAAAGGGTCAGGGCCATATCCATCTGCCTTGTATCCTGTTTTTCACTGTCTGTGATATCTGCGGTAATGGAAAGGGTGCCGGCGGCCTGACCGGCGGTGTCCAGTATATGGCCGGGTATGAGGGCTCCGATATCACCTTTGGAACGTACCTGCCCGGTCAGGGTTCCGGCAGTCCCGGTGAAACCGGCTGTCTGTAAAAACGGCCCCACCAGGGTGTTGTCAAATGTCAGATCCAGATCATAGTGGGCATTTTCCGGATCAAGAACAGATGAGAGATTAATGGCAGTGCCTGCCTGCAGGTCCAGCCGGTTTTTTCCCAGATCTATCAGGGCCGTTATCTGTTTCACGGGCAGAAAAAAGTCATTGCTGCCGCCGATTTTTTTCAGGTGCAGCCCCGGGGGCTGCAGATCCAGAGCAAGGTCTGCGGCCAGATCAGATATGTGTACCTGATCTGTTTTTTTTGACCCGGCTGCCATTGGAATTTCCAGGTTTTTTGCATCCAGTGCCAGACGGCAGGTCTGCAGGATGCTGCCGGAAAAACCGGCATCCCCGTTCAAAGAGATCTGTCCGCCATTGATCCGGGTGTTGAAATCCTGGATACGGATATGGTCCGGGGAGACGGTAATTTTGCCGTTAAGGTCTGAAACAGTGATCCGGGGATCAGGCAGGTCCCAGGCCAGTTTTCTCAGGTCCATGTCTGCATTGATCACAGGCATGCCAACCGTTCCCCCTGCATCCGCGGCCACTGTCAGGCTGCCTTTTAGCGCATCCAGCTGATCTGCCACGTCCGGGGGCAGATCAGCCGGCAGTCTGCCTGCAGCCCGGATCCATCCGTCAATATCCCCATGGATACCCGTGATACCGGCTGCTGAAAGCAACGGCCCGAAGTCACTGCGTCTGAAATCAAGATCAGCTGTATAGGTGTTTTCTTCCATATCCAAAGCAGCTGCGAGTTCTGCCATATTTTCCAGGGATACAGATATGTTTTTTTCCCCCAGATCAATCTGTGCCCGGATTTTTTGAACGGGGATGGCCATGTTCTGCACTGAGGTCATGTCAAGGGTTGTGCCGGCAGCGTAGCCCAGATTTGTATCCAGATCAAATGCAATGGCGGTATCCAGAAACTGCAGGGCAATTTCCGGGTCAGCCTGGGCAAGAAACTGTGCGGGATTGATCTGGCCGGTGGCTTTAAGGGATACCTGGATCACCTCTTTAAGGGTAAATCCTTTGTCAAAAATCTGTGCTGTGCCTGAAGCTGTAAGCGCCATCTCCTGCCCCCGGACAAGGAACCGGTTGATTTCAGCCCGGCCGGTGTTGTCCAGTTTTCCTTGGAGATCCACAAGGTCCAGTACAATACCGGCAGCCCCAAGATCCCGGCCTGCCAGGTCTGCTGTTATATCCAAAGCTGTGACCGGTCCTGCAGCATGGACAGCTGCTGTCAGTTTTCCTGTGACCGGAAACAGACCAAAGGCACGGGTGGCGGCATCCATGTCTTCTGAAGCAAGGGAAATATCCATATCCAGGGTATTTTCTCCCATATGGTACCAGCCGGAAGCCTCTGCCCGCAGGGTTCTGGTTTCCAAGACCAGTGTTTCCAGAGTGCAGCGCAGGCTGTTTATTTCTCCGGACATGCGGGCATCCGCATCCATGGGCTCTGTTTGTCCCTGGTCCTGTTTGAACCGGGTAAGGGATGCACCCAGTTCATAGTCTGCTGCCAGGGTGGCCGGAAAGACCCCCTTGCCCCGGATGCGGCCATGGGAGGAAAACTGTCCTGAAAATCCGGGCAACCATGGGGCTAAACGGGAAAAATCTCCTCCCTGCTGGTCAAATGAAATCTCATAGGCCAGATGATCCGGATCCCCGGCAGGATGGAGAAACCCCTCAGGAAAAAGCGCTGACAGATCTGTTGATCCGGAAAAATCCATTCGGGCGCCCGGCAGGTTCACCTGCCCCTGTTCAATGGTCAGCACCTGTTCTGCCAGATTCATTGCCACATCCAGGCGGCCTTTTTCAAAGGTCTGTTTCATTTCCAGGTCCTGCCCTTGGATCTGCAGCTGCACAGACGGATTGTTCAGGGATCCGGTGCCGGTCATTGAAAGATCCACAGTACCCCCGAGATCCGGCAGGTTTTCTGATATCTGGGATACCTGGTCAAGATGTGCTGCTGCCGCAAGTGTCAGATGCATTTTCCGGGAGTTGAAAATATCTTTTACAGATCCGGATGCTGTGAGAACACCTATGTCTGCATCCAGGTCAATGGAAATATCATTTATATCATTTTCTTTCAGGGCGCCCGCGACTGTAAAGCTCCTGATATCAATGGCTGTACCTGCTTTGGACAGGGAGATGCCGCTGAGGTTGATAAAAATTTCCGCTGTCTGCTGCAGCAGATTGGCACCTGATATTTCCATGGTGACGGCATCGGCGGAAACCGTGTTTTCAGGATCAGAAAAGACCACAGACCCGTCAGTGATCCCGGCTTTTCTGATCTTTACATTCAAAGGAATGCCCGCCGCACCCCGGTCGTCAGCCTGGATTTCTCCAGGTACGGCATCTCCGGCAGCAAGGGCCTCCACAATATTGATTCGGCCGGTGCCGTCAGCAGTAATATGCAGTCTGGGCCGGTCAATATGCAGGTTCTGTATTTCCAGAACCTTGTCAAACAGGGCGCTGAGCCGGATATCCAGTTTGAGGGAGTCAAATGCCAGGCAGGTATTCCCCTGTGGATCCAGCAGCTGCAGGTTTTCCAGACGGAGAAATGAGCCGGCGGCCATCACACCAATCTGTTCTGCCTTCAGTGTGCCTGGGATCAGGGTGTTGATATGGTCAATCAGCAGATTTTTTGCATGGTCTGTGCGGCTGTATCCGTAAAGTCCGGCCATCAAAGAAACAAGGCAGATCAGAATGACAGCTGCGGTAACAAGTATTTTTTTTTTCATTATCAGATTATTGTGTTATTTTTCCAGTATTCGTTATCAGGTTTCAGCACCATCATCATGCCCAATACTATATCATACCCCCAAAAAATATCCCAATGACAAATTTTCCGACAGGTGCATACTTGACTTCCAGCGGGAAATCACATACGACTTTCGGGTATATCCGTATAACTTAAATTTTAAGTGGGGAACTGTGACAAAGATTCTGGTCATTGACGATGAACTGTCAATTCTTGAAACCCTGCGCATGTTTTTTGAAGAAAAGGGAATGACCGTATTTACCGCAGACACCGGTACAAAAGGCATGTTACTGTTTGACAGCAAGACCCCCCAGGTGGTGATCCTTGATATCAGGCTGCCGGACTGCAATGGGCTGGACATACTCAAATCCATGGTAAAAAAACAGATTCCTTCCAAGATTATCATGATCACCGCTTTTCAGGATATGGAAACCACCATCCTGGCCATGAAAACCGGGGCGTTTGACTATATCCACAAACCTTTGGACATTGACCAGGTGGAACAGGCCGTGGGCCGGGCGGCCCGCATTATTGAAATTGATCAGAAAACGCCGTCATTGAAAACATTTTCAGATGCATCAGGGTCTCTGGAAATCATCGGCAGAAGTGAAAAAATGCGACAGGTGTTTAAAATGATGGGCCTGGTATGCACCCGGCAGGTGAACGTGCTGCTCCAGGGTGATACCGGTACAGGCAAAGAACTCACAGCCCAGGCCATTCACAGAAATTGCGGGTGCAGGGATGAACCCTTTATCGTGTTTGACTGCTCCGCTGTAGTGGACACCATTATTGAAAGCGAACTGTTCGGTCATGAAAAAGGCGCTTTTACCGGGGCGGAACAGACTACCAGAGGCAAAATCGAACTGGCCGGAAACGGCATATTGTTTCTGGACGAAATTTCACAGCTGTCCCTGAAAATTCAGGGAAAACTTCTGGGATTTCTCCAGCGCAAAGAATATACCAGAGTGGGGGGCACCTGTATTCTGAAATCCAACTGCCGGATTGTGGCCGCCTGCAACCAGGACCTGTCCACACTGGTGGACAAGGGATTGTTCAAAGAAGATCTGTATTACCGCCTGAAGGTGTTTACCATCAATCTGCCGCCGCTGAAAGAGCGGCTGTCTGATCTGCCGTTCCTGGTGGAACATTTTTTGAACAAAATCAACCGGGAACTGGGTACAGAGGTGACAAAAATCCAGGACGGGGTCATGGAAAGGCTGCGCAGACACACCTGGAAAGGCAATGTCAGAGAACTGGAAAACACCATTGTGCAGGCCCTGGTGGGATGCCGCGGCAATGTGCTGCTCAAGGATGATATTGACCGGATTTTAGATCAGCACAGGCTGGAACCCGTCCAGGGCCTGGAGGCATTTTCCCTGGCCCATGTGGAGAAAAACCATATAAACAGAACCCTTTCCCAGCTTGCCTGGAATAAATCCCGGGCCGCAAAACTGCTGCAGATCACTTTGCCCACACTGCGCAGCAAAATAAAAAAATACAACCTTGGTCCGGATTGAGTGCAGGTAGAAAATTTTTTTCCACCTGCATGGAAAAATTTTTTCTACATGGGTGGGTAAAGCCAGGAGCATCCTTCTCCTAAATCCGTTTGAAAAATATGACAAATCCTTGGCATATGAAGGGTATTCATTTATTTTTATTTCTTCATATGGGTGCGGTATGTTCTTTGCAATAATGATCTGCCAACCATAAAATCAGATGTCATAAACTGCCCGCGCCTTTTGTGCTCAACCGGTACGTTGCCTGCTGCTGATCTTCCCCGCTGCTTATAGGAAAAATGCAGATAAAACATGACCAATCATGGTGATGTTTTCAGCATAAGGAGAAAAGGTATGAAACGTTTCAGGTTGCATGTATGGTCTGCTATTGCAGTGTCAGTGGGAATCTTTTTGTTTTCAGGGTCTGTTATGGCCCAGAAACCCATTATTCTGGGAGCGCCTTTGTCCACTGCCTATCTTTACGGATGGGCTGCGGAACGGGGCATACGGCTGGCCGTGGATGAGATCAATGCAGCAGGCGGCGTATCTGTGGGCGGGGAAAAACGGCCCTTTGCCGTGGAAGTGATCGATACCCGGGATCTTGAACCCGGGGTGCCGGTAAGCGAGGCGTTGATGGCGGTGGAACGGCTGATTCTCAACAAGAATGCGGATTTTATCGTAGGCGGCCCCAACCGGTCTGAAGCTGCCCTGGCGGCCATGTCCCTTTTGTCCAAGCACAAACGGGTATCTATTGTCACCTCCGGGGTGCTCACCCCGAAGTATCACAAAACAGTGGCAGCCAATTACGATAAATTCAAATACTGTTTCCGGATTCACGGGGAAGCAGTGAATCTCATCGGCGAGATCATTGCCAATTTTGCTGATCTCAAAAAAGAGCACGGATTAACCAAGGTGTTCATCATGGCCCAGGATGTGTCCCATGCCAGGGGCGCAGCAGAAGTCATGGGAAAAGTGGCCGGTTCCAAGGGTTTTGAGGTCACAGGCACGGAAATTTTTCCCACGGGCGCCACTGATTTTTCCATGGCCCTGTTAAAGGCCAAATCAACCGGATCCCAGATCATCAATATCTGGATGGATATGCCGGAAAGCGCCATTCTGCTCAAGCAGTGGTATGATCTGAAAATCCCGGCCCTGCCCTTCGGTTCCACCCTGGCGGCAGCAGAACAGCCCGGATTCTGGGATGCCACCGACGGCAAGGGGGAATATACTTTGTGCAACGTGGTCAATGCGGGCAACGCCCCGTCCGAAGCCACTCCCTGGACTATGGAATTCTACAGCGCCTATGCAAAAAAATGGGGTGTGGAACCCGAAGGCCTGGGCTCTTCCTCCTCCTACATGGCAGTATATGCCCTCAAAGATGCCATTGAGCGGGCCGGCACCATCGATTCGGACAAGGTGGTCACCGCCCTGGAGCAGATCGATATGATGGGGGTATACGGCCGGATCCGGTTTGACCCCGAAACCCACCAGGTGATTCCATCCACAGATCCCCAGGAAGGGGCTGTGGGCTCCATCCTCCAGTGGCAGGACGGCAAACGGGTGGTGGTGTATCCCAAAAGCATTGCCAGGGGGGAAATTCTGCTGCCGCCATGGATGAATGAATAGGACAAATCAATAGGCGGCCAGCGGATTTACTGTTCTTTTGACACTTGAACCGGGGAAAATCGTGTTATGGAAATTCTTGTCTACGGGACCATCAATTCCGTGTCCCTGGCCCTGATGGGTCTGGGGTTCGCCATGGTGTACGGCATCAGCCGGGTGCCCAATTTCGCCCATGGTGCCCTGTACATTATCTGCGGGTTCGTCACCTGGACCCTGCTCCAGAAACTGGGCCTGCCCTATGTGCTGGCCATTGTGCTGTCCCTTGGTATAAACGGTATCCTGGGCATTCTCATGTACCGCCTGGTCCTGATCCGGGTGCGGGGCATGAACATCTCGGAAATCATCAGCTCCTATGCCATCGGCCTGGCCATTCTGGAGGGCCTGCGGTACGGGGGGTTCCGGGGCATGACCTATACCCTGCCCGTGTTCATGGAGGGCATGGTGGTTATCGGCGGGGTACCGGTTGATTATCACCGCATCGTGATGGTGGTTATCGGCATCCTGCTGGTGGCGGGATTGTGGTTGTTCACCCATTTCACCAAACTGGGCCTGGCCCTCCAGGGCATGGCCCAGGATGAGCGGGCCGCCCTCATGCTGGGCATCGATTCCGATTTCATGGCCATGCTGGCCATGGGATTCGGTGCGGTCCTGGCCGGGGTGGCGGCCATAACCATTCTGCCGCTGGGTAACATTGTGGTGGAATCCGGGTACCATGTGCTGATCATGTCCATAGCCGTGTGCATTGTGGGGGGGCTGGGTTCCTGGATGGGGGCGTTTTTTGCCGCCTTCATCATCGGGTATGCCCAGATTCTGAGTGTGGTGTTCCTGGGGTCCCATTTTCAGATGGTGGTGGCCATTCTGGCCATTATTCTGACCCTTATCCTGAAACCGTCCGGCCTGTTCGGCCAGCAAAAGGAACTGGAGGACAGGGTATGAGCAAAGAAAACAGAAGAAAAGAACGCATCGACCGGGGCATCAAGGTCCGGTCCGACGGGCTGTACGCCCTGATGTCCTGGCGGGAGATGGCCTACCTGATTGCCCCCCGGTTTATTCTGATTGCAGGGCTGCTGGCATTGCCGCTTCTCATGCCGGGCCTTTACTGGCAGCGGGTCATCTCCATTGTCTGCATTTACGCCATGGTGGCCATAAGTTTTGACTTTCTGGCCCATTATGTTGGGCTGGTCTGTCTGGGCGGGGCGTTTTTCATCGGTGTGGGCGGGTATATCGCCGGTATTTTCAATGCGTACTTCGGCATGCCTCCCCTGGTGACCATTCCTTTGGCCGCCATTGCCGGCGGGGCTTTCTGCACCCTGCTCCTGCTGCCCTGTCTGCCGTTGAGAGGCGTGTATTTTGCCATTGTCACGCTGATGTATCCCTTGTTCATGGCACGGATTATCGAGGCATTCGACCTGTTCGGCGGCACCGACGGGATCCTGGGCATTGACAGCTTTCCTTCCGCATTTACAGAGCAGTATTTTGTGGTGGGTATCCTGCTGGTATTCGTGTTCGGCCTGCGGCGGCTGGTGACCACGGACATGGGGCTGATATTTACGGCGGTAATGGACAATGACCAGGCCGTGCGGGCTTCGGGCATCAATATTACCTATTACAAGGCCCTGGCCGTGTTCATCGCCTCGGCCATGGGCTGCCTGGCCGGGGCCTGCCTGACCCATATCTACATGTGGTCCGGCATCTCCCAGTTTGCCCTGGATTTTTCCATCCTGCCCATTGCAGCCACCGTCATTGGCGGGGCCGGGACCCTGGTGGGTCCGGTGATCGGATGTCTCATACTGGTGCCGGTGTCGGAACTGCTGCGCGATTTCGGTACCCTGCGCATTGTTTTTTACGCCACCCTGCTGGTGGCATTCATATTGTTCCGCAGCGACGGTATCATGGCGTTTGCCAAAAGAAAATATGAACAGATTGAAAGGTGGACCCTGATATGAGCAAGCAGACCAGACAGGACCAGCCCATTTTGCGCATGGAAAATGTTTCCAAGGTATTTGGCGGTGTAACCGCACTGAAAGACGTCAATCTGGATGTGTTTGAAGGTGATGTCCTGGGCATCATCGGTCCCAACGGATCGGGCAAAACCACCATTGTCAATTCCATTACCGGTTTCATCACCCTGACATCGGGCCGGATCTATTTCAAGGGAGAAGATATTACCGGAAAAAAAGCCCATAAAATTGCGGATATGGGGGTAACCCGAACCTTCCAGATCATGCGGCCCTATTACAGCCTGCCGGCATTCAAAAACCTGGTGATCCCGCTGTTTTCTCCCAGGGCCAAACGCACCGGCGGATGGCGGGGCGGCGGCACCCTTGGTGACCGCAAGACCATTGCCATTGATATCCTGGAGGAGATCGGATTTGAAAGGGATTCCTATATTCCTTTTAAAACCACCTCCACTTTGCCCACAGGATATCTCAAGCGGCTGGAACTGGCTCGGTGCCTGGCACTTCAGCCGGAAGTCATCATCTGTGACGAGATTTTTTCCGGGCTTTCCATGAGTGAAATCGCCTCCATGGTTCCCTTGATCGAACGGCTCCAGGATGAAGGCATCACCATTGTGATGATCGAACACCGCCTGCGGGAATTGTTTCAGGTGGCCAACCGGATCATGGTACTCAATTTCGGGGAAAAACTGGTGGAAGGGGCACCGGAGGCGGTCATGGCGGACGAACGGGTCAAAGAAGCCTATTTCGGGTCTGAAAAAATGGAGGAGGTCATGATCTATGCTTGAAGCCACGGATCTCATGGTGTTTTACGAAAACATGCTGGCATTGAACAATATCAGCATTTCCTGCCGGGACAACCAGATCGTGGGGGTGTTCGGTGCCAATTCCGCAGGCAAATCCACATTGATGTATTCGCTTTCCGGCATTATGCTGGATATCCGGAAAAAAGAAAAAATGGCCGGCGGCGAGCGGATCACCCTCACCGGGCAGCTCTTGTTCCAGGGAGAAGACATCATGGATCTGAAACCCAGCAGCCGGGCCCGGGCCGGTATTGTGCTCTGCCCGGAACGGCGCCGGCTGTTCAAGGAAAGCTCGGTCATGGAAAACCTGCGCATCGGCGGGTATCTGGCCACCAAAGAACAGGCAAAGAAAAGCCTTGCTTTTGTTATGAACCTGTTTCCCGCCCTGGAAAAACTCAAAAAGCGTCTGGCCGGGTTTTTGAGCGGGGGAGAGCAGCAGATGGTGGCCATTGGCCGGGCCCTCATGGCCCAGCCCAGGGTGCTGCTGCTGGATGAACCCCTGCTGGGACTGAGCCCGCTGATGCAGGCCACATTGATCAGGGCCGTCAAAAAGATCCAGGAGGAAAGCGACATCTCCATCATCGTTGCCGAGCAGTATGCCAGACCGGTGTTCCCCATTGTGGATTATGCCTATATCCTGGAAAACGGGGCTGCGGTCATGGAAGGCACCAGAGAAGAACTCATGGACAACCCGGATGTGAAATCCGCCTATTTTGGTGTGTCATAATTAAGGAGTACCAATGGTCGATACAATACCCCTTGAAAAAGAACTGTCCTATTCGCGGTTTGATCTGATGAGCGACACCTACCCGGACAACACTGCTGTGGTGTACCTGGGAGAACGGTTTTCCTACCGCCGGCTGCGGGATATGAGTGAGCGGTTTGCCGGAGGCCTGCAATCCATAGGGGTGGCCAAAGGGGACAAGGTGCTGCTGTATATTCCCAACTGTATCCAGTGGATCGTCGCCTTTCTGGGTATTCAGAAGGCCGGGGCGGTCATGGTCCCGGTGTCACCAATTTACACCTCCCATGAAATCGCCTATATGATCAATGATTCCGGCGCTGACACCATCATCTGCATGGACACCAATTACGGGTATGTCCAGGAAACCTTCGGTCAGACCGGTTTGAAACAGGCCGTTGTCACCAACCTCACTGATCTTCTGCCGGTGTGGAAGCGTGCCATGGGGGTGATCCTGGACAAGGTGCCCTCGGGCCGGGTAACCTATGATGAAAAGGTGGTGCCTTTCACCTCTGTGCTCAAGGCATCTCCCATTACAGACAAACCCATGCTCGATCCTGTGACAGATCTGTCCTATATCCTTTACACCGGCGGGACCACCGGATTTCCCAAAGGGGTGCCGGGCAACCATATCGGTGCCACCTCCTATATCAATGATGTCACTTTTGATGTGGCAGGAGAGCATCTGAAAGAAGGCAAAGATGTGTATATTGCCATCAACCCTTTGTTCCACATCATGGCCCTGGGATTTTTCATGGCCATCGGCCTGAACAAGGGCAATATGGTGGTACTCATGCCCCAGCCCCAGGTGGATGCCATCCTGGAATCCATCCAGCAATACCGGGTGCGGTGGTTTCTCGGGGTGCCGGCCCTGTACCGCATGATCCTGGAAAACGACCGGGTGGACCAGTATGATCTGTCCTCTCTGCAGTATTGTTTCTGCGGCGGGGATGTACTGCCCGGCAAGGTGATGAACCGGTTCAAGGAAGCTTACGGCCTGCCCATTTATCAGGTTTACGGGTCCACGGAAGTGGGCCATGTCACCTACAGCAAAATCGGTTCTGAACCGTCTTCAGGTTCCATTGGATACCCCCTGCAGAGCCGTGAATGCATGGTGGTGGATCCGGTGACCCTGGAATGTGTGGAACATGGGGAAAGCGGAGAGTTGTTTGTGTCCTCTCCTTATGCATTGAAAGAATATTACGGCAAGCCTGATGAGACCCAGAAAACCTATATCATGGTCAATGACAAGGTGTACTGCCGCATGGGGGATTATGTGTCCTGCCGGCCGGACGGCGAACTGGTGTACATGGAACGGTCCGCAGATATCATCAAGCACAAGGGGTACCGGGTGTCGGCATCGGAAATAGAGGCTGTGCTCCAGGACCATCCCACGGTCATAAATGCCTGTGTCATCGGCGTGCCTGATGAGAAAACAGGTGAACGCATCAAGGCCATTGTGGTGCTCAAGGAGGATGCCCGGGGCGTGGGCGGTGTGGAATTGATAAAGTGGTGTGCCGACCGGCTGGCCTCCTATAAAGTGCCGGGATATGTGGAGTTCCGGGACATGCTGCCCAAATCCAAGGTGGGCAAGCTGCTGCGGCGGGAGGTCAGAGACAGTGAGGTACGCAAAATCACCGAAAAAACCGCAGGATGATGCCATGACCTCTTTTGTGCACCATCACCGGGTACCATGAAAGCCGGGCTGTTTTCCTGGAAGATCTTTCTGGACCGGCACCGGCACCGGATTCTGGATGAATGGCAGGAAAGGCTCCACTCCCAGGTGTCTGCCCGTTATGCGGGGCGGCCCAGACAGGAGCTGGCCCAGACCACAGCCAATGCCTGTGATGCCTTCTGCCAGGTGCTGGCGGACAATGATTACACCTGCATCAACCAGTTTATCAGTGAAATTACCCGGATCAGGCTGGAAGCCGGATTTCCCCTGGCAGACGTGCAAAAGGCGTTTGAGCTGTTCAGGGAAATCCTGATTCCCATCCTGGTGTCGGAATCTCCGGAGCCGCTGCTGTGCCAAAACATCGAGGCGGTCAACCAGGGCCTGGCCTACACCATCCACCGGTTTTCCAGCCATTTCCAGAAAATGCACGAGACCTGTCTCAAGGATTACGCCCGGTGCCTGGAAAAGGATGTGGCAGCCAGGACCGCGGAACTCAAGGAATCGGAACAGCAGTACCGGCGTCTGGTGGAGGAGATCCAGGACGGGTACCTGGTGTTGAACAAAGAACGTATTGAATATGTGAACCCGGCCTTCTGCAAACTCCATGGCGTGACCCCTGACCAGGCCCTGCAAAAATCATTTCTCTGTTTTGTGGCAAAGGAAAACCAGGACATGGTCAAACAGATTGTCACCTGTGAAACTTTTGACGGCACTGAGCCGGATGCCTTTGAATACCTGCGCAGAACCCATGACGGCACCTGTCTTCCCACTGAGATCAATTTCAAGCCCGCCTGGTTCAAAGGCCAGGCCCACCATCTGTGCATTGTCCGAGACATCACCCGGCGCAAGGAAATGGAAAAAAAGAGCCGGGAAATGGAGCGCATGGCCTATATCGGGCATCTCACCGCCTCTTTGTCCCATGAGATCCGCAATCCCCTGTCATCGGTGAAAATGAACCTGCAGATCCTGGGAAAAAACGATGCCTTTGCCGGCAATGACAAGCGGCGCCTGGCCATATCCGAACGGGAGATCCACCGCCTGGAAAATATCCTCCAGCAGCTGCTGGATTTTGCCAAGCCCATGGACCTTGACCTGGACAAAATCGATATCAACCAGGTGATTCTCCGGTGCACCGAACTGCTGGAGGTCAAGCTCAACCAGCAGAATACCTGCTGCACCATCCAGACGGATGACACCCTGCCGCGTATCATGGCGGACAGATCCAAGCTGGAGCAGCTGGTGATCAACCTGCTGCTCAACGCCCTGGATTCGGTGGCGGACGGCGGCACTATCGTCATCACCACAGCCGCCCGGCACCTGGATACCGGCACCTTTGTCGTCATCCGGGTCCAGGACGACGGCAAAGGGGTTCCCGGTAATGCGCTGCCGTATATCTTCGAACCCTTCTTTACCACCAAGGCCATCGGCACGGGCCTGGGACTTGCCAACGTCAAGCAGATCGCCACTGCCCACCACGGCCGCGTGGAGGTCAAAGATATCCAGCCCCACGGCACCGCTTTTGAGGTGCTGCTGCCGCTGGTAAATGAAGTGGATCAAGCTACTTGATTTCAAATTATTTTCCGCTTTTCTTGCAATACACATAAATCGTGATAAAATGTGTATTGAAGTAAATTTTTAAAGGAGAGTTGTCATGAAACGCACCAATGTGATACTTGACGAAAAATTGATCGATGCGTGCATGAAAGCCACCGGCATGAAAACCCAAAAGGCTTTGATCGATCATGCACTTCGCGAGCTGCTCAGGCATGAAAAACAAAAAAAAATACTTGAATTGAAAGGGAAAATCGACTGGGAAGGTCATCTCGATGAATGGCGGCAGGGACGAACCGCATGATGGTGCTGGTGGATACAACGGTCTGGATCGATTTTTTTTCCGCAAAACCGGAACCCCATGTGAATACATTTGAAACACTCATTGCCGACAGAGAAGATATTTGTATTTGCGGCGTAATTTTGACTGAAATTCTTCAGGGAATCAGAGACGATGCCAAATTCAGTCAAACCAGAAAAATGCTCGGCAACGTGATTTACCTTCCCATGCAGGTTGATGACTACGTGAGGTCCGCACAGATTTATCGGCATCTTCGCCGGAAAGGGATTACCGTAAGAAAATCTGTGGATTGTATGATCGCAGCGGCCGCCTTGGTCCACGATGTTTTTCTGCTTCACAACGACAGGGATTTTTTACCGATCAAAAAGCATTTTGGGCTCAAGACATTGTAATGCAGAGGAATACCA
>Ga0102943_1001310_pt1 | contig 15640 bp, 13 predicted proteins | sample SalPonC_black_MG_FD_78174 | JGI IMG/M metagenome (GOLD analysis project Ga0102943, IMG submission 78174) | Salt pond soil microbial communities from South San Francisco under conditions of wetland restoration - Salt Pond MetaG... | ecosystem: Environmental > Aquatic > Marine > Intertidal zone >...
ATGGAGTGGCAGGCCCTTCCCCCTTTAACGGCATTGCGCGCCTTTGCGGCGCTGGCCGAGACCGGCGGCACGGCGGCGGCGGGGGCGCGGCTGAATGTCAGCCATGCTGCGGTGAGCCAACAGGTCAAACAGCTCGAGGCGCATCTGGGCGTGGCGCTGGTGGATCGGACAGGGCGGCAATTGAGACTGACCGCCCAGGGGCGCGATCTGGCCGATGCGCTTAGTCTTGGCTTCGGCGCGATTGCGCGGGCGGTCGAGTCGCTGACAGGGGCTGATGCCGACCGTCCGCTGCAAATCTCGACGACGCCGAGTTTCGCCGCGCATTGGCTGATGCCGTGCCTGAGCGCGTTTCGGCAGGCGCATCCGCAGATCGATCTGATGATCGACCCGACGCCGCGCCTTATTGCGCTGGAACCGGGCGGCATCGACATCGCCCTGCGCTATGGCGCCGGGCACTGGCCGGGGCTGGAGACGGAGCTCTTGTTCCGCTCGCCCATCGTCGCAGTCGCGGCCCCGCAACTCGTCGAGGGCAAGCGTATCGAGTGTCCCGCCGATCTGGCCGACCTGCCTTGGCTACAGGAATTCGGCACCAACGAGGCGAGCGACTGGCTGCGCCGTCGCGGCGTGGTCAAGGAGCGTGCGGCGGGTCTGATGCAGGTGCCGGGCAATCTGCTGTTGGATGGGTTGCGCAACGGACAGGGGGTGGCGGTGACGGTGCGCGAATGGGTGCGTCAGGATATCGCGGCGGGGCGGTTAAGGCTGTTGTTCGAAGAGGACGGGGACAGCGGATACCATATCGTCACCCGCCCCGGCGTGTTGCGCGCCCCTGCCAAAGCCTTTGTGACATGGTTGCGCAGACAGGCGCGGCAGACGGTCTCATGTGAATAGATCGATTCAAGAGTCAGAATTTGATGCAGGTCAAAGCTCTTGACCCCGCGCCCTGCCAAAAGACGATCAACAGATGCAAGATATCGGAGTAGTTCCGTGGCCGATTCCCAGCCAGACGCCCCCCAGTCCCTCTATGCCGCGCGCGAGCCGGTCTTTCCCAAAAAGGTCTATGGTCCGTTTCGCAACCTGAAATGGGTGATCATGATCGTCACCCTTGGCATCTACTATGTCACCCCGTGGATTCGCTGGGACCGGGGGCCGAGCCTGCCGGATCAGGCGGTGCTGCTCGATCTGGCGGAGCGACGGTTCTTTTTCTTCTGGATCGAGATCTGGCCGCATGAATTCTATTTCGTGGCTGGGCTGCTGGTGATGGCTGGTCTCGGCCTCTTCCTGTTCACCTCGGCACTTGGCCGGGTGTGGTGCGGCTATGCCTGCCCGCAGACCGTGTGGACCGATCTTTTCATCCTCGTGGAACGCTGGATCGAGGGCGACCGCAACGCGCGGCTGCGCCTCCACCGGCAGAAGAAGCTGGATATGCGCAAGGTGCGGCTGCGGCTGAGCAAGTGGATCACGTGGCTGTTGATCGCGGCGGCCACTGGCGGGGCGTGGGTGTTCTATTTTACCGACGCGCCGACGCTGCTGGTCGATCTCTTCACGCTCGACGCGCATCCGATCGCCTATACGACGATTGCCGTCCTGACTGGCACGACGTTCTTCTTTGGCGGTTTCGCGCGTGAACAGATCTGCATCTATGCCTGCCCCTGGCCACGTATTCAGGCCGCGATGATGGACGAGGACACACTCACCGTCGGCTACCGCGAATGGCGGGGCGAACCGCGCAAGAACTCCGAAGAGGTCAGGGATGGGGCCAGCCAAGGCGATTGCATCGACTGCATGGCCTGCGTCAATGTCTGCCCTGTGGGGATCGACATCCGCGACGGACAGCAGCTGGAATGCATCACCTGTGCGCTTTGTATCGATGCCTGCGACGACATCATGGAAAAGATCGGCAAGCCGCGCGGGCTGATCGATTACATGGCCTTCACCGATGAGGAATCCGAACGTGCGGGCGGTGCGCCCAAGCCGATCTGGAAACATGTATTCCGGCCGCGCACGATGCTCTACACGGCGCTGTGGTCGCTAGTCGGCATCGGCCTCGTGGTCGCGCTGTTCATTCGCTCGGATATCGACATGACCGTGGCCCCGGTTCGCAATCCGACCTTCGTGACCCTGTCCGACGGCTCGATCCGCAATACTTACGAGGTGCGGTTGCGCAACAAACATCACGAGGCGCGGCGCTTCAACCTTGCGGTCACCGGCGATCCGGCGATCCGGCTGCAACTGGAAGGTACGCCCTACAGTTCGATCATGGTGCCCCCCGACGAGATGCGCCTGCAACGGGTCTATCTGGTCGCGGCACCGGGGTCTGACGCGGCGCAGGCGGAACGATCCGACGTGCGGCTCTGGATTGAGGACACGCTGAACGGCGAGCGCGCCTACAAGGACACGATCTTCAACGGAAAGGACAACTGATGACCGAGCGTCAGATCACCGGCAAACATGTGTTCATCGGCTTTGCGTCGGCCTTTGCGATAATCATCGGGGTCAATCTGGTGCTGGCCTTTTCGGCAGTGCGCACCTTTCCGGGGCTGGAGGTCAAGAATTCCTATGTCGCGAGCCAGGAATTCAATGACCGCAAGGCCGCGCAGGAGGGTCTGGGCTGGACCATCGCGGCGGATCATGCAGACGGGATGCTGACCCTTGGGATCACCGATGAGGCGGGCGCGCCTGTTGAGGTGGCACGGCTGGAGGCGACAGTGGGGCGCGCGACGCATGTGCAGGACGACCAGACCCCTGAATTCCGCTTTGACGGCAGCGCCTATGTCGCCCCCGTGGCGCTTGGTGAGGGCAATTGGAACATTCGCATGAAGGCGTGGGACGAGGCTGGCACGCTCTTTCAGCAGCGGGTCGTCCTGCACAAGGACTAGGCCATGACTGCCACAATGCGCCCCACTCCCTCGGCCTGCCCGGCCTGTTCTGCCGCTCCGGCGGCAGAGACGCTGGCCGCGCGCGACCTGCCCAATGCGCAGATCGCCCTTTCGCTGCCGACGATCCATTGTTCGGCTTGCATTTCCAAGATCGAACGGGCGCTGAACGATCATCCGCACGTCAATTCCGCGCGGGTCAACCTGACGCTCAAGCGTGCCAGCATCGACGCGGAGCCCGAGGTCACGGCCGAGGAGATGCGCACCCTTGTCGAGGGGCTGGGATACGAGGCGCATGAGCTTGATGCGGGCACGCTCAATGCGACGGCGACCGATCGCGCAGGGCGCGACCTGTTGATGCGGCTGGCCGTGGCTGGCTTTGCCAGCATGAATGTCATGCTCCTGTCGGTCTCGGTCTGGTCCGGGGCAGAGGCCGCGACCCGCGACATGTTCCACTGGATTTCCGCCGCGATCACGCTGCCCGCGATTGCCTTTTCCGGCGTGCCGTTCTTTCGCAATGCCTGGGCCGCTTTGCGCAACGGGCGGCTCAACATGGATGTGCCGATCGTTCTGGCCATCGTTCTGGCCATCGCCACCTCGCTGTGGGAGACGATGCTGTCGGGCGAACACGCCTATTTCGACGCGGCACTTGCGCTGACCTTCTTCCTGCTGGCGGGGCGTTACCTCGATCACCGCACGCGGGCGATTGCCCGCTCGGCGGCCGAGGAGCTGACCGCGCTGGAAGTGCCGCGCGCGACGCGGGTCAGGGACGGTGTCGAGGAGGTGGTGAACGTGGCCGAACTGGCCGTGGGCGATCTGATCCTCGTGCGGCCCGGTGGTCGGATGCCGGTGGATGGCGAGATCGTCAGCGGCACGTCCGAGATCGACCGCTCGCTGCTGACCGGCGAGACGCTGCCGGTCTTTGCGGGCGAGGGGCAGGCGGTCAGCGCGGGCGAGGTTAATCTGACCGGCCCGCTGACCATCCGCGCCAGTGCCGTGGGGGCGGAGACCTCGCTGCACCGGATGGCCGATCTGGTGGCGATCGCGGAATCGGGGCGCTCGCGCTACACCTCGCTCGCCGACAAGGCGGCGAAGCTCTATGCGCCGGGGGTGCATATTCTATCGGGATTGAGCTTCCTCGGCTGGTATCTTTATACATGGGACATGCGCACGGCGCTCAATATTGCCGCCGCCGTGCTGATCATCACCTGTCCCTGCGCGCTTGGCCTTGCGGTGCCTGCGGTCACCACGGCGGCCTCGGGGCGGCTCTTTCGACGCGGCATGCTGATCAAGCATGAAACCGCGCTGGAGCGGCTGGCGCAGGTGGATACGGTGGTGTTCGACAAGACCGGCACGCTGACCACCGGCACGCCGCATCTGACCAATCTCAATGCCCTGCCGCGCGCGGCGGTGGAGACGGCGCTGGCATTGGCGCAGGGCTCGTCGCATCCGCTGGCGCAGGCAATCACCAAGGCGGCGCGCGATGCAGGTTTTGCCGCGGCGGAGGTGCGCGAGGTGACCGAGGTGCCGGGCTATGGCACAAAGGGGCTGTTTGCAGGCGAGGAGGTGCGGCTTGGCCGCGCAAGCTGGACGGGGGCCGAGGGGCTGTCGCAGACCGCGACGTATCTGAAAATCGGCGCTGCGGCCCCGCTGGCGCTGACCTTCACTGACGCCCTGCGGCCGGGGGCCGAAGAGGCCGTGCAGGCGCTGGTTAATGGGGGCAAGCGCGTGATCCTGATGTCGGGCGACACGACGCCAGCGGTCGAGGCCCTGGCGCAGCGTCTGGGTATTCCGCAGTGGGTGGCCGAGGCACTGCCCGCCGACAAGGCGGCCCGTGTCGAGGCGCTGCGCAACGAGGGCGCGCATGTGCTGATGGTCGGCGACGGGCTTAACGATACAGCTGCATTGGCCGCCGCGCATGTGTCGATTTCCCCCGCCACGGCGCTCGATGCTGCACGGGTGGCATCGGATATCGTGCTTCTGGGCAATGACCTATCACCCATCGGGGCGGCCTGCGAGACGGCCAAATCCGCCACCCGCCGGATCCGTGAGAACTTCCGTATCGCCACCGTCTACAATATCATCGCGGTGCCGCTGGCAGTGGCGGGGCTCGCGACGCCGCTGATCGCGGCCTTGGCCATGTCGCTCAGTTCGATTACGGTGTCCCTGAATGCCCTGCGACTGAGGTAAGCGATGAATATTCTCACCTACCTGATCCCGATATCACTCATTCTGGGGGGCGTCGGCCTTGTGGCCTTTGTCTACACGGTGCGCAGCAACCAGTATGACGACCCCGAGGGTGACGCGCGGCGCATCCTCTCGGATGACTGGGACGACCACCCCAAGCCCTGAGCCGTCTTCATCTTGCCGAAAATATCCCGGGGGTTTGGGGGTTGGCCCCCAATTGCGCCGTGATCAGCTTGGTCCGATCATGAAGCAGGTCATCTGCTTTGCCTGCAACCGGCGGCAGGCGAGGTCGGCGCTGTCGCGGGTCATGCCCATGAAATTCGCGTCGAATCCGGTGGGCCGTTTCACGACCTTGCGCAGGCTACCGTCGAGCGTCGCCATTTCGCTGAGCGCGGTTTGCAAGAGGACCTGACGCGCCTTGTACTGGCTGGGGAAGCGACCCACGTTCACGCCCCAGTGCCGACCCCCGGAGGTGGAGACGCGGGTCACGATCTCTGCCACCGGGTCTGTGGCCTCGGCGCTGGCAAGCGTGATGTCCTTGGGGCGGGGTTCCGGCCGGATGGCGGCATTGACCGCCTCGGCGATGGCGGTGCTGCCCTGTGCGGTTTGCATGGCGGTCTCGTCTGCGGTGGCTGACTCGACTATGCTGTCCTGTGCCGCAAGCAGCGCGCGTTCGATGTCGCCGCTGTCGGCGATGACCACCGGGGCGGTTTCGGCACCCGGGCGCGGGCGGGGACGCAGGCTTTTGCGGACGGCGGCGGCGGCGGCGAGGCGCACGGTCTTGCCGGCAAGCTCGGGGCGCGCGCCGCCGGCGGCGATCATCACCGGCTGACTGCCTATCTTTCCCAGATAGGTCGGGCGGGCTGGTCGGGCGAGGGCCACACGGCTCGGGGCCTTGCGAAAACCCAGATTGAGCAGTTCCGCGACCTTGGCGTTACGCGATGTGGTCGAATTCCCGCCGAAGACCGTGGCGATGATCCGCTCGCCGCCGCGTTCGGCACTGGCGGTGAGGTTGAAGCCCGCTGCGCGAGTATAGCCGGTCTTGATCCCGTCCGCGCCATTATAGCTCTGGAGGAGACGGCGATTGGTATGGCTCACCGAGCGCACGCCCGCATTTGTCGTGATGCGCGAGAAGAGATTGTAATATTCGGGATAGTCGTAGAACAGGTGCCGCCCCATGATCGTCATGTCGCGGGCGGTCGACAGGTGCCCGCCCTCTGTCAGGCCATGGGCGTTCTTGAACGTGGTGCGGGTCATTCCGAGCGCCTTGGCGGTGCGGTTCATACGCCGGGCGAATTGTGCCTCGGACCCTTCGATCGCCTCAGCAAGGGCAGTGGCGGCGTCATTGGCGGATTTGACCGCCGCCGCGCGGATCAGGTAGCGCAGGGCGATGGTCTGGCCCGCGCGCAGGCCAAGCTTGCTGGGCGGTTCGCTGGCCGCGAATTTGGAAATCCGCACCTTGTCATCAAGGCTGATCTCGCCGTTCTCGACCGCTTCGAACACGACGTAAAGCGTCATCATCTTGGTGAGCGAGGCCGGGTGCAGGCGGGTATCGGCATTGCGCGCATAAAGCACCTTGCCGTTGCGCGCGTCCATTACCAGACCCGCGTAGGGTGCCGCTGCCGCGCTCAACGGTACGATCACCAACATCCAGAAGGTCGCGAACGCCACCAAACCCCAACGGATCGGCTGCCTGCCCCGTGTTTTCATAGAACCGCTCTTTTACTGCCTCGTGTCGCCGATTTTTCGGCTGACATCTTTTATAATTCCATAATAGCACAATTTATTTTTCTTTTAAAGTATTCGTTTACAACGAGTTTTTGAAGGTGCAGCCGGTATTGTCGGCAATATGTAGTGGGTATTGAGGGTGGAAGCCTCAAGATGAACCTAACGCGTAAGGCAGTGGGTTGCGCACCTTTCAAAAGATGTCTGTCTACCTCAGAAGTATATGCCTGATTTTTCAGCGGGATTGTTCGTGCTCGAAGCGCTGGCGCGCGATGGCCTCGTTGCGATCGGCCTTTTGCTGATCGGCGAGGGCCTTTTCTACGTAGTTGAGATGTGTGTTGATTGCGGCGCGGGCAGCTTCGGGATCGCGCGCCTGAATCGCGGTGTTGATCGCCCGGTGCTGATCAAGCAGGGCGCCGCGCGTGGTGCGCTGCTTGAACATTACCTGACGATTGTAGAACACGCCTTCGCGCAGCAGCTGGAACATTGAGCGCATCATGTGCAGCATGATCACGTTGTGGCTGGCCTCGATGATTGCCATGTGAAACTCGGCATCGAGCCGCGCCTCATCCGCCGGATTGGTCTTCTTATGGGCGGTTTCCATCTTGTCCATGATGGTCTGGATCACCTGCAGATCGGTATCCGAGGCAAGGCGCGCGGCGCGGCAGGCGGCCAGCCCCTCGAGATCGCGGCGAAAGCCGATATAATCGAACACGGCCTCGTCGTGATCTGCGAAAAGCCGGATCAGCGCGTCGGAAAAGGCGCTACCGAGGACATCGGCGACATAGATACCTGCTCCTGCGCGGGTGGTCAGCAGGCCCTTGTCCTGTAACTCGGCGATCGCCTCGCGGAGCGACGGGCGCGACACGCCCAGTTTGTCGGCCAATTCCCGCTCGGCGGGGAGGCGTTCTCCGGGCCGCAGGATGCCACGCAGGATCAGTTTCTCGATCTGACGTGTCACCGCTGTAGAAAGTTTCTCTGGTGTGACCTTTTGAAATGGCATGCGCGCGCCCCTTGAAAATTGGTTATACGATATGACCAATTTTTCCTTGCGGCAAGCGGCGTGATATCAGAACTCCACCCCCGGCTGCGCCTTGACGCCCTGGCTGCGGAACGGGTGCTTGATCTCTTTCATCTCGCTTACGAGGTCGGCGAGGTCGATCAACCCCGGTTTGGCGCTGCGCCCGGTCAGCACGACATGGGTCATTGGCGGCTTTTCCTCGGCCAGAAACAGCATTACGTCGTCGAGGTCGAGATAATCGTAGCGCAGGGCGATGTTGATCTCGTCCAGCAGGACCATTTTGTTGGTGTCATCGCGGATCAGCTCCTTGGCCTTTTCCCAGGCGGCCTGCGCCATTTCGGTGTCGCGCTCGCGGTCCTGTGTGTCCCAGGTAAAGCCCTCGCCCATGGTGTGGAAGGCGCAGACATCGCTGAACCGCTCTTTAAGAAGGCTGCGCTCACCGCTTGGCATGCTGCCCTTGATGAATTGCACCACGGCGCATTGCATACCGTTGCCGATGCAGCGCAGGATCATACCGAAGCCGGAACTGCTCTTGCCCTTACCATTGCCGGTATGGACGATGATCAGGCCCTTTTCCTCGGTCTTGGTCGCCATGATCTTGTCACGGGCGGCCTTGATGCGCTTCATCTTTTCCTTGTGAACTTCGGGGTCGAGGGCCATGCGTTCTCTCCTGCGTCTAGCTCTTTTGCGAGGACTTTTGGCAGAGCCGCGCGCGTGCGCAAGGGTTTTCGGCAGAGATATGAGAAGGCTTTGTTAACCGTTGTGCGGGCAAGCTTGGTTATGCGCGCGTGTCTGATCCTCTGCCTCGCTTCTTTGGCGGGGTGCAATACGCCGGGCCCTGGTTTTCGCGGGGTTGCGGCTGTGCCGGTCGTTGTGGGGCAGAGCCGGTTCGATGTGCGCATAGATGGGCTCTGGGCGCAGGCGATCCGCCGCACGCCGGAATGGGCACCGCGACCGGTGGCCGTGATCCCGCACGCGGTGGCGGCGATGGAAGGGCTGAGCGGCTGTCGCGTGGCGCGTCTGGGGGGCGATCAGGCGATGATGGTGGCGCAATTGGATTGCGGGGCGGGTATGCCGCCGCCCCCGGTACCGGGCTTTAGCTGTCAGATCGAGGAGTTGGGCGACGGATACGGTGATCTGATCTGCCTGCCACGTCGATAGCGCCGCGATATGCGGCTTGATCCCGCATGGTTTTGCCGCCAGAAGGAACGCATCGTGGGCCGCGCCAGGACCGCAGAGCCGAAAGGGCCAGCATCATGGATTACAAGGCAGCAGGCGCGCCGAAGAAAGGCAGCAATGCCCCGCGCCACAAGGAGCATAACGCCCCCGGGTCGCAGAAAAATCCGTTCGGCAAACGCCCCACCAAGGAAGAGCTTGTGGCGCGGCTCAAGGCCAAGGCCCAAGCCCCAAAGAAGGCCTAAAGCGCTTTTTCCATGAAGATCGACGAGGGCGAATTCGGATAATCGCCGAAGCGCCCGCAGGAGGTGAATCCGTGCCGGTCATAAAGACGGTGCGCGGCGTGCAGGGAGTTGCCGGTCTCCAGTTTCAGTGCGGCTAGCCCGAGGCTGCGGGCCTCATCTTCGATCCGACGCAGGATCGCATCGGCCACCCCGCGACCGCGTGCTGCCTCATCGACAAACATGGATTTCACCTCGCCATAGCCCTCACGCAGGGCTAGCGCGCCGGTGCCGAGGCAGGTCGTGCCCTCCATCGCGACGAAAAATCGGATGTCGCCCGCGCACAGTGCATCGATGTCGAGAAAGAAGTTGTCCTCGGGCGGAAACAGCGATTGCATGAGTGCGTGGCTTGCGGTGAGCAACGCAGTTGCGCCCGGTTCCTTGGGGTCGGCGGGGATGATCCGGTAGGGCGTATCGGTGGCGTGCGCGGGCATCTGGGGGCTCTCAGGCGGCAAACACGGGCGACATTAGCAGGCGCGCAGCGCGGTGCAAGTGATGCGTTTCCAGCGGAAATCCGCAATATTATGTGGATAACCGAGCTGACCGCCCCATATACTGTGGTTGGTCGTTGACAGAATCGCGGCGGGCTGGTCACATTCGCCTCTGATGGAATCGCCAAACCCGAGGTGTGCGTGCAGTTCTCCAAACTCCGACTGACCGGCTTTAAGAGCTTTGTCGACCCGACCGATCTGATCATCGCCGATGGTCTCACTGGGGTGGTGGGGCCGAACGGCTGTGGAAAGTCGAACCTGTTAGAGGCGCTGCGTTGGGTCATGGGCGAGAACCGCCCCTCGGCGATGCGCGGCGGCGGGATGGAGGATGTGATCTTTGCCGGGGCCGCGACCCGGCCCGCGCGCAATTTCGCCGAGGTGGTGATTCATCTCGACAATTCCGACCGGCTCGCCCCTGCCGGGTTCAACGATGCCGATCATCTGGAGATCGTGCGCCGGATCACCCGTGACGTGGGCAGCGCCTATAAGGTCAACACCAAGGATGTGCGTGCCCGCGACGTGCAGATGCTCTTTGCCGATGCCTCGACCGGTGCGCATTCGCCCGCATTGGTGCGGCAGGGACAGATCTCGGAACTGATCAACGCCAAGCCCAAGGCGCGTCGGCGTATCCTGGAAGAGGCGGCGGGAATTTCCGGCCTTTACCAGCGGCGGCATGAGGCGGAGTTGAAGCTGCGCGCGGCGGAGACCAACCTGACCCGGGTCGATGACGTGGTCGAACAGCTGGCCGCGCAATTGGCGCAACTGGCGCGGCAGGCCAAGCAGGCGGCGCGCTATCGTCAAATTGGCGAGGAGCTGCGCCTCGCCGAGGGGTTGTTGCTCTACCGGCGCTGGAAAGAGGCTGATCAGGCGCGTGCGTGGGCTGAGGACGAGTTGCGCGAGCGCACTACAGCGGCGTCACGCGCCGAAGCCGCTGCGCGCGAGGCCGCCAAGGTGCGCGCCAATGCCGACGACGCTCTGCCCGCGCTGCGCGAGGAAGAGGCGATCGCGGGGGCGATCCTGCAACGGCTGACGGTGCAGCGCGACACGCTGTCGGAACAAGAGTCCAACGCCCGCCAGCGGATCGAGACGCTGGAGGGGCGTATCGCGCAGCTTGCCCGCGATATCGAGCGTGAGACCGGGCTGAACCACGATGCAGGCGAGACGATCAAGCGCCTCGACTGGGAGGCGGCGGAACTGGCCAAGGGGGCCGAGGGGCACGAGGCCCGGCTGGAGGCCGCGCAGGAGGAGGCACGTGACGCTGCTCGCGTGTTGCAGGAGCGCGAAAGCGATCTGAGCCAGATGACCGAGGACATGGCGCGGCTCTCGGCGCGGCACCAATCGGCGCAGCGCCTGATCGAGGATTGCCGGAAGACGCTGGCCAAGAGCGAGGCCGAGGCCGAGCGCGCTCGAGCCGCGCAAACCCAATCGCGCGAGGCGCTGCGCAAGGCCGAGACCGATCAGGCGGCGGCAGCCAAGTCAGAGGCTGAGGCGGTGGCGGCGGCAGAGGCCGCCGAGGCCGCGCTTGTCACCGCCGACGAAGCCCGCGCCGAGGCGCAGACCCGCGAGGCCGAGGCCCGCGCCGCGCGCTCCGAGGCCGAGGGCGAGACGGGCGCCCTGCGCGCCGAGGTCACGGCGCTGGCCAAGCTGGTCGAGCGCGACACCGCCGAGGGCGGGCAGATCATGGACCGCCTGCAAGTGCAGCAGGGCTTCGAGAAGGCGCTTGGCGCGGCGCTCGCCGACGATCTGCGCGCGCCCGAGGTCAGGGCCGATGGCCCCTCGGGCTGGACCATCCTGCCCGGATACCAGACGCCACAGCCTCTGCCCGAGGGGGTCACTGCGCTGACCAACCACGTCTCGGTGCCCGAGGTTCTGGCGCGGCGCATGTCGCAGATCGGGCTGGTGGACGCCGAGGACGCGCCGCGTTTGCAGCCGCTCCTGAAACCCGGTCAGCGGCTGGTCAGCACCGAGGGCGATCTGTGGCGGTGGGACGGGTTCCGGGCCTGGGCCGAAGATGCGCCCTCGGCGGCGGCACTCCGCCTGCAACAACTGAACCGGCTGGAAGAGCTGAAGCAGCAATTGGAGCATGCCACCGCGCGCGCCGACGGGGCGATGCGCGCGCATGAGGCGCTGCGCGCGCAGCTGGCCGACTGCACCGAAAAGGACCGCGCCGCACGCGAGGCCCGCAGGGCGGCGGATACGGCTGTCAACGCGGCCAACCGCGCGCTGAGCCGGGCCGAGGCCGACAGCAACCTTGCCGGATCGCGGCTCGAGTCCTCGAGCCTCGCGGTGACGCGCCACGAAGAAGAGGCGATGGCGGCGCGCAAGGGGCTGGCAGAGGCCGAAAAGGGACTGTCCGGGCTGGGCGATCTGGAGGCCACGCGCGCCAATCTCGAAGACATCAAGATGACCGTCGAGGCCGCACGCATGACGATGATGGCGAAACGCTCGGCGGCGGATGAGTTGCGCCGCGAGGGCGAGCGGCGCACCCGCCGCAGTCAGGAAATCGCCAAGGAAATCAGCGGCTGGCGGCACCGGCTGGAGACCGCCGAGAAACGCAGCGCTGAATTGGCAGAGCGCAAGGACGCCTCTGAGGCGGAACTGGCCGAAGCCAGTGCGACGCCCGAGATCCTCGCCGCCAAACGCGCGGAATTGGGCGAAGAGATCTCCCGCAGCGAGGCGCGCCGGGCTGAGGCCGCCGATGCGCTCTCGACCGCCGAGGGGGCGGCCCGGCAGGCCGGGCTCGATGAGCGCGAGGCCGAGCGGCAGGCATCAGAGGCCCGCGAGGCCCGCGCCCGTGCCGAGGCCCGCGTCGATGCTGCGCGCGAGACCCGCGATCTGGCCGCCGAGCGGATTGGCGAGGCCATGGACACCACGCCCGACGCCCTGCTCGAAAGCCTTGGGGCCGACCCTGACACGATGCCCGGCTCCGACGCCATCGAGGCGGATGTGAACCGTCTCAAACGGCAGCGCGATGCACTCGGCGCGGTGAACCTGCGCGCCGAGGAGGATGCCAGGGAGGTACAGGAAGAGCACGACACGCTGGTGACTGAAAAGGCCGATCTGGAAGAGGCGATCAAGACGCTCCGGGGTGGGATTGCCAGCCTCAATCGCGAGGGGCGCGAGCGTCTGCTGACCGCGTTCGAGCAGGTCAATTCCAATTTCACGCTGCTGTTTCGGCATCTTTTCGGCGGGGGTGAAGCCAATCTCGTGCTGGTCGAAAGCGATGATCCGCTGGAGGCGGGGCTGGAGATCATGTGCCAGCCGCCCGGAAAAAAACTGTCGACGCTGAGCCTCTTGTCGGGGGGCGAACAGACATTGACCGCATTGGCGCTGATCTTTGCAGTGTTCCTCGCCAATCCTGCGCCCATTTGCGTGCTCGACGAGGTGGATGCGCCGCTTGATGACGCCAACGTGGCACGCTTCTGCGATCTGCTGGATGAAATGTGCCGCCGCACCGAGACGCGGTTCCTGATCATCACCCACCACGCCGTGACGATGAGCCGGATGGACCGGCTCTTCGGTGTGACCATGGCGGAGCAGGGGGTCAGTCAGCTTGTTTCGGTGGACCTCAAGAAGGCCGAAGCCATGGTGGCGTGAGCAACTTCATGCGCATTTGAGACGTATTTTAACCTTTCCTTCACGTCGGCCCGGTGGTGTACTTTTCTTGCGATCCATTGCAGCAGAAGGAGGTGATCAGGCTGAATGAAAGCAATTTTCGAAAATGGATGGTCTTTCTGGCGGCGGGAACGTTGTTGGTCACGGTCATCCGGCTTTTCACGGGACTTTGAGTTCCTAGAAAAGAAGACCCTGCGGAGTTCCAGCTCCGCAGGGTCACGTTTTCGGTGCTCAGACTGAAAACAACTTTCGAATAATCCTTATAGTGCCGATTCCTTAGTAAAAAGTAAAGCGCGGCCCGCACCAAAAGAAAACGCCGCCCCGAGGGGCGGCGTGATACGTGTGCGTCTTGCCCGTGGCTTCAGAAGCCGAGGCCCGCATACTTGTTCTTGAACTTCGACACGCGGCCGCCGGTGTCCATCAGGCGGGAGGAGCCACCGGTCCAGGCCGGGTGCACCGAAGGGTCGATGTCGAGTGAGAGCGTGTCGCCCTCGGCCCCGTAGGTCGAACGCATCTGCACCACAGTGCCATCTGTCATCTTGACGTCGATGAGGTGATAATCGGGATGGATTTCTTTTTTCATCTTGCCAGTCCTTACGCCGACTTGCCCTTGAGGGGCTTGTAATGGGTGTCTTCCGCGATGCGGGCCGATTTGCCGCGGCGCGCGCGCAGGTAGTAGAGCTTCGCGCGGCGGACGCGGCCACGGCGTACCACCTCGATATGCTCGATGTTGGTCGAATAGAGCGGGAACATGCGCTCCACGCCTTCGCCAAAGGAAATCTTGCGGACGGTGAATGAGCCAGCGATGCCCTTGCCGTTGTTGCGGCTTATGCAGACGCCTTCGAAGTTCTGCACACGGGTGCGCGTGCCTTCGGTCACCTTGTAGCCGACGCGGATCGTGTCGCCGGCCTTGAAATCGGGAATGGTCTTCCCGAGCGAGGCGATCTGTTCCGCCTCCAACTGAGCGATAATATCCATCGCTATTCTCCTGATATGCTTGCGGTTTTCCCCGCAAAGGTGGTTTGCGTCCCTCAGAGCTCTTGGTCTTCTTTCGGGTCCGCATGTCGCGCCCGCCAGAGATCAGGGTCGTCCTTGTCGTGTTCAGCCGTTTCCGCAGGCACCCCTCAGGGCCGAAGAAGGCCGGTCGGTGTGATGTGCCAATAAGAAACACGCCCGGAACAGCGATGCCGATTCCAGGCTGCGCGGTGTATAGGCGCAATCGGGGGGCGGATCAAGCCTTGTCGGGGCGCGATTTCAGGTGGCGCTCCCACAGGTCCGGGCGGCGTTCGGCGGTGAGGCGTTCAGACATCTCGCGCCGCCACGCCGCCACCTTCGCATGATCGCCCGAAGTCAACACTTCGGGGATCGGGCGGCCCTGCCATTCGGCGGGGCGGGTGTAGTGCGGATGTTCCAAAAGGCCGCTTGAATGGCTTTCCTCGACGGCGCTCTCGGTATTGCCCAGAACCCCGGGCAACAGCCGCACGCAGGCGTCGATCAGGGCCTGTGCGGCGATCTCTCCGCCGGTCATCACGAAATCGCCCAAGGAGACCTCCTCGATGCCGTAATGTTCGATCACGCGCTCATCCAGCCCCTCGAACCGGCCACAGATCAGCGTCACACCTGGCCCTTGGGCGAGGCGCTGCGCCATGGCCTGATCGAAGCGCCGCCCGCGCGGGCTGAGGTAAATGAGCGGCGCGCCGCGCGGTGCGCTGTCCTGTGCGCGGTCAATGGCGCGGCCCATCACATCGGCGCGCAGGACCATTCCCGCGCCGCCCCCGGCGGGGGTGTCATCGACATTGCGATGCTTGCCCTCGCCAAAGGGGCGCAGGTCGATAGGGGTGAGCGACCACAGCCCGTCCTTGAGCGCGCGACCTGTCAGGCTCTCGCCCAGAACACCCGGAAAGGCCTGCGGCAGAAGGGTAATGACCTGCGCCTTCCACGCGCGGGCAAGCTCCGGCGTGGGTGTGATCAGCTCTCGCGGCTGCAGGGTGGCGCGGATGGATTTGCGCCCGTGGGATTTGGGTGTGTCGCTCATGATGCTGCCGCTTAGCCTCTGGTGCGGGGGGCAGGCAAGGGGTTTTGCGCGGCTCAGTTGTCGGACTGCTCGGCACGGCGATAGCGGCGCAGCACCTTGCGCTTGGCCTCGGCCAGTGCCTTGTCTCCCATGGCGGAGCGGTTGAGCGCGAGAAATTCCTCTGCCGCGTGCTCGGGCTGCGTGTTGTGTTGCGGTGTTGACACGAGCCCCTCGGTGCTCACGCCGAGGTGCTGCAG
>Ga0102943_1001311_pt1 | contig 15637 bp, 14 predicted proteins | sample SalPonC_black_MG_FD_78174 | JGI IMG/M metagenome (GOLD analysis project Ga0102943, IMG submission 78174) | Salt pond soil microbial communities from South San Francisco under conditions of wetland restoration - Salt Pond MetaG... | ecosystem: Environmental > Aquatic > Marine > Intertidal zone >...
CCGAAGGTCAACTGGATCATTGCTTCACGACCACCGTAAACACCACCGTAGGCGAGCAGGTCGGTATCACTGCCATATACTTGGTTGGAGTAGAACATGTTCAGGGGAGAGTAGTGCTGACCAATACCAAGCTGGCCGCCGCCAAAATCCCATTCACCCCAAAGGATACGAACATTGACGCCTGTGCCGTATTCAAACCGGCCGGTCAGTTCATCAGACACTTTTACATTGGCGCCGATACGGGCATTTCCCTGCAGGCCCTGCTCGTAATTTGTAGTGTCAGCAATATCAAAGTCTTCATAAAATGTTGACACCCGGGAAGACCCGTAAAAATTCCAGTCAGCTGCTGCTGCTGTCATTGCAGAACCTGCAACCAATGCCAGGGCTGCAACCAAAACCATTAATTTTTTCATCTTTTTCTCCTTGAATTTTTGTAAATAACCACCTGAAATCGGGCACCATGCCTTCCTTTTAAGGGCGTAGCACCAAATCAGTATCTCTTTTAAAGCAGTTTATACACACTTGTCAATCTTTTTTTTATTTTTTTCCATTACTGCAGTTCATAGGAGATGATACTGGAGGATTTGTCCTTGGACAAAATCGCCAATTTGGTCTGGGTCACCACCGAGACCACCAGTTCTTTTTTGCCGTCCCCGGTGATATCGGCGATGGCAAAATCACTGATCCAGCCCTGCAGGGCCGTGGTCTGGAAAACCGGGGCCAGGGCAATGCCGTTCCAGGAAAGCGCCTTGAGGGCACCGTTTTTGAACCGCTTATACCGGCCGATTGCCCCGCCGCCGAACTCATTGTTCTGGACCGCCAGAACTTCCGGTGTATCATCTGCATTAATGTCGTGCAGCGCCATTCGGGGATGGATATAGACCCGTTCCCGGTAGGACGCATCCGTATCATTTTTGGGCATGAGCCACACATGGGGCGTGCCCCCGTATTTTTCCGTGCTTTCCCATTCCGTTGAACCGCTGTCATTGGTCACCACCAGCCGGCCGAACCGGTTGGTCATCACATATTCATCGGCGGTATCAGACGTAATCGGACCCTTAGCCAGGGACAGCACCGAGGTGTTTCTGGGAAACCGGACCGTTTTCTGCCGGCTATAGCCGGTATTGCCGGCCTGCAGGGTATAAATCCGCCCGTCAAAGGGGCTGTCACCGGTATACTGGCCCAAAAGGGTCTGGGTGCCGTCCCGGGCCGTCAGCACCCGGTAGTAATAGGACTGGTTGTCCGCCAGGGTCACATAATCGGAGCCATTGTATTCCACCACAAAGGACTGGAGCCCGTCCCGGTGGATGGTCAGGCTGGTGACAAAAATTTCCGGATACCCGTTGGCATTGATATCAGCGATGTCCAGGGACACGATGCGGTTGGTGGAGGCGTACTCCAGCTCTCTTTCCAGCACCAGCTGGTTTCCGGACATCTGGTGGATCATGAGGGTGTCGTCCGTGGCTGCCACCACCTGGATGGTGCCGTCCTTGTTCAAATCGCCTGCTGCCATGGCCGTGATGACCGCTTCAAGGCTCAAATGGGTGGCAAATCCTTTGCCCCCCTGCTGCTGCAGATTGACAAACCCGCCCTGGTAAGCAGTGCCCTGCCCTGCAGCCTGGAATCCCCCCGGCGCCTGAGGCCCCTCCGGGGTGGGCTGTGCATAGAGTTCATTGGCAATGGACCGGTTGAACACTTTTTGGTTGATATCCCCGGCAAAAGCGTTCACCAGCGGAATCACATCCCCCATGTTGTTGCTCTGTTCAAAAAAGGTCAGGGCCGGCGCATCGCCTGTGACATCCACCATGGCGGCATCCAGGCTCACGCTTTCCCCGAAATGGGTCAGGCTGCCGAACAGCACATAATCCGCACCCAGCTGCTCACCCACGGCCCGGGCCTGGGCCTGGGTCAGCACCCCATTGTCCCCTGCAGGAGACCTGCCCATGGCGTTGTCCACCGTGTCCCGGTCCAGCACATCCACCTTGCCGGGATCTGACAGCCGGGAAGAGAGCATGGAAAACAGCCCGTTCTGCAGAAAGGTCAGGTCCCGGGGGGAATTCATGGCAAAGGGAAGTACTGCCACGGTTTTGGGGGCGGCCCCTGCCGTCGGACAGATGACACCCAGCATAAACATACACACAATGCATCCGGCTGATGCAGCCAATCGTCGGAATCTCACAGCAACACTCCTTTAATACTCGGTTAAGAGGGGGCTTGGTTTATCGGCACTTTTGTGAAAAAGCCCAATAAGCCGCCTGACCCCGGACCGTATTCAATCCTTTTGGTTTTTACATTTCCCGGCACTATATATCAACCGGAAATATCAAACAACCCTTTTAAACAGCTTTTCCATCCGCTTCTTATCAAAGGTGACAAGGGTGGGCCTGCCATGGGGGCAGTGAAAGGGATTTTCACAGGCAAACAGGTCTTTTATCAGGGTTTCCATCTCTTTAGGGGACATGGATCTATTGGCCTGGACCGCATGGTGGCAGGCCATGGAGATGAGGCAGTTTTCCAGCCATTGTTCTGTGACGGCAGTGTCACCGGTTTCCATAAGGGTTTCCACAATACCCTGCACCAGGGGTTTCACCGGTTTTTGTGCCAGAAGACCGGGCACTGCCTTGATCACGAAAGTGGTACCGCCAAAGGGCTCGATGACCAGGCCCAGGGTCTCCAGTTCCGCCAGGATTGAGGACAGAAGATCCGCCTCCCCGGCGCTGAATTCCAGGGTTTCCGGCACCAGCAGAAACTGGCTGTCTTTGGGCAGACGCGCATGCCGGTGCTGCAATGCCTCGTACACCACCCGTTCATGGGCTGCATGCTGGTCCACCAGCACCAGACACCCCTCCTGATCTGCAATAATATAGGTACCCATGACCTGGCCCAACACCGCAGGGCTTTTCTGGATACTTGCATCACCAGGGGTCTGGGTTGCCGCAGAGGACAGAACGCTTTCAGCCTGGTGGGAGGAATCTGCTGAATCTGCAGGTCTGGACAGGGCCGATGGCGGCGACAGGCCTGATGGCGGTGACAGAGATGACGGACGTGAAGGATGTGATGGAGCACCCCCTGGTTCTTCTGCCGGTGAATCTGATGCAGCAGAAACAGATGGATGAGGGGGGGCAGCAGATGACTGCGGGGAGCTATCTGACGCACCTGACAGGTCTGATGGGTCTGACATGTCTGGTGGGTCTGATGGACCTTGGCCGGGAAGATGGTCTGCTCTTGCTGTCCATCGTTCCCCCCATGGCAGGGGTGCCTGAACCGATGGGTACTCCCGGGCCTGCTCTCCCCAGGCGCTTTCCATGGGCTCGGATGTCCGGGACCGGGGCATCTGACGGGAACCGGTATAGGCGGTGACGGTCTGTTGGGCCGCGACCAGGGAGGTTTCCACCGCCTGTGCCACGGCCTGGTATACCGGCTGGGGAGACAAAAACTTTATTTCCCGTTTAGAGGGGTGGACATTCACATCCACCTGGTCACAGGGCAGATCGCAGCAGATCACTGCCACGGGAAACCGGCCTTTCATGATCCGCCCGGCAAACCCCCGGAACACGGCCGCCACAATGCCCTTGTCATATACCAGGCGGTTGTTCACAAACAGATAGATCCGGCCGGCAGTGGACCGTGTCACCGAAGGATGGGCGCAGACCCCGGATATATGGATCGGTCTTCCCCCGTGATCCAGGGTATGGTCCATGGGATACAGCTGGTCTGCCACATCCGTTCCCAGCACCAGCATGGCCCGGTGCAACAGGTCCTGATCCGCTGGGAAATGCCGCACCGGTTTGCCGTTGGCATGCATGGAAAATCCCACCTTTGGGTTGCCCAGGGCCATGCCGGAAATGGTATCTGTGATATGGCCGGCTTCCGTGGTGTCTGCCTTGAGAAATTTGCGCCGGGCCGGGGTGTTGAAAAACAGGTGTTTGACCGCCACCATGGTGCCGTCCGGAGCACCGGTTTCCGACACCTGCAACAGTTTTCCCCCGGCCATCTCCACCCGGGTGGCGGTATCCGCATCCTTGGATTTTGTCACAAGGCAAAACCGGGAAACCGATGCAATGGAGGGCAGGGCTTCTCCCCTGAACCCGAAGGTCCCGATGGAAAACAGATCTGTCTGGTCGAAAATCTTGCTGGTGGCATACCGCTCGATGGCCAGCAATGCCTGGTCCCGGGACAGGCCTGTGCCGTCGTCTGCCACCCGGATCAGGGACTTGCCCCCTTTTTCCATCTCAATGGTGATATGTCCGGCATTGGCATCGATGCTGTTTTCCACCAGTTCTTTTACCACGGATGCCGGCCGCTGCACCACCTCTCCGGCGGCTATCTGGTTGGACAGGATCTCCGGCAGAATACGGATCATTTCAGTCTGCCTGTTTCACAAACCGCAGCAAAAATTCAGAATCTTTGGGGCTTAGGTCAAACTGCAGGGAGGCTGTATCAGCCAGTTTTTCCACCGGGGTATCAGGATTTTTTTTTCTTTGTTCACTGACCCACTGGATCGCTTTTTTCAACGCCTCTCCCTGGGGGTGTACATTTGCCATTGTATGCTCCTTTTTATTCTCAAAGCGCTGGAAACTGCTGGTGCAGGCCCAGAGATTTTTCCATGCCGTACCCTGCCCGCACCAGGGACAGTTCATCAAACCGGGCTGCCATCATCTGAATGCCGATGGGAAGACCCTTTGCCGAAAATCCGCCAGGCACTGATATACCGGGGACCCCGGCCATGTTGGCGGACAGGGTGAATATATCGGTCAGGTACATGGTGAGGGGGTCATCCACTTTTTCGCCTATGCGGAATGCCGGTGTCGGGGCCACCGGTGACAACAGGATGTCACAGTCTTCAAAAGCCCTGGAAAAATCTTCCATGATCAGTGCCCTGACCTGGGAGGCTTTGCCGTAATAGGCATCATAATATCCGGCTGACAGGGCATAGGTGCCGATGATGATCCTGCGCTGCACCTCCGGGCCGAACCCGCGGGACCGGGTCTGCTTGTACATGTCGATAAGATCATCTGCCTGGTCCGCCCGGAACCCGTATTTGACCCCGTCAAACCGGGCCAGGTTGGAACTGGCCTCACACGGGGCAATGATATAATAGGCGGCCACCACATATTCAGCATGGGGCAGCGAGACCTCCTTGATGTTTGCCCCCAGCTCCGTAAGCACCTTTATTGCAGTTTCGAACACCGCCAGCACATCCGGATCAACCCCTTCCATGCCAAGATACTCTTTGGGGACCCCCACGGTCATCCCTTTCAGGCCATGTTTTTCAAAGGCTGCAAGGCCTGCGGTAAAATCCGGCACCTCCCTGGAGACACAGGTGGAATCCATGGGGTCATGCCCGGCAATCAGGTTCAGCACCAGGGCTGCATCTTCCACGGTGCGGGCAATGGGGCCGATCTGGTCCAGGGAGGAGGCATAGCATACCAGGCCGAACCGGGACACCCGGCCATAGGTGGGTTTGAGCCCCACCACCCCGCAATGGGAGGCGGGCTGGCGGATGGAGCCGCCGGTGTCAGTTCCCAAAGCGGCACAGCAGAACTGCGCTGCCACGGCAGCTGCAGAGCCCCCGCTGGACCCGCCCGGCACATAATCCAGGTGCCAGGGGTTTTTTGTGGGAAAATAGGCGGAGTTTTCCGTGGATGATCCCATGGCAAATTCATCCATATTGGTTTTGCCCAGGATCACCCCATGGGCCTGTTTGAGCTTTGAAACCACGGTTGCGTCATACCCGGGAACAAAGTTGTCCAAAATTTTCGACCCGCAGGTGGTGCGCATGCCCCGGGTACACAAAAGGTCCTTGAGGGCCATGGGGATCCCGGTAAACATTGTCTGGTTTCCGGCAGCTATCTGTCGGTCGGCAGCATCTGCCCGGGCCATGGCGTCTGCCCCATCCTTCAAAAGAAAGCTGTTGATGGTGTCGTCATGGGCCGCAATCCGGTCCAGCAATGCACGGGTAAGCTCCCTGGAGGATATTTTTTTTTCATCCAGCAGCCGGCGGGCGCCTGCCAGGGTCAGTGTGTGTAACTCCATCTGTATTTCCTTATGTCATCTATCGGGCTATTTCACCACCCGTGGTACCAGATAATAATCTGCGTCTTTCTGCGGGGCGTTGGCCAGGGTCACCGCAGGGCCGGGACTTGGAAAGATCTTGTCTTCCCGCAGCACATTCTGCATGAATGCAGCCCCGGATGCAGGTTTCACCCCTGTTACATCCACATGGGCCAGTTTGTCCATATAGTCCAGAATACCGCTCAACTGCTCACAAAGGGATGCTTTGCTGCGGTCATCGATTTCCAGGCGGGCCAGATGGGCAATATTTTCTACTTCCTGTTGGGAAATTTTCATGGTCATTCCTTTTTGATAACCATGCCGTTGATATCGGCCTGGTTGAGTTTTTCAAGATACCTGCGCGCCGCATCCCGGGTGGCAAACCCCCCACTCCTTACCCGGTACCAGGTCACACCGTCTATCTTTTTGCTGGTGCGGGTTGCGGCAAACCCTTTTTCATGCAGCACTGCTGTCTGGGTGACGGCATCTGTAAAGGATTTAAAGGCTGCCACCTGGATAGTGTAGGGACCACCGGCTCCGGAACCGGGAACTGCCCCGGCAGTATCCTGTTTTTTCTCTGAAACAGCTGCCATTTTGGCTGTGGCGGCCCTATTGAAGGTGGCGGCTTTTTTACTGGTTTTCACCGGGATGGCACCTGTCTGCATTGTCTGGTTTGCATCAGGCGTATCCTGCATATCTGTGGCTTTTGGCTGCATCTGTTCTGCATCCACAAAATTTTCTTCCAGCATGCCCCCGGTATCCTCAGCTGCCATCATGGGCAGTTCTTCTGGTTCCTCTGGTTCACTTAAGGCCTCGTAATAGTGCAGGTTTATTCTGGTGTCCCGGTTTTCTTTATGCTCCCTGTTTTCCGTTTTCCGGGCAATTGCCATCAGCCGCTCCTGAAACCCTTGTGTTTGGAATGTCACAGGGGCTGTGCCCCGGCCCACCATGATCCCCAGCAAAAACATCCATCCACTGATAAATATATACAGGGTATATTTCATGGCCCCCTTAAAGGACATGGTCACATTCTTTCAGGCGCAGACACCCCTAACAGCCCAAGCCCGTTGCGGATCACCTTTTTCACGGCCAGCACCAGGCTCAGCCGCGCCCCGGATAATGCAGGATCCGGGGTGATCACTTTATGCCGGTTGTAATACCCATGAAACGCAGATGCCAGAGACATCAGATAGGTGAAAATCACATGGGGATGGCAGGTGGCTGCACTTTTTTGCACCTGTTCTGGAAATCCTGCCAGAATTTTGATCAGGTTGATCTCTTCTGGTTCCACCAGATGGGACAGATGCCGGCCCCGGGTGAAATCTTTGTCATTTATCAGGTCCTGCGCCTGTGCCTTGGACAGAATGCCGGCAATACGGGCGTGGACATACTGGACATAGTAGACCGGGTTGTCACTGCTTTTCTGCTTTGCCACCTCCAGGTCAAAATCCAGGCCAGAGTCATAGCTGCGGCTCAAAAACATGAACCGTGCCGCATCTTTTCCCACCTCATCCACAATATCCTTGAGGGTGACAAATTCTCCCGCCCTGGTGGACATCTGCACAGGTCTGCCCCCCCGGAGCAGGTTCACCAGTTGCACCAGGATGACCTGAAACTGGTCCCGCTTTTTCCCCATGGCCACGATTGATGCAGCCATGCGGTTGATATACCCGTGGTGGTCCGCCCCCCAGACATCGATCACCCGGTGAAAGCCGCGTTCAAATTTTTCCTGGTGATAGGCAATATCCGAGGCAAAATAGGTGGTCATGCCGTTGCTTCTTTTCACCACCCGGTCTTTTTCGTCCCCGAAACCACTGGTTCTGAACCACAGGGCCCCCTCATTTTCATACGCCAGGTCTTTTGCCTGAAGATCTGCCAGGGTATATGCAATCCGGCCGGAATCGTACAAGCTCTGCTCGCTGAACCATTTGTCAAAGACCACCCCGAAAGCGGCCAGGTCATTGCGAATATTTTCAAGTATCTGTTGTGCCGCATATCTGGCACACACGGCAATGGCGGCATCCGCTTCCTGATCTGCAAAATCCGGGGACTGGCTTTCCAGCACCTGGCGTGCCAGATCCCTGATATAGTCTCCCTGATAACAGTCTTCGGGAAAAGCGATGGAACGGCCCGCCAGTTCCTGAACCCGGAACCAGACTGATCGTCCCAGGGTGTTTATCTGCCGGCCGGAATCATTGATATAGTATTCTTTGGACACCCTGAAACCGGCAAAGGCCAGGATATTGCCCACAGCATCCCCTACGGCAGCTCCCCGGCCATGCCCCACATGCAAAGGGCCTGTGGGGTTGGCTGAGACAAACTCCACCTGGACCCGTTCTCCTTTACCGACATCCGAGGCCCCGTAACGGGTATCTGCTGCAAATATCCGGTCCACCACCGGATGCCAGGCAGACGGCCGCAGAAAAAAATTGATGAACCCGGGCCCTGCCACCTCCACTTTGTCAATGAATGATGGCTTATCCATGGCTGCCACAAGGGCATGTGCAATTTTCTGCGGGGCCATTTTCTGGATGCCTGCCGACACCATGGCAAAATTGGTGGACAAATCCCCCTGGGAATCATGTTTTGGCGCTTCGATTTCCATCTCCGGCATCTGTTCAGACGGCAGGGCGCCGGCGTCAAACGCCTTTTTGGCAGCGTTTTGCACAAGGTCTTTTATGGTATTTTTCATAGGGCCTGGTTTTTCATCCGCCTTTTAGTTTTCATGTTCAGAGGTATCTTCCGGGGTAAATCTCGGGGTATCGTCTTCATCATCGATCTCTTTGATTTCATCCTCTTTGGAATCCCCATCCTCATCCAGCAGTGCGTCCAGCTCGACATCCTCTTCTTCGAGCACAAATTCCTCCTCTTCCGCCAGGGTTTCTGAATCTTTGAACTCCACAATGACCTTTTCCTGGGCTGTATCAGCGAAAAAACCACTGGTTTCTTCATGGAGTTTGACACACAGGTCCATGGTGGGAAAAAATGACCTGCGCCGCAGCAGCCGGGCAAAAGATTCCAGCCCTTGCTGTGCGGCAGCGGCCATCTGTGCAAGGTCATAGGTTTCCTCATGCAGGGGCATGACAACCCCGGGATCCACCTCACCGGATTCCAGTACCGTCAAGATATTGTCTTTCACATTTTTTTCAAAACGAATTTTCTGTTTCATCTACTGTCTCCTGTAAAAAGCTATAGCCTAAAACCCCTTAATATAGCGCAACCATTCTTTGTGTCAACAACAAGATGCGCTGTAAAAATCCAGGTTAGGTATTGACCTGTTTTGAACAAGATGATATATAGCTTTGGTTATATTATGGAGGAGTGGCCGAGCGGCTGAAGGCGGCGGTCTTGAAAACCGTTAAGTGTCAAAGCTTCGTGGGTTCGAATCCTACCTCCTCCGCCATAAAAAATTTTTGGGAGAAATGGCCGAGTGGCTGAAGGCGCTCGCCTGCTAAGCGAGTATGGGGGTAACACTCCATCGAGAGTTCGAATCTCTCTTTCTCCGCCACAGTCATAGGGTTATCAGGGCCTGGACAGGTACCTTGATAACCCTTTTTTCATGCCGGTTTTAACTTTGCACAAGGCCCTTCTTCCATGGGGTGTTTGTCCTGAATTGCCCGCAAAAGGCATGCTTTTACCCTTGACATAAAATTTGAGTAAGTTTATATCCTTCTAAAAAATTATTTCAGGCCCTATTGCTGAATAAACCAGGGAAAGTGCATACCCAAATGACAGTAAAACAGATCCTTACAGACAATCACAGTATATTGCTGAAAAAATGGTTCCAGGCCACCATTGACACCTACCCTGCCCAGAGCGCAGAAATTCTGGGCAGGGATGTGGACCGGTTTGACAACCCTGTTGGGGCTGTCACCAGGGAAGCTTTGGAAGATGTCCTGCATCTGCTGGCATCTGATTATGCCAGTGATACCCTGGAAAAGGCCCTGGACCCTGTTATCCGTATAAGGGCGGTCCAGGCATTTTCCGCTGCCGAGGCGGTCAGCTTTATTTTTGCCCTCAAAGACATCGGGGAAACCGTCATGGATTCAGCTTTTGCCAAAGAATTTGACCGGATGGTGGACCAGGTCGCTCTGGCCGGGTTCAACCGGCTGATGAAGTGCAGAGAAGATATTTTCCTTTTAAAGGCCACAGAAAGCAAACGGCGCATTCATGCAGCCTTTGAAAGGGCGGGTTTGGTAGAGGAGCTCAAGGAGGAGGACCTGCTTGGCTCAAAAAAATCGTAACATGCCGGACAAAATGTATGGTTTGTCCGGCATACAATCTATGAGGTGGTTACAACATGACACAAAAGTACTTGATCCCCCTGATCGCCGTATTTCTGCTTTTTCTCGTGGCATACACAGGGGCGGGGGCAGGACTTGGGTGGTTCTTCGGGATTGTCGTTCCCTATCTGGCAGTGCTGGCCTTTCTGGTCGGCTTTGTCGTGAAAGTGATGGGATGGGCAGCATCTGCTGTTCCCTTCAGAATCCCCACAACCTGTGGACAGCAAAAGTCACTTCCCTGGATTAAACAAAACCGTATTGACAACCCTGATACGTCATCTAATGTGTTTTTGCGGATGCTGCTGGAAATATTCATCTTCCGGTCTCTTTTCCGCAACACCAAGGCCGCATTCAACCGCAATGCAGCCAACCGGATCACCTATTCATGGGAGATCTTTTTGTGGGTGGCGGCCCTGGCATTCCATTATGCTTTTCTGGTGGTGCTGCTGCGGCATTTCCGTTTTTTTACCGCCCCGGTGCCCGGTGCTGTTCAGTTTTTAGAAGCCCTGGACGGTATTGTGCAGCTGGGCTTGCCCGGGTTGTTTTTATCCGGCGTGGTCCTGCCGGCAGCGGTCCTGTTTCTTCTGGCACGAAGGCTGTTTGATGCCAAGGTGAGATACATATCCCAGGGATCGGACTATTTCCCGTTGTTTTTGATTCTGGGCATTGCTGCCACCGGGATTTCCATGCGGTATTTCACCAAAGTGGATGTAACCGGCATCAAAGAGATGACCATGGGACTGGTGACCTTCAGCCCGGTTATCCCTGACGGCATAGGCGGACTGTTTTACGGCCACCTGTTTCTGGTAAGCATTCTGTTTGCCTATTTTCCAGCCAGCAAGCTCATGCATCTGGGGGGGGTGTTTTTGAGTCCCACCCGAAACATGGCCAACAACAACCGGGCCCAACGGCATGAAAACCCCTGGAATTATGATGTGCCTATCCATACCTACGAGGATTATGAAGATCACTTCAGAGACAAAATGATTGAAGCTGGGCTGCCAGTGGAAAAGAAGGAGTAATCAATGGCCGACGAACTGACACCAGATGAATTACTGGATAAAATAGACTATGGTGCACCATCCGGGGACTGGATGGATACCACCAAATCCGTGCAGATCCGGCCCGGCATGTACTGCTACGCGGCCAAGGCGGAAAGTGTAGAAACCTTAGGGCTGCCCAATGCCAGGCCCTGGAACCCTGTTGAAGAGGACTGGAAACTGCCGGACAACTGGCAGCAGATCATCCATGAAGGCATCAAGGAACGCCTGGAGCGGTTCAGAACATTCAAGATCTTCATGGATGTGTGCGTCCGCTGCGGGGCCTGTGCCGATAAATGCCATTTCTTTTTGGGCACGGGTGATCCCAAGAACATGCCGGTCCTCAGAGCTGAGCTGCTCAGATCCATTTACAGGAATGACTTCACCACTGCCGGGAAAATTCTGCAGAAAATCCCCGGCGGGCAGCGCCTGGGGGGGAACCGTCCGCTGACCCTGGATGCGCTAAAGGAGATGTGGTACTACTTCTTTCAATGCACGGAATGCCGCCGCTGTTCGGTTTTTTGTCCCTACGGCATTGATACGGCGGAAATCACCATTATTGGACGAGAACTGCTCAACCTGCTGGGCCTGAACATTGACTGGATTGCCACACCGGTCTCCAACTGCTACACGACGGGGAACCATCTGGGCATCCAGCCCCATGCTTTCAAGGACATGCTGGAATTTTTCGTGGAAGATATTGAAGACATCACTGGTGTGGACTGCACGCCCAACTTCCAGAAAAAAGGGGCCGACATCCTGTTCATCACCCCGTCAGGCGATGTGTTTGCCGATCCCGGCACCTATACCTGTCAGGGATACCTGATCCTGTTCCAGTACCTCAAGGAAAAATACGGCCTGGATGTGACCTGGTCCACTTATGCCTCCGAAGGCGGCAACTTTGGATTTTTCACCTCCCACGAGACCATGAAACGGTTGAACGCCAAAATGTACTATGAAGCCAAGCGTTTGGGTGTCAAATGGATACTGGGCGGAGAGTGCGGCCACATGTGGCGGGTCATCCACCAGTACATGGACACCATGAATGGGCCTGCCGACTTTCTGGAAGTGCCGGTGAACCCCATCACCGGTACCCGGTTTGACAATGCCGCTTCCACCAAGATGGTGCACATCACCGAATTTACAGCAGACCTGATCAAGCACGGCAAACTGGAACTGGACAAGGGCCGCAACGCCAACCGGATCCTGACCTTCCATGATTCCTGCAACCCTGCCAGGGGCATGGGCCTTCTGGATGAACCCCGGTATGTGATCAACAATGTGTGCGACAATTTCTATGAAATGCCGCCCAACACCATCCGGGAAAACACCTTCTGCTGCGGGTCCGGTGCCGGCCTCAACGCAGGGGAAAACATGGAGCTGCGCATGGCGGGCGCCCTGCCCCGGGCCACGGCCTTGAAACATGTCCATGAAAAATACGGGGTCAACACCCTGGGCACTATTTGTGCCATCGACCGGGCCGCTTTGTCCACCTTGTGCGAGTACTGGGTGCCGGAAGTGGAAGTGGCCGGCATTCACGAGCTGGTGGGCAACGCATTGATCCTGCCGGGTGAAAAAGAACGTACCGAAGACCTCAGAATGGAACCGCTGCCAGGTTGCGAGGAGGAGGAATAAAATGACAAAAAACATGATTATGGGCGGACTGGCTGTCTTTGTTCTGGCTGTGCTCTCACCTTTCTGGTTCAACATGGTGACCACCACCCAGGCGGCACCCGAGCCCGAACTGCTGGGCCCTGCCAAAGAAGCCACAAAATGTGTGCTGGACAAATATGAGATGCGGGCCAACCACATGTCCCTGCTGGACGAATGGCGGGATGCGGTGGTGCGGGATGCCGATCGGATCTATGTGGCTGCCAGCGGCAAATCCTTTAACATGAGCCTGTCCACAGGGGAAAATTCCTGCCTGGGCTGCCATGAGGACAAGGCGAAATTTTGTGACGCCTGTCATGACTACACATCGGTAAACCCCTATTGCTGGGAGTGTCACATAAACCCCAAGGAGATTGAATGATGGAAAAGAGCAGAAGACGCTTTCTGAAAGTTGCAGGCATTGCCGCCATCGGCTTGGGTGCTGCGCCGGCAATGAACTTTGCCGCATCTGATTCCCATGGCTTGGCTAAGGCCGTAAAGAATAAAAATGAAAATGCCCTTGCGGCTAAACGCTGGGGCATGGTCATTGACACAGGCAAATTGAATGACAAGGTAGCAAAACAGATCACAAACGCCTGTCATATCCAGCATAATGTGCCGGATTTCACCCATGAAGTGGACACAGAAAAATTTCCCGATACCCGGCCGGTGAACCACAAACAGGAAGTCAAATGGATCTGGAAAGAAAAATTCCACTATGCCTTCCCGGACAAGGAAGATGAATTTTTAGCGGAAAAATTCCACCACCTGCCGTTCATGGTGTTGTGCAACCACTGCAAAAATGCGCCCTGTGTCCAGGCATGCCCCACCCAGGCCACTTTTTCCCGGGAAGACGGCATCGTCATAATGGATTTTCACCGCTGCATCGGGTGCCGTTTCTGCATGGCAGCCTGCCCTTATGGTTCCAGAAGTTTTAATTACAGGGATCCCAGGCCCTTTATCGCCCAAACCGACCCGGATTTCCCCACCCGGTCCAAGGGGGTGGTGGAAAAATGCAACCTGTGCGCGGAACGGCTGGCAAAAGGAGAGCAGCCCCATTGTGTGGAAGCCTCTGAAGGTGCCATTGTGGTGGGAGATCTGGAAGACCCTGAATCAGACATCAGGAAGCTTCTCAGGGAAAATTATTCAATCCGACGTAAGCAGTCCCTGGGTACGGAACCCTCTGTTTACTATATCGTATAAGAGAGGCACTTATGCTTGAAATAGCTGTCAAAGGAAATAAAAATTACTGGTTGTGGATCATCTTTCTGCTGATCGTGATCGGGATCGGAAGCCTGGCCTATCTGGATCAGTTCTTCAACGGCCTGATGATCACGGGCATGAGCCGGGATGTGTCCTGGGGATTTTACATTGCCAACTTCACCTTTCTGGTGGGGGTGGCCGCCGGAGGGGTCATGGTGGTCATTCCCTATTACCTGCATGATTATGAGAAATTCCACCGGATCACCATATTAGGGGAATTTCTGGCGGTTGCCAGTCTGGTCATGTGCCTGTTGTTTATCATCGTGGATTTAGGCCAGCCCGTGCGCATGCTCAATGTGCTGCTGTATCCGTCGCCCAAATCCATGCTGTTTTATGACATGCTTGTTTTAAACGGATATCTGTTTTTAAACATTGTCATCGGCTGGAAAGTGCTGGAAGCGGAACGCAACCAGGTGGAACCGCCGGCTTGGACCAAACCGCTGATCTATCTGTCCATTCCCTTTGCCATCGGGATTCACACAGTGACCGCCTACCTGTACTGCGGCCTGCCGGGCAGGGGATTCTGGCTCACCGCCATTCTGGCCCCGCGGTTTCTGGCATCCGCCTTTGCCGCTGGCCCGGCTTTTTTAATCATCTTATGCTACATCATCCGGAAATTCACCAAATTTGATCCGGGCTGGGAAGCCATGCAGACCCTGTCCAAAATTGTGTGCTACGCCATCATTGCCAACCTGTTCTTCTTTTTGTGCGAAGTGTTTGTGGTATACTATTCAGGCATTCCCGGACATAAAACCCATCTCCAGTATCTGCTGTTCGGATACCACGGGTATAACGCCCTGGTCCCCTGGATGTGGAGCGGATTCATTATGATGGGTGCCGGCGCAGTCATGCTGGTGATCCCGAAACTCAGATCCAATTATGTGCTGCTGCCCGTGGCCTGTGCCATGATTTTCATCGGGGCCTGGATCGACAAGGGTCTGGGTATGATCTCCGGCGGGTTTGTTCCCTCGCCGTTGCATCATGTGACCGAATACGCACCCACGGGCCAGGAAATCATTATCACCCTGGGGGTCTATGCCGCGGGATTTCTGGTGCTCACCATCCTGTACAAACTGGCCACCACGGTCAAGGAAGAAGTGAACGGCTGATGATGCCCTGACACGTTTAACTTAAATCATTTAACGACACATGAGACAGGGGAGTGCCAAACCGGCCTCCCCTGTTTTTTTTCAACGGCTGGGAAATCCTTATGAACAGGTGCAAAAACAGCGGGCCAAGGGATGATGAAACGGGCCTGGAAGATCTGAAAAACCGGTTTCTGGCAGCCATTTACCGCAAAGATGCGAAACAGATACAACACATCTATCTGCGGATTGTGGATCATGC
>Ga0102943_1001312_pt1 | contig 15631 bp, 13 predicted proteins | sample SalPonC_black_MG_FD_78174 | JGI IMG/M metagenome (GOLD analysis project Ga0102943, IMG submission 78174) | Salt pond soil microbial communities from South San Francisco under conditions of wetland restoration - Salt Pond MetaG... | ecosystem: Environmental > Aquatic > Marine > Intertidal zone >...
ATACACGGCTTGCATGCCTGCGCGTCTCGCAGCTTCAATACCCAAATGACTGTCCTCGAACACCAGGCATTTTTCCGGGGTGACGCGCATCTTTTCCGCCGCGAGTAAGAACAAGTCAGGAGCCGGCTTACTATTGGATACGTCCTCTTGGGTGACTACCACTGTAAACAGGTCGCCGACACCGATGATGTTCAATGTCTCGTGAACATGCTGTCGGCTGCCTCCTGAAGCGACGCTTATGGCGATGTTCGTCGGTGCGTTGCGTGCAATTTCGATGACGGGTTGAATCGGTTTGAGCGTGTGCATTGAATCCATTAATGCCGCACTTTGCGTCATGACCACTGCGTGCGGGTCGAGCGTGTCGTTAAAGCGCTCGTTCAGGATGTTGACAGAGTGGTGCAAACCAGTGCCCGCCATCGAATAAAACAGTTCCCAGGTAAAATCGAAGCGCGCACGATGCGTTTTAAAAGCTGTTGACCAGGCTCGATAGTGTAGTGGCATTGAGTCGGCTAAGGTGCCATCGCAATCGAAAATGTACCCTGCAAACGGGAAATTGGGAATTTTAAGGGAGCGCATGGATGTTTATTCAGTCGTAAGTATTTTAAGCAAAGCTCTTCGAGCATTTTCAATCGCTTATCAACTTATCATCTTATCAATTCTCGTATCCAGTCCGGTTTATGCTTTCGTTTTATCGTTGGCATGAACCATGATGGCTTCCAAATCCATCCCGGTGAGTTTTTCGATGCCACCGTATAGCTTGACCATCGTGATGATGCCTGCGGGAAGTTGCATGATGGCAATGATGATAAGGGTGATGAGTGTTTGCTTGCCAATTTGTTCATTGAATAACTGTTCGTTGATTTTCGGGTCCGCAGTGACGATGGCTCGTGTAACGAAGTAATTGACGGTAGCGGCAATCACAAACGTGCTGGAAAATATCCAGGTACATTTGACGATCAGTTTTTCAAAGGCCTCACGTTTTTCCTGCGAGTTCAGGGCACCTTCGATCTTTTCAACGTAAATAAACCCCGGGTTCAACAGGAACTCTTTGATGAGGGGGCGTTTAGTGAAGGCTGAGAAGAGTGTGAACAGGCCGATGATCAACGGAGTGGCGGTTTCTTTGATTGCAAAAACTGTTGCCGACAGTTTGAGCAGCCCAATACCCCCTGTCAGTAGCACGCTCAGCATGCCTATAATGGATATGACGTTGGATTTCTTGCGCGCCTTATAATCGTAAACAAAGTAGCCAATGGGAAAACTCAGGGCGATGATCAGGATGACAGACGCTGGGATGGACGGCAAATATTTGCCCCCTTTCGTGAGGATAAGAAAGGGGAGAATCAGGTTGCAGCCGAAATTCAGCCACGGATTTTCTCGTTGTACCGCAGGTGTGTGCGAAGTCGTTGTTGTTGCCATTCGACGATTTTCAGATTTTGAAGTGGATGTGATGGCGGGTTTTAAACGGGATTTTCCCATTGTGCCAGATCTTATTTTCTGCCAGACAAGGGATTGAGCGGTATGACAAAACAATTCCGATGTTTAATCACAGCCGGGCCTACGCGGGAATACTTTGACCCAGTCCGGTTTATCAGTAATCCTTCAAGCGGTAAAATGGGCTATGCCCTGGCGGAAGCTGCATTGGCTCAAGGATGGTATGTCGACCTGGTTACGGGCCCAGTCGCACTGTTGCCGCCTACAGGAGCGCAGACCTGTAATGTCGTTACCGGGCAAGAGATGCTGGCTGCCATTGAGCGATTGTTCCCGCAATGTGATATGCTGATCATGGCAGCGGCAGTGTGTGATATGCGCCCCAAGGCCGTGGCCGACCATAAAGTCAAAAAGGACGCATTATCCATGACGCTTGAGATGGAGCCGACCCCAGATATTTTGCAAACGATTGCCCGCCGCAAACAACCTGGTCAGCTGTTGGTCGGATTTGCGGCTGAGACTGAAGCAGTCGAAGCGCACGCACGCAGTAAATTAAATGCGAAGCAATTAGACTGGGTTGCTGCCAACCAGGTAGGGGGGGAGCATAACGCCTTTGAGGCTGACGAGAATACGGTTTATTTGTTGGGCAAGGGAGCGCAGCGCATCGTTTTAGGGCCGGGCCCGAAAACGCAAATTGCCCGCGACCTTATCCACTCACTCGCTCAGTGTGTCGCCAGCACGTAAGGTGGCAAGTGTGTTGTTGAGCAGTTGGGCAGGATCAGCGCTTACTGGCCGAATCACGGAAAATAGAGTGCGAGCGCGCAATATCCAGTTGTTACTTTTTAATTTTATCCAACAACTCTAAAAATTTTGGATGCGTCTGCAAACCGGACAAATCGGGATCATCACGCATCCATTCATAATCGTTGTAGCCCAGTTCAACTGCTTTTTCCAACGCACGGATGGCATCGGCGCGGCGTCGTTTCAACGCGAGGCTACACCCTAGATTGTAATGCGCATGAGGGTTGTCGGGTTGCAGGCGCACCAGCTTGCGATCCATGCGCAAGCCGTCATCAATTCGGCCTTTTTTGGTATACAGTCCGCCCAGTATTTCGATGACATCAATGTTCTTTGGATCGCGCCGATGCACGCCTTCGAAGAAATTGATCTCAAATTCGTAATCGGTCCTAATCATGTTAACGAGTTATGCGTGCGCGCAGACACCAGTTTTTTCTCTGGACACACATCGAGCAGTGACTTGTAAGCGCTGCGATTCCGGAAGCATTCCCAGCTTATCACAAACTGTTTTTCCATACCATTCCATAAAGGGCGCATCGACCTCAAAGATGCGGCTGCAGTCGGCGCAAATGACCTGGGCCTGGAAGGTTTTGGTGGTGCGATTGGCCAGATAATATTTGTTGTCGAGCCCGACATCCACCTCCCGAATTAATGAACTTTCGGTCAAAATTGGCAGCGCTCGGTAGACAGTCGCTCGCGAAACAGATGCATCGATCTTGCGCGCTTTATCGAGCAAATCTTCTGCAGTGAAATGCTCCGGCATACTAAAAGCCGCATCAAATATAGCCAGGCGCTGATTCGTCACCCGCAAGCCCTTGCTGGTGAGGAACTCCTTAAATGTTTCGCTCGGATTCTCGATAGCGATGGATTTCTCTGGGATGGAAGGCATCTTATTTTTAATGAGACTAAATTAAGAATCGGATGCCTTGGCGTCAAATTTTTTCTCTTGCTTGCTTTGCTGCATTTTTTTGGAAGGATGGCGCAGTGTCAGCCAACGATCTCATTGAAGTGATTCCTTTGACCGGCCTCAACCGTGCTCTGGCCTATCGTGTCCCTGGCAATATGCAGCATGCCGTGCAAGTGGGGAGTTTGGTGAAGGTTCCGCTTATGAATCGGCGGGTATTAGGGGTGGTGCGCCATTTGTCGTGTGCCCAGGCGGTCCCGCTGGCAAAGGTGAAATACATTTTTGAAGTCCTCTATGCATGGCCGGTGGTCACACCGGATTTGCTGACGTTGGCGCAATGGTTGCAGGGCTACTACGCATCGACTCCAGAAGCAGTTTACGAAATCATGATTCCGGCGGCAGTGCGCAGTGGCATGTCACCCAAAATGCAAAAGTGGCTGGAATTGGCCAAGCCTTTGTCGGACGCAGAATGGCAGCAATTGAATCGGCGAGCGCCGAAACAGGCGCAATTGTACACGTTTCTTAAATCTCAGTTTCAGCCGATTCTGCGCTCTACCGTGTTGACACGATTGAAGCTGACCGCCAGCAGTTGCGATGCATTGATCAAGCGCGGGGTGATTAAGGAAGTACAGCGCCGAAGTGAGCGCGACGCGTACAGCGATTTATTTGCCAAAGCAGAGGAGCGCGTCGAACAAACCGTTGTCCTCAATGCGGAGCAACAGGCTGCGTTTGCAGATATGGCGAGCAGTATCGATACTGCCAAGTTTAAGACGCATTTACTCCACGGAGTGACGGGGTCGGGCAAAACAGAAGTATACCTGGCGACGATTCAAAAAGCATTAGCTGTGGGCGGGGGCGTCATCTTTTTAGTTCCCGAAGTGGCGCTCACACCGCAGACAGTGGGTCGATTGCGTTCGCGGTTGGAAAAGGATGGGCACAAGGTCGTGGTGTGGCACAGTCACTTATCGGCTGGGGAGCGTTTTGACGCATGGTTTTCTTTAGTGAAAGGTGAGTCGCGGGTAGTGGTTGGAGCCCGTTCCGCGATTTTTGCCCCGGTGCAACAGTTGCGGTTGATTGTCGTCGATGAGGAGCATGAGCCGGCTTACAAACAAGGGGAGGTTCCCCGCTATCACGGGCGAGATGTCGCTGTTTACCGGGCAATGCTGTGCAAAGCGGTGTGTGTGCTGGGGTCAGCAACACCCTCGTTAGAATCCTTGTACAATCAGGAGAAAAAAAATTACCGACTCAATACCTTGACCAAGCGGGTGGACGATCGGCAGTTACCCAAAGTGCACATAGTGGATATGAAGCGCGAAAAATTTACTCCGCAGGGTTTACCGACGATATCGACACTGTTGGCAGAAAAACTGCAAAACCGCATGGATAATCGTGAGCAGTCGATCTTGTTTATCAACCGACGTGGTTATTTTAAAAGTATGGTGTGTCCAGAGTGCAGTCACGTCGCCACCTGCCAGCACTGTGATGTGTCATTGACGTATCACCGCACGGACGAACGTTTGAAATGCCATATTTGCGGTTATCAGGAGCGCGCTCCGCAGCGATGCCCGAAATGCCGTTCATCTAAAATTCGGTGGCGTGGCTACGGCACGCAAAAGGTGGAAGACGTCGTGCAAAAAATCGTGCCGCAGGCAAAGATTGTGCGCATGGATGCCGATACGATGGTGAAGAAACATTTATTTCGCAGTATTCTTGCCGATTTCAGGGTGGGGAAAATTGATATCCTGATAGGCACGCAGATGATCGCCAAGGGTCTGGATTTTCCTAATGTAACGTTAGTCGGATTGGTGGATGCGGATATTTCGATGCATGTCCAGGATTTTCGAGCGGGAGAGCGTACGTTTCAACTCGTGGTGCAAGTTGCAGGTCGTGCCGGGCGCGGTGACCGCGCTGGTGAAGTCGTGATTCAAACCATGGCGCCACAAAACGCCGCGATTCAATATGCGCGCAAAGGCGACTTTGAGGCTTACTTGCTCGATGAGTTGGCTCAGCGCAAAGAATTTCGCTATCCACCTTATCGCCATATTGTCCGGCACTTGTTTCGTGGTCGCAATCCCGAGAAAGTTTTGTTCTTCGCAGAAAAGTGGACAGCACTACTAGAAAGCAAGATCGAGCACAGCATTGAAATTCGTGGGCCGGCACCCGCACCCCTGGAGAAGCTCAAAGATTATTATCGATTTCACTTATGGTATTTTATGGGTAACGTTTCCAAAATTATGCCGTCGATTATCGAGCTGCGTAAACACTTTCCAATGGATGATGCAGTCATCGATGTGTTCGATGTCGATCCAGTGGATTTAACGTAGACGGAGAAGCCGTGAGCCATGAGTTCGGCTAGCCCAAATTGCTCACCACTCATTGAGCATAAGCGCCCACGACCAAAAATGGCAGCACAGGCAACGTGCAATGCGAATTTGCGGGGTGTTTACCCAGCTCTATCCGCATCGCTGCGTTTTGCACAGCTATTTTCTAGACCTGAGCAATTCTGCTGCGATTGTGGTCAGAGATTCGGGCTGGGGCTCCGGGGGCATTCGTGCAGATAACAATTCAAACTGTTAGGATTTTGTGGCCGATCGGTCCTGTTGATAGCAATGAACCTACGGCTATCGAGCCCCTGAGATTTTCTGTTTCGTAAAATATAAGTAAAATAAACGATTATTCGTTGGAATTAAATAAACGGTTACTTTTTTTATAACTAATTTTCAGAGACTTATGTTCTTTTTGGGATATGCGGAATCGTTTCAGGGCATATTTTTATTTGAAAATTTGAGTTACTTAAATATCACTTCTGAACACAATTTGAACTGTCTAACAATGTTTCTAAACATATCTACACCGAAAATATTTGGTATGATGAAAAAGTTACACTTAAAAGAAAGACCAAACGATAACACGCAGGAGCGAAATGCAGCGAATACGTTGAATTTCGACAATGTGTTTGCTTCGATCAATCCGGATGCATTTAATCTGGAGACTGAGCGAACCAGAAATCCTTTTGGTCATAAACCAGAGCCTCTTGAGGAGGTGCCCGATAGTCCTCCCCTCTATCGGGAACCGTCGAGTCCTGATGAGGACGACGAGAGGCCGCGTTCAATCGTGCGAATGCTGCAACATCCGATCTCGATTGTCTGTTTTCTGTGTGTTTTTTTAGGTGCTCTTAATGTGTGGCACCGCAGCAGCACGGATACGGTTGAACCGGCGGCGCTTGCCCCACAGGGCTCCGAATCTGCGCAAAATACTTTATCAGGTTATGTTAAACAGAAGTTTTCTGCTTTTTCGAGTGCAGATTCAATTCATAAATTCGTGAAAAATAGTAAAGTAAACGGGGTGTTACTCGATGCTGAAAACAGTGCTATCACCTTAAACGGCACAACTTTTCGCAGTGGAGATGTCGTCTCGGGTAAGTTTGAGTTACAGTTTGTCGGCTTTGCAAAAAGCCCCGAGCGTGCTATTTTTCAAGGTCCTGATGGCCTGAGGTATTCGAAGAGAATACCTTAGAGCAACCATAAAGGCGTAATTTAAAAATTATCCTGGACTTCAATTCGATATAATCTTCCAGGGAAGGCTGCAAAGCCGTCACCTCCGGCGCGAAACCCGCATTATTATGCGGGTTTTTTAATATAGGTTGGTCCTGCGTTTTGTTCTGGCCCGGACATTTCACCAGAGTCGAAACAAAATTGTTCAGGTTTAGAGAATAGTAGTGCCAAATGGTTTCCGGGAACACTCGATTATCTCACTGGATTAACTGTCTGTTTTAGTGATGGAGTACCGGTGGAAAGCACCCACATGATGAAACCCCGTATGTCTGATTACCAAGTGACATGATTTTAGCGGTGATCCAAAGCCCAACTATGTTTCACTTATAAATACAGGATTCTCAAAAATACCTTGATTAGTATGTATATTTTATATTTGTTGTTATTTTAAAATAAATAAAAAAATATATCCATTGATTATTGTTATTAAGCTGCTGATGATTATCCTGTGTGGCGCAATGTCACCCTACGCACCAACTGGTGTTGGAACAGAAAACGGGGTTTGGAATATCGGCCGTTACAGTTATGATAGTGCCAATAATCGGTTGTCAAATGGCTTGTCGGCAGAGAAGAAGCAACAAATTGCAATGGGGCTCATTTCCAAGCCGGTTACTATCCAGTTGGGAGAGAACAGTGAAAAAGCCGAAATCGTATACTATGCTCCGGGAGGTGAGCGTTTTCTACGTTTGCATGCGGATGGGCGTATGACGCTTTATATCGACGATTTTGAATATCGCATTCCAATTGCGGATGCTATCGATACTACGCCAAAATCCATAGTGTATATTCACGCCAAAGGCTACAGTCCCGACGTTTTGGTCAATGTTAACGCAAACCCTGAAACGCGTTACGTCTATTTTTTTAAAAGACCATCTGGGCAGTCCCGTCAGCTCAGTGGGTGCCGAGGGCAATCAGGTGCGGTTCGACCCGATGGGACAGATGGTCGGCCCAACAGGTGTTGCTAAAAATCTAAGCGACGCTGAATCTGTGGAGCAGATACCGGGATTTACCGGGCATGAAACGACTGCATCTGCCGGAATGATTCACATGAATGCACGTTTATTCGACCAGAGAATAGGGGTATTCTTAGGGCCTGATATTTATGTGGATCCGAAGAAAATCGCGTCTCTTAATCGTTTCAGCTATGTTCAAAACGACCCGTTATCCTACAGTGATCCGAGCGGCAATGTCGGTGAACGTATACTTCGACAAGGAACCGAAATTTATCATGCCAGTCGGGTGAATCAATTTCCCAATAACAGAAAGATAAAAGCAAAATATGTGGGAGGGCGGTTTGACCAGCGTGCGGGTGTAGAATTTCCGGCTGGACCTGGATGGTTTGGCGAGATGGCTCACACTGGTGAAGCAAATAAAATTTCCCTGGAATATTTCTTATATGCTTCTTCACGGCGCATTTATTTTGAAAAAGTAAGAGGTGATAATATTGAACATATTTACATACACAAATATAAAGCAACTCGAGATATCAATCTGGCTTCCTACGAAAGTGATGTTGCGATGGCAGAGGAAATTACCAGAGCTCGTAGCTTATGGAAAAAAATCTTTTCGGATCAAATAATGAGTTTCAGGTATAATACACAAGCAAAGAGTTTAGAGAAAGGATTCTTTTCATATGCATTGAGAAGACGTTGGCAAAATCCGGTTGAGGGGTTTCATATGGTAAGGCAAGGTAGACGTTTTGATGAATATGTTTTGTCTGAACGCGGAATGCGTATGTTATCACCGGAAGGATACCAAGCTTTCGGTATATTTAGAGACACGGATGATTCAGTGTATTTTGTTGAACAACTTGAGAGAGGCGCACACAGAGATCCTATGGTTTTTCACAGGGACGGCAGAAGTGACTTTCGACAGATAGCTGATTTCTATAATAGTAATCGAATTGCAAACCGGTTTCGAGACGTTAGGCTGCGTATCCGCAGATAAACGATTGTGGAGAGAGCATTCGTCGTCTCTCTAAAGGGTATGCAGTAGTCCCTTTATTGGGAAATCTGAGAAATTCTGACATATTTTGGGACTATTTTACACTGGCTACAGATGACTGCCATTCTCGTAGAAATTAGGTTTGGAGAGTGTGCAAATTCTTGAGCCGAATCAAGTTCAGGGATGCTTGGTCTTGCATCGCTGCAGCGCGATGCGCTGAAGGATGTTGGCTGAATTTTGTTTTCGGATGCGTTTGAGAAAAAAACTCAAATGCCTCGACAAGTGGCAAAATCTGTTTCATGCAAGGTTGTGTGAGGTTTTTTTTTAATCAAGGTATCTGTATGGAGGTTACCAGAAAGTTTAGTATGCGGGATGAATTTGCGGCTTACAGCCGATTTGTTTTGTGGATGCAGCCAGTTTTCAAAGGCGCTTATCGGAAAAGCATTTTTTGCTGGAGATGATGATTCAACCTGCAGGTTTAACAACCATGGGGAGCAGATGGATACGGCTTATTACGTGGCTGCCGGTAGCGCTGTTATTGGCTGCCTGTAGTGTGCATCCACTCGATCGAAATCCTCAACCCACCGTCCTTGGCCCTGCGGATTTTGTTTCACAACCGCAAGGGGACACGTTTCTTCCGGAAGACAAATGGTGGTCGAAATTTGCCCGGCCCGAACTGGATGCCTTGATCGAGCGCGGCCTGCAAGACAATCAGGATGTGTTGCAGGCGATGGCCCGGGTCGCTGCACTCGAAGCGGTTGCCAAGCAAACGCGCAGTGGGCTCTGGCCAGCTTTGAATGTAGAGGGAGATAGCCAGAATGAATGGGAGGGCTCAGATGAAATGGGCTGGGAAAGTGGCGTTGGAGCGGCGCTGAGTTGGGAGTTGGACGTGTTCAAGCGGATCGGTTCAGCTGCATTGGCGGATGATTTACAGGCACAGGCTGCAGTGGCAGCCGCCGCTACTGTGCGTTTGGTGCTGAGTGCCGAAATCGCGCGGGCGTATGCCGGAGCAGTTGCTGCTCAAGAAAAAATTCAACTCCTCAATGAGCAATTGGAAACGGATAAAAAGCTGCTGGAGCTGATTGAATTGCGTTTGGAAAAAGGGGTGGGCACCAATGTTGAAGTGTTACAGCAAAAAAGCCGCGTGGCCGATAGCAAAAGCCTCATACCGGAAGCAGAAATTGATCGACGTGTGTTTGAAAATCGTCTGGACGTGCTCGTTGGTGAGATGCCCGACGGTGTGTCCCGGGTGCCGACAGATGAAACACTGGAGTTTGCGGCGACATTGCCGGCAGTCGGCGTGCCTGCCGATCTGTTATTAAATCGACCAGACTTGCGCGCGGCACGCTTACAACTCATCGCCAGCGACGCTGACATTGCCGCAGCCATTGCCAATCGCTTACCTCGGATCACCCTGCGCGGCGGCTATTCATTTGCGGATACACAGTCGTATAACGGGCCATTGGCAGCGATTGTGGGTGGTTTTGTGCAACCACTGTTAGATTGGGGGCAACGCAAATACGCAGTTGAACAGGCCAGGGCCGTCTACCAGCAACGTCTCGCAGCCTTTACGCAAAATTATTTGCAGGCTGTTGAATCGGTGGAAAATGCGCTTTATCAGGAAAATCGTCAGCGTGAATTTATCCGCAGATTGGACATGCGCATTGCTATCTTGCGTGAGACGGTGCAGGAGAGCGAGGCGCGTTATCGGCAGGGGATCGATACCTATTTGCCCGCGCTCAATGCACTTCAGGAACTCAGAGAGGTCGAGCGCGATCTAGTTGAAGAGCAGTTGAACCTGATCCAATTTCGCATTGATTTGCACCGGGCAGTAGGAGGTCCTATCCCGAGTGAAACAGTAATTGAAAATTAGATAAATGAAAAATATTGCTTTAAGCTGTATCTTTTTACTGCCGTTAGGGGGCTGGGCGCAACGCCCACCAACATCTGTGTTTGTCACTCCGGTTAAACAGACATTGTTTGTCGACGAGATCGAAGCGCTGGGAACTTTACAGTCTAACGAGAATGTCGATTTGACGTCGACTGTCACAGAACGTGTGACCCAGATCAACTTCGATGACGGCCAGCGTGTCAAGCAAGGCGACATTCTGGTAGAAATGGATGCGGCCCAGGAAATTGCGGAGAAAATTGAAGAACGGTCTCGTATTGATGAAGCGCAGCGGCTGGTCGAACGGCTTAGACCGCTGGTGGAACGAGGGGCGGCGTCGCAATCTGAGCTGGACCAACGCAACCGTGAGTTACAGACTGCAGAAGCGCGGCTGAAGGCGATTCAATCACGTATCGATGAACGCCGGATTATCGCGCCTTTTGACGGGGTGGTGGGCTTGCGCAATTTGAGTGTCGGCGCGTTGGCAACCCCCGGCACCTTAATCACTACATTGGATGACGACCGTGTGATGAAACTCGATTTTTCGGTTCCCGAGATCTACTTGGCAACCCTGCGACCTGGGATCCAAATTCAAGCTCAGGCCAGTGCGTACCCAGGCCAGTTGTTTAAGGCTACAGTGCATAGCGTTGACAGCCGCGTCGATCCGACTACTCGTTCAATTCAGGCACGTGCATTGTTGAACAACGAGGACAGATCGCTGCATGCAGGCATGTTAATGCAGACCGTTTTGCGAAAGCAACCGCGTCAGGCACTCACTGTTCCAGAGGAAGCTATCTTGATCAGAGGCGATCAACCCTTTGTTATGGTGGCAGTAGAAGCCAAGGGAAAAACGACAGTTGAACGACGGCCGATTGAAATTGGGGCTCGCCGCCAGGGCGAGGCGGAAATTCTCTCGGGCGTTAAAGCCGGTGAGCGGGTGATCCACCATGGTGTATTAAAGGTGCAACCGGGTGCAGAAGTGACCATTCAGGGAGTGGCGCGCGGCGACGAAAGCCTCAACGAGTTGCTGCAATCCAGTAAATCCAAGCCAGGCGATAAATCGTGATCCTGTCGGACGTATCCGTAAAACGGCCGGTGTTTGCATCGGTTTTATCTTTGTTGCTGATTGCCTTTGGCGCGGTGGCCTTCGAGCGTTTGTCATTGCGAGAATATCCTGACATCGATCCTCCCGTGGTCACTGTTGAAATTACGTATCCCGGGGCACCGGCTAATGTGGTTGAAACGCGAATCACCGAGATTGTTGAAGAGCGCATTGCCGGGATAGAGGGTATCGAATTTATCGAGTCGACATCTCAGGATGGCGAATCGAATGTGACGATTGAGTTTTCCATTGATCGGGATATCGATGCGGCTGCCAATGACGTGCGCGATCGCGTCGCGGGGATCACGGATGATTTACCGGAAGAGGCGGATCCACCTGAGGTGCAGAAAGTCGATAGCAATGACGACGTGATCATTTGGCAGAACTTGACCAGTGATCGGATGTCGGTTCCAGAGTTAACCGACTATGCCGAGCGCTTTCTGGTCGACCAGTATTCGACGCTGGATGGGGTTGCCCGCGTGCGCGTTGGCGGTGGCTTGAGCTATGCGATGCGCATTTGGTTAGACCGCAACGAATTGGCTGCTCGTGGCTTGAGTGTCAGTGATGTCGAACAGGCGTTGCTAACGGAAAACATTGAATTGCCCGCAGGGGTGCTCGAGTCCGATACAATGCTTTTCAGAGCACGTGTGGACCGCAATTTTAAGCAGCCGGAGGATTTTGCCAAACTCGTCATTGCTGCAGGTGAAGACGGTTACCTGATTCGCCTCGAAGACATTGCCCGTGTTGAGCTGGGGGTCGTTGAAGACCGCACCTTTTTTCGGGGTAATGGTGAACCCATGGTGGGTATTGGCGTGATCCGGCAATCGACAGCGAATACCATTGAAGTCGCGAATGCGGTGCAAACCCTGACGGCCCGTTTGAATAAGAATTTACCCGAAGGCATGTCGATTGAACAGAGCTACAATGCTGCGGTGTTTATTGAAGCTTCGATCGCGGAGGTCTATCGCACGTTGTTTATTGCGATTGGCTGCGTGGTATTCGTCATTTACTTATTTCTCGGCAGCGTCCGCGCCATGCTCATTCCGGCGATCACCGTGCCCGTATCGCTGATGGCCACATTCATTGTAGTCTATGCACTTGGATTTTCCATCAATCTACTGACGTTGTTAGCCCTGGTGCTCGCCATTGGCCTGGTTGTGGACGATGCAATCGTCATGCTGGAAAACATTGTGCGCCGAATTCAAGAGGAAGGCGAACATCCGTTGGTCGCTGCCTACAAGGGTGCGCGTCAAGTAGGCTTTGCAGTGGTGGCAACGACGCTGGTGCTGATTGCCGTGTTCGTCCCGATTACCTTTTTACGCGGCGATATTGGGCGATTGTTCACTGAGTTTGCATTGACGATAGCAGCGGCAGTCGCTTTTTCGTCCTTCGTTGCGCTCACGTTGTCGCCGATGCTTGCTTCCAAACTTTTAAAAGAAAAAAAAGAGGCCAAGCAGCATGTGAAACTGATTCGTGGGATCGAGCGGGCACTTGGTTCTCTGGTGAAGGGCTATGCGTGGACGCTGGATCGGGCTTTAAACAAGCCTTTGCTGTTGATTCTCATATTCATATTTATCTCGGGAGTTTCATTCTTTGTCTATCGACAGATTCCTCGTGAGTTTACGCCGATGGAAGACCGTGGTGCCTTCTTTATTATTGTCAATGGCCCCGAAGGAACGACTTACCGTTACATGGAAGAATATATGACGGAGATCGAGCGGCGCCTCATGCCGTATGTCGAGAGCGGCGAGGTCAATCGTCTCCTGGTCAGGACACCGCGTGCGTTTGGTAATATTGAGAACTTTAGTTCGGGGATTGTGATTGTCATTTTGAACGACTGGTCGAAGCGTCGTCCGGCAACTGCCATCATGGGCGAGGTGCGCAAAAATTTGAGCGATTTGCCAGGTGTTCGAGCATTCCCGGTCATGCGTCAAGGGCTCGGAGGCGGCACGAGTAAGCCGGTTCAATTCGTGATCGGTGGCTCTAGTTACGCAGAACTCGCTCAGTGGCGAGACGCGCTGATGGCAAAGATCGAGGAAGATAACCCGGGCTTTGAAGGCCTCGACAGTGATTATAAAGATACACGCCCTCAGCTCGACTTTAACGTGAACTATAACCGGGCGGCGGATTTGGGAGTAACGGTTAACGAAATCGGACGCACGCTGGAAACGATGATGGGCGGGCGCCGCATTACGACCTTCATCGATCGCGGAGAAGAATACGATGTGATTGTCGAAGGCGAAAGAGCAGAACAACGTTCGCTGGGCGATGTGCGCAACATCTATGTTCGGTCCGAGCGAACGCGCTCATTGATACCGATATCCAATCTTGTCGACGTCAAAGAATACGGTGCTGCGGAAACTTTGGCGCGTTACAATCGTATACGTTCCATCACATTGGAAGCAAATTTAGCGGAAGGATATTTATTGGGGGATGCCCTGGACTATCTCGAATCGCTGGTGCGGGAGCACCTGCCAGCCGAGGCGGTTATTGATTATAAAGGACAGAGTCGTGATTATATTACATCCGGCAGTTCGATTATTTTTGTTTTCTTATTGGGCTTACTGGTGGTCTTTCTCGTATTGGCAGCGCAGTTTGAAAGCTGGGTGCACCCCTTTGTGATTATGCTGACCGTGCCACTGGCGATCAGTGGCGGCTTGCTGGGCCTTTACTGGACCGATAGCTCGCTGAATATTTATTCACAGATTGGGCTGATTATGCTCGTTGGACTCGCAGCTAAAAACGGTGTACTGATCGTCGAATTCGCCAATCAATTGCGCGACGAGGGCATTGAGTTCGAACAAGCGATACGCAAAGCTTCGGCAATCCGCTTGCGACCGATTTTGATGACAGGTTTAACCACAGTAGCGGGCGCAGTTCCTTTAGTCCTGGCTTCGGGAGCTGGAGCGGAAACCCGAATTGTCATCGGTATTGTGGTGCTTGCCGGGGTCATCGTGGCAACCATGCTGACACTGTTTATTGTGCCGGTTGCGTATAAATTACTAGCCGCAAACACTACGTCTCCTCAAGAGGTTTCACATCGACTCGACCAGAAATTACAGAAAAGTAAATAGCGTGCTTGCTTTAATTCATTTCACTCATGAGAAAAGGACTTGGCAAAATCCTAACGTTTGTATGTTTTATAACACTTTGCCTTGGTGGAATGATGGCAACGCAGGTAGATGATGAGATAACCGCAATCGAGTTCGAGTGTGTTGTTCGCCCCTCTTAAACCTAAATTCCTGAACCTATTTCTCATGAATTTGATGATTTTTAAGTGTAAAAATCAGGTAACAACTCAGCCTGATTTTGTTTAAATTGAGCTGAGCCGCTTGTGCCAGCATGATCGTCAAATAATAAGCAAAATAAAAGACGAACATGAACACAAACGACTCAAAAACATCATCCTTTGAAGATGAGATGAACGGCAAGCAAGCTTTGCAAAAGTTTGCTCGATGAAACGCTCCGAGAAGGTGCTCAAAAGCTGCTAAAATTAGCAATCGAAAACAAGGTAGAAGGAATAAGGTCTATGTTAAAGATTTCAGGCTGCCTGCCGCCTTCTAGCGCACGCTCAAGAGCCGAGATACAAAAAGGTTGTCCATCGAATTGGACAACTCCCAAGAAATCACATAACGGCTGAACCAGCCCATCACTGCGATCAAATACATGAAGCCGTAACGCATCGGAGCGTAAGTTATGTCAGTACTCCAGACATGGTTTGAACGCTCTATATCTTGGGCCTGTCCCAAACCCCCTGTTTTTTCAAAGAAGCAAAAAATCATGTCGATTTCCCGGTAAATTGTAACTGCTCAGCCTGCTTTTAGACAAAAGTGTGCGAACTTTGCATAGCTTGAGTTAATGCCTGAAGTACATTGATTCTCTGTTTTCTTACAGTGCCAATATATGAGGGAATCCGAGCAAACTGTTTTGCGCCTTTCCAAGTTCGAAAGCATCCTGATATTTTTTGCTGAACTTTGAGCATGCGAATATCTTGTTCAGCCTGATTGTTGCTG